>Ga0066790_10000075_pt1 | contig 26691 bp, 24 predicted proteins | sample OrgsoiDNA2013050_FD_70963 | JGI IMG/M metagenome (GOLD analysis project Ga0066790, IMG submission 70963) | Permafrost soil microbial communities from the Arctic, to analyse light accelerated degradation of dissolved organic matter (DOM) -... | ecosystem: Environmental > Terrestrial > Soil >...
CGAGAGGTACTGACAGTGCGGCACGTGATCGGATTCGGCCTCGCCGTGGTTATGGCGGCGGTCCTGTTAGCTGGCGCAGGCTGGGGCACCTGGCGTATCGGGGCCCTTGAGGCGGCCGGCGGCGCCCTGAATAGCACGTCCGGCCTGCTGGCTCTCGCCGCCATGGTCGTTACGGGCCTGCTGCTGGGCATCCTGCTCGTGGTGCCGAGAATCTCGCCGCTCGCCGCCGGACTGCCCGGATTAGCGCTGCTCGCCTGGTCGGGCCTGCGAGTGGCGAGCCTCGCCCGGGCCAGCCAGCTGCTCCCGCTGCACGGCCACATCGCCACCGGGCTGCACACCCTGCTGGACGGCGGCGCGCTGGCGCTGCTGGGGATGGTGATGATCGTTCCCCTGTTCGTGCCGTCGAGGTGGCGCAGGCGGGACGCCCGCGACGAGTTCAGCCGGCCGACGGCCAACAGCCTGCTCGAGTAGGCCTGCGGCGAGCGACGGTGCCGCGGAGAAGTTCCTGCCCGCGCTCAAGCGCCTGCGGTCGCCTCCGCTCGCCGGGCACGTGCGGGCCCGCGCCGGGCCCTTGACAGCCTCCGGGGATAACCGCTATCTATTAGATAACCGTTATCCCTGGGAGGACGGATGCAGCAGGAAGTAGTGCTGGCGATGCTGGCCAAGGAGCCGTCGCACGGCTACCAGCTGCGCGCCCGGCTCCGGGAGGCGCTCGGCCCGGTCGGCGAGGCGATGAACGCCGGCCAGATCTACGTCACGCTGACCCGGCTGGAGAAAGCGGCCCTGGTGGCATCCGAGCAGGAGGCCGGACTGGCCGAACGGCCGGATCGCAAGGTGTATGCGCTGACCGCGGCCGGCCAGCAGCGGGTGGCCGACTGGCTCGCGGAGGTGAGCTGGCCGCGGCCGGACCTGGCGGAGTTTCACCTGAAGCTGATCGCGGCCGCGGCCGCCCGGCTCGCGGACCCGATCACCATCGTGGACGGCCAGCGGCGTGAGCTGCTGCGCCGGGTGCGCGACGCGCAGCGCGCCGCGATGGCCGAGCCGGCCGGGTCGGATGCCGGGCTGCTGCTGGAAGGGATCGTGCTGCGACTGCAGGCGGACCTGCGCTGGCTAGAGGCATGCGAGCGGAACTGGACCAAGCGAAGGGAACAGTCATGAGGGACGGCAACGGCGACGGCGCGCCAGTGCTGCGCGCCCGCGGGCTGCGCAAGGAGTACGGCCGGGCCGCGGGCCTGGCTGCGGCGCGACGCGGTCGGGTTCGTGTTCCAGGCCTTCCACCTGATGGACGAGCTGACCGCCGTGGAGAACGTCGAGCTGCCGGCTCTGCTGGCCGGGCCGACGAGCCCACCGGCAACCTCGACAGCGAGGCCACGCTGGAGGTACTGCGCCTCTTCGAGAGCCTGCACGCGGCCGGGCAGACCCTGGTCGTTGTCACCCACGACTCCCGGATCGCTGCCACCGCCGACCGGCTCATCTCCATGCGCGACGGCTCGTTCGTCGACGAGACCAGGCTGACGGGCGGCACCACGGGACACCTGGGTGCCCTCGCCGGGAGCGCGGGCAGCACGCACCGGAACCCTCTGTCCGTCTATGACGCGTCAGTTTCGCTGTCGCTGGAATCCGGATCGGTCTGCGGGCGCCGCCTCCCGCCGGGGGCCGCGGTCGGCGTCCAGCAGGCGCTTCCCGCCTACGTCCCCGGTGCCCTGCGCCGGGCGCGCTCCTGGGGGCACGTAGACGAAGACCTCCAGACGACCGAAGAGGCCGGAGCCCGGCAGGAACTCGCTGATCTTGAGTTTCCTTGTCAGCGGGAGCCAGTTCGTCACCGAAAGTGACCGAAAGCCTCCGTGTGGGCGCTCCTGATCAGCCGTTACGCGTTCTACTGTCGATTGGCCGAGCGCACCGCGCAGTCGGGGCCTGATGATGATGACGGCCCGATGGGCGTCCTCCTCAGCGACGCCGACATCCCCCGCGGAGTGGATGCTGGCGGGTCCGGGATCGCCATGACCAGCCGCAGCAACGTCGACCGGCTCGCCATGGCCTGCAGCGCCGGGGCCAGCCGGCAGCCCGCCCGGCCGGCCAGCGCCACCGCGATGTTGCGCAGCACCTCGGTCAGCAGCGCGGTCTTGCGCGCGTACCGGACGGTGAGGCCGGGCACCTGCTCGGCGAACGTCCGCTTCTTGCAGGCTGGCTCGTCGCAGAACAGCCGCCGGACCCGCAGCCAGATCATCACCCGCCGCCCGTCGATCGTGTCAGGGTCTGGCCCCACATTTGGCGATTGTTTCGGTTCTTGGTCAGGTCCGCGTGAGGGCGTCGTGCACGGCGGTGATCGCCCGCTCGATGTCGTGGCCGGTGGTGCGATGGTTGACCACCGAGATGCGCATGGCGCGTATCCCGTTGAACGTCGTGGCTCCAAACCACGCGTGGCCGTCCTGCTGGACGCGCGCAATGACGCGATCGGTGCGGCTGTCGTGATCGCCGCCGGGGTCGGTGAAGCGGACCAGGCCCTGGTTGATCTGAGCTTCGCGCAAGACCTCGGCGCCGGGCAGGGCGCCGATGCCTGCGGTCAGCCGCCGGGCGTGATCGCAGCAGTCGTCGATGATCTGGGCGATACCGGACCGTCCCAGAGAGCGGATGGCGGCGTAGACCGCGAAGCCACGGCCCCGCCGCGACCATTCGGGGTTGTAGTCGATCTGCTCGCGCGGGGAAGCGCAGTCAGTTCCGGCGGCGCGGATGAGGTAGCTGGCGGTAATGGACATGGCGGCCCTGTGCTGCGCGGGGTGGGCGGTGAACACCAGGCCGCAGTCGAAAGGCACGTTGAGCCACTTGTGGGCGTCGGTGGTCCATGAGTCTGCAGCATCAACGCCGGCGAGGAGGTGGCGGTAGCGCCGGCTCACCGCCGCCCACAGCCCGAACGCGCCATCGACGTGCACCCACGCGCTTCGGGCATGGGCGATGCGGCACGCCCGGGTGAAGTCATCGAAAGATCCGGTGTTGATCTCGCCGGCCTGCAGGCACACAATCGCCGGGCCATCCCCTGATCCGAGTTCGCGGCTCAGCCCTGCGGGGTCGAGGCGGCCCTGCGGGTCGGCCCCGGCGTTGATGATCGCGTCGGTGCCTAGGCCGAGCAGCCTCACCGCGCGGTCGATCGAGGCATGCTGTTGCCCTCCGGTGATAATCCGGATCGGCGGCGCTCCGGCCAGTCCGCGGCGTTCGACGTCCCAGCCGCGTTCGGCGAGCAGCTTGTTGCGGGCGGCGGCCAGCGCCGTGGCGTGACCCATCTGGGTGCCGGTGACCAGCGCGAACGAGGCATGAGCGGGCAGGCTAAGCAGGTCTTTGAGCCACACTCCGCAAATCTCCTCGGCCACCGCCTCGGCAGGCGCGCACGCATACAGCGCGGCGTTTTGATCCCATGCCGAGGTCAGCCAGTCCGCCGCCAGCGCAGCCGGCACCGAACCGCCGATCACCCAGCCGAAGAACCGGCCGCCCGCGCTGCCCAGCAGCCCGGCCTCAGCATCACGCACCAGCTCAGCGATCACTCGGGAGGCATCCATCGGCTCATCGGGCAGGGGCCGCCCCAGAACATCCCGCAACTCCTGGACCCCGGCGGTAACCGAGACCGGCCGCTCGTCCAGCGCCTCGTAGAAATCCGCCGCGTGATCGGCCGTCTGCCGCAACAACGCCCGCAGCGTTCCGCCGGGCTGCTCTCCCATCACGCTCAGCCGCGCCGGACCGCGAAGTTGTCGCAGCCGCAGCCCACATTGCGCAGGACGGCCTCGAAGGTGAGCGCGCCAGTGGCCGGAGTCATCTGTGTCATGCCTCCAGCATGCCGACCTGACGACGCTCGTGCTGGCGGGAATCGGACATGACATGATGCCGTCGATCTGGGTTCCGCGTCGTTACCGTCACGTTATGTGGGCCAGATCCCGAATGGAACCGTCAGGATCACCGTCATCGAGCTGGTCGGCGATGACGTCCTCATCGTCATCGAGGCGGGCGCGCAGGCGCCTGGTCACCCTGCCACCAGCTGCTCTGGTGCTCGTCGACGGTCTCGATCAGGTAGGCGTACTGGTCAGTGACCAGGCTGAGGTCCAGGTCGCCGACCTCCCTGGCGGCCCTTTCGGCGAGCCCGGCCCAGTCGGCGATCCTGGCCAGCAGCGCCGCCTGCTGCAGGTGCAGCGGGGCGCCGGCGTTGCGCTCGGCGTCATCGAGGCCGGGAATGTTCAGCAGGCCGGCGACCTGGTTCAGGTCAGCCAGCGACGGGAGTCGCTTATGGGCCTCGGTTAAGGATCCGCTCATGCCTCTAGTCTGGCGGACACAGCTCGCAATATCACGAACACGGATCGCAATATCTGAGCAGTCTCGTGGCGGGCTTACACGGTATGTAGGGATCACGGGTCGCCCCCGCTGGCGCGTCAATGGTTCTGCTTCGTCACATGCCCTGCTGCGCACGAGTCTGCTCGTTCAGCGCCTTCATGATTAATGCCTCGCTGGCTGCCACGGATTCCATGAGATTGCCCAGCACTTCGGCGGGCATTGTTCCGAGTCCCAGTCCGGCCGCTCGCACGAGTCCGGCCAGTGCTGGCGAGCGGCTGGCGGTCGTGTGCGACAGGCATGTCGCGTGGGATAGCGCGTCGTGAGCGGCGTAGGCGTCAGCGGCGCCCAGGGCATCGCGTGCGACGGCCCCGGCGACCACGGCCGCCCCTGCCGGGGCTGGCTCGGGCGGCTGGCATGCGCCGGGCCGGTGCGCGGCGACCTGCGCCCAGATGTCGCCCTGCTCATACCAGTCCTGCCCGGCGGCGCGCATCAGCACGCTGCCGAGTTGCAGTCCCAGTTCGCGGCGGTGATCCTTGCGGGCCTGCGCGAGGTGGCGAAGGAGGTAGCGGCTGTCGGCATGGAACAGCGCGTGAGCGACATCCATGGCGTCGGCACCGCCGAACGCGCGGATTTCGGGCTCGTAGATGGCCTCGGCCCAGCGGCGGATCGCGCCGTGTCCCGTCAGCGCTTCCATCGCCTGCTCCAGGAACGCGGTGGCCTTGTCATCGCGGCCCGTGGCGGGAAGCACGCGGGCGATGGAGGCGATGGTGGGCCTGACGGTGTAGCCAAGGATGACTAAATTCAGCTGACTGCATGACGATCATTGGGCAACCGGCCCAGCGGTCGGCTTGCTCACTGCCGACCGCACCGTTGCGCCGGATATCACTCTCCGAGCACCAGGTAAATGCTTATACGTGAAGACCTGACAAAGGCGGTTTCACGTTTCACCAGCCGTCGGTGAATTCAGTGGGACATTACTGAAGGTCGAGCTCCTGGATCGGATGAGGGCTTGCTGACGGCTATTGACCCCTAGCTTTCGGTAGATGTGCTTGACATGGGTCTTGAGGGTGTTGGGCGAGATCGTCAGCGCGGAAGCGATCTCCAGGTTGGTGAGTTTACCTCCCAGCAGGCGCAAAACTGTCAGTTCGCGGTCGCTCAGCGTCTGGGCTACCGACGTCCTGCTTAAGTGTTCTTGACGTGCGCTCCCTGCCGGTATGCCCATTACCTCCAGGAGGCGCTGGCGGAAACCAAGCGCCGGGTAGGGGCGTTGTTCCATGTGAAGCAGCAGCTGCCGCACCGAGACGGCCTCCCAGATGAATGGCGCCGCGATTGTCTCGTCCTGGGCCAGGGCCAGTGCCTGCGTGAGGCAGGTGAGCGCAGCCGCGTCCTGGCCGGCCAGCCGCGATGCGACCGCGGCCCCGACATGCGCCTCCACCGCGCGGGTCAGCTGGCCGTGGCCGATGGCCGCGTCAGCGGCCATGCCGAACAGCGCCGACGCCGCGACGCCGTGACCCTCGGCACGCAGGATGCGAGCCCAGGTCAGTTGCGTGGCCAGGGTGACTGCCGGGACCTGGCCAGGCAGGGTGGCGAGTTGACCGTGCACGGCCCTGGCCGCGGCGATGTCACCGCCGAGCAGGCAGATGCGGGCCTCGTCCTCGGCGATCATGGCCTGAAGGGCCGGCGGGGGATGCCAGCCAGGCGAGGCAGCCTTCGCCTCATCCAGGATCGCGAATGCGCCGCCGACGTCGCCTCGAAGCGCGGCAAGCCGCGCGAGCAGGATCCCGGCCGCGAGCAGGGGCGCCCTGTCCTTGTGCCCGCGGGCTCGCTCGCAGATGACGGCTAGCTGCTCCCTCGCCACAGAGTGCTCAGCGCGCTGCACTGACAACAGCGCCTTCGCCAGGAGGGCAGGGCTGGCCTGGAACAGCTCGACGACGCCGACAGACAGCGCCATCCGGAGCGCCTCGGCGGCCAGCGCTTCGGCCTGGCGGAGTCTGCCGGTGCTGGCCAGGAGCAGCGCGGTGACGCTCATGCAGTTCACGCGCATCCGCATCAGCTGGTGGGCGGCTGTCTCCCTCTCGGTCTCGCGAAGGAGCTGCTCGGCACTGTCGGTATCGCCGTGCCAGAACGTAGTGGCGGCCAGTGCGTTGGCCACTGCGGCTCGCGCCATTCTCGCCAGCTCCGTCTGGCCGTCGCCGACCCGTTCCTCGTGCTGACGGAGTGCAAGGGCTGACCGCCTGACCGCGGCCAGGTCGCAGTCGAGCCTGGCGATTCCAGCCGCGATCGCGTGCCGGAGCGCGCCGAGTTCTGAAAGCTCAGGCTCAGTCGTTGCTAACCGGGCCAGATTCGCCGAACGGCGCAGCGCGTGCCTGGCTTGACCGGGACGGCCGGTGTGGGCCAGCACGAACGCGTCAAGTACGAGGAAGAACGGGCTGGTGTCGAGTACCCGCCTGGGAAGGGACGACAGCCAGCCCTCGACCACGGATGGCGCATAACGGCTTCCAATTGCCAGCGTCTCGCTGAGCATCAACGCACGCACGCCGACCCAGTCTCCGCCGATGATGCCGTGTTCGATGGCGTCGGCCGCGAATCCGTTGGCGGCGAACCACCTCGACGCCCGCCGGTGCAGCTCCGCGATCATGACGGGATAGGCGCGCTCAAGCTCAAGGTGGAGGAGTTCAGCGAACAGGTGGTGGTACCTGAGCCAGTCGCGGCCTGGGGCCAACGGCTCAACGAAAAGGCCGCGGCGGTCGAGTTCGGCGAGTGCCTGTGCCCCGCCGCCTTGCGCGGTGACGGCGTCGCACAGCGGCCCGGCGAGCTGCGAGAGGATCGAGGTCTGCAGCAGGAAGCGGCGGAGCCCGGCGGGGAGCTCGTTGAGCACCTCGGTCATGAGGTAGTCGGAGATCGTAGCGTCGCTGGCCGCGAACTCAGCGATCGCGGTGTCGGCGTCGTCCCGACCGGAGACCCAGAGGGTGGCAAGCCGCAGCGCGGCGGGCCAGCCCTCCAGACGGGCGAAGAGCGGCTCTGCCAGATCGGGCGGCAGTGTCACGCCATGGTCACGAAGAAAAACAGTCATCTCCCCGGCGGTGAATGCCAGATCCCTGGTCCGCGCCTGGACCACCTCGCCGCTGGCCGTCCAGCGGGCTAGCGGGAATGGCGGGTCGGAGCGAGAAAGGATCACCAGGTGAAGGCGCGGCGGCTGGTGATCGATGAGGAAGGCGAGGCCGCTGTGGATACGCGGGTCGGCGATCAGGTGGTAGGCGTCCAAGACAAGCGTCACGTCGGCGGTCAGGCCGATGAGAACATTGACCAGCGGCGCCAGGGACTGCTCGGGTGGTCCCATCCGGGTCAGCTCAGCGGGGGCGCAGCCGGCCGGCGGCAGCCCGACGCCGGCGCAAGACAGCGCTGCCAGAACGTACGCCCAGAACGTGGCGGGCTCGTTGTCGGTCTTGTCAAGCGACACCCACCCCACACCCTGCCGAAGAGCCGAGGACAGCCAATCGGTGACCAGTACCGTCTTGCCGTACCCGGCCGGGGCGACCACGAGCGTCAGCTTTCCGCCCGCGCCGGCGTCCAGCAGTTGATGCAGCCGCGGCCGGCGGACAGCCGGCCGGGGCAGCGCGGGCATCGTGAGCTTCGTCATGACGAGCGGAGCCGTCGGCTCGCCCCGCGTGGCAACTAGAAACGACCCAAGGCCTTCGTCCGATCCGGTGCTGGATCGGCCCCCACCCGAAGTATCCATTTCTCATCGGACTTTACGCGGGCCGGGTCGTGCATTCCAGGCTTGTTTTCCTGAATCAAGGATGAACGCGGTGACGTAAAGTGATTTAGGCGTAAATATCCAAAGACCAGGGTCACTTCAATCATTATTCGCATGGATTTGCCTGCGGCGTGATTTTTCGGCCTAGGGGTGATGCCGAATCACCCCGCTGCGTGCGAACCTGCCGCTGATCCGACCGCGAGCATGGGGAAAGCCGACCATGCGAAAACCCCGTGCCTGTGCCCTTCAGGCGCAGGGGCACCCAGTCCGATTGCGCGGCGATCCGCGCTCGTCAACGAAGCCCCAAGGAGGGTGAATGTCCAGGCTCAGGAAACGGCTAGTGACACCGCATTACCAACGGGCCGTCGTGGTTGCTGCCACGCTGGTGGCCATCGTCGGGCTTGGCAGCGCCGCATCCGCGGCGACCACGCCCGCGCACGCCATCCGGACGACCACGCCCGCGCGCGCTGCCCGGACCGCGCCAGCCCATACCAGCGGGACGGCCGTCGGAAAGTCCGTAACCAGATTAAAGATCAGCCCCGCCGAGGCGGGAATTAACGCCGCCGGGGGAGAGCCGGGGGTCTGTGCGAACTGCGCTCCTCCGCTCCGTTTGATCCCCGGCGGACCGGTGATGGGCACCGCCATCCCCGCCGGCACGGTCACAATCACGCCGATCTACTGGGTACCACCGGGGTACAACATCAACCCTAGCGAGTCCCCCACCTACACCACGACCATCAACCGCTACATCACCGACATCGCGGCAGCCAGCAGCGCCACCAGCAATGTGTACGGCATATTGCCCGAGTACTACTCCACGACGAACGGGGTTAATACCAACATCAAGTACTCGATCGCGGCCGGCACCCCGATCACCGACACCACCCCCTACCCGACCACCGGCCAGTGCATCCCGCAGCCCTACACGGGCGCCATCACGCAGGTCGTCAACTACACGGCCTGCCTCACCGACCCCCAGGTCCGTACCGAGCTGGCCTCGGTGATCGCGGCTAACAACCTGCCGACCGGCCTGGCGAACCTCTATGTCATGTTCTTCCCGCCGTTCGTCCAGACCCAGCTGAGCTTTGTCAGCCCTGTTCAGTACTCCACCCTCCAGTTCTGCGGCTATCACTCCAGCTTCACGTAAGGCTCCAACACGATCGCCTACGCCAACGAGCCCTGGATCCCCTACTGCGCCAGCGGCGGCTACCCGAATAACGGATACGCCGACTCGGAGATCAGCATCCTGAGCCACGAGATCAACGAGGCGATCACCGACCCGACCGCGCGCAGCTGGGGCGACAGCATGGGCAACGAGAACGGCGACGAGTGCAACTTCGGTTACGGGGCGCCGATCGGGTACACCTCCGGCCGGCAACCCTACAACCAGGTCATCAACGGCGACTTTTACTACACCCAGACCGAGTTCAGCAACGCCGCGTACGCGGCCACCGGCGTCGGTACCGGCTGCCGCCAGTCGGCCTTCGGCGCCGGCGGTAACGGTCCGCTGCAGCCCGGGGCCAAGCGCGGAACCAAGCCTGGGGCCAAGCGCGGAACCAAGTCCGACGTCGCCGGCGTGACCAGCGCGGTCACCGTCGACGCCAGCCCCTCGACCTTGCCCGCCGACGGCACGTCCACCTCGACGATCACCGTCACCGCTGTTGACTCCAATGGCGACCCGGTCGCTGGCGACGCGATGACCGTGTTCACCAGGGACGACGACGCCACCCCGGGCAGTTGCGGCACCCTGAGCGACAACGACGGCCTCGCAGGCACAGCTCCCCTGGTCACCAACGCCGCCGGCCAGGTGACTGTCACCTACACCGCCTCGACCGCCAGCGCCGACTGCTACGTCCTGGCGACCGACAACACCGTGGGCACCACCAACCAGACCATCGTCTACCAGGGAATGGACGGCAGCAGGGCGCCGACCGTCAGCGAGACGCTGCCCGGCACGCTCGTGTCCGGCGGCCCCACGGCGACGTTCACCGCCACCGCGACCCTCCCATCATCAGGCATCGACATCCCGGATGCCCGCTTCGACCTGTACCTCACCGGCGATGACAGCGGGGCCACCGGGCTTAATGCCAGCCAGCTCAGCCTGTCCTACAAGGACGACGCCACCGGCGGCGATTACGTGAAAGTGCCGCTCACCGGCAGCACCGCCAACGGCGGGGTGATCACTGGCTTCGTCATTCCAGACACGGCCGAAAAGCTGGCCGCCGGCGTCACCAGGACGGCGACGTTCAGGCTGACGCTGGCCGACGGTGCCGCCGACACCTCAGTCACAGGGCACCCGCTCAAGATCGAGACCGACCTCGACCAGTTCAACCCGGCCGACGGATCGCAGACCAACCTGGGCCGCACCGCCCCGGGTTCCGTGCCGGTGGCCCAGGTCGCCGGTGACACCGTCAACTACTCAGGGACGCTGGTCACGACATCCGCGCCAAGCGGCAGCACCCCGGGCACGGCCGTGCTGGTCGCCAAGACCTGCAGCTTCGCCTCCAATGGGGCGACCTGCAGGCTCACCGCCACTGAGACCTTCACCAGCAGCGGGGGCACCCTCACCGGCACCATCACCTCCGACTCGGCAGGCGAAGCCGACCGGGTTGTTACCTTCACCGACACGTTCACCGCCGCCACCCCCACCACAGGGACAGGATCAGGCACGGGACAGCTTATCTACCTCGACAACGGCAACAGCTCAACGGACAACCTGACCGCCACTTATACCAACGCACCTACCAGGACCAATCCCAACGTCGCCACAGAGCAGGGAACCATCATCCTGACCAACTCGACACCCTGACGTAGCGGCATCGCCGGCGATCAGCATCCCGGCCCGCAGGTTACCGAAAGGACACCCGGCGGCGGCCTGGCCAGACAACCAGGCCGCCGCCGGGCGATGTCCAGACGTCGGCGATCTCCCCGCCGCGACCGAGGCCGCGTACGCCGCCTGACATCGGGAGTGATCTCCGGCGTTACACCTACTTGCAGGTGTGGATCTTCGTGCCGCTCCTAGTTGCCGTCCTGGCCATCGGCCAGACCCGCCGCCGAGAGGCATGAGCACGGGTCTCGTCTACATTCCTGAAACGTGGGCGCGCGATGCTCTGCGCATGGTGAGTACCGGTGACCAGCTATCCATCGACGCCACCGAGCTCCTGGTGCAGCGGCTAGGCGAGCCGTCGGTCGCCTCGCCGATGGCCCGGCTGCTGCGGGGCCGGGCGAGCTCGCCGCATTACGTTCACGAGTCCGACCGGGTCCTGCTGGACGACACAGTCAAGATGGCCGTCGCGCGCGGATGCCGGGCGGGGGACCTGCCGTCGCTTGAGCCCGGCGGACCACGCGACTACATCTACTTCGACCCGGCCGACACCCGAGTCGGGATCGTGACGTGCGGCGGCCTCTGCCCGGGCCTGAACAACGTGATCCGTGGCCTGGTACTGGAACTCTCCGAGAATTATGGCGTCACCGACATTGTCGGCTTCCGCAATGGCTACCAGGGACTGGTGAAGGAGTGCGAGCCGATGCGGCTGACGCCGGCCCTGGTCGCGGATATTCACAACCGCGGGGGCACGGTTCTCGGCACGTCGCGCGGCGGTCAGGACACCGCTGAGGTGGTCGCGACGCTGGAGCGCCTGGGCATCTCGGTGCTCTTCGTCATCGGCGGCGACGGCACGCTGCGCGGCGCGCAGGAGATCGCCGACGCCGCGGTCGCGAGCGGCGTCGTGCTGTCGGTGATCGGCGTGCCGAAGACGATCGACAACGACGTTCCCTACATCGACCACAGCTTCGGTTTCCAGACTGCCTTCGCCCGGGCGGCCGATTCCATCAGGGCCGCGCACACGGAGGCCAGTTCCACCCCGAACGGCGTGGGCCTGGTCAAGCTGATGGGGCGGCATTCGGGATTCATCGCCTGCTACGCGGCACTGGCGAACCATGACGTTGACTGCGTGCTTATTCCTGAGGTGCCGGTCAGCCTGGACGGCGCGGAGGAGTTCCTGGCCTACCTGCGCCGGCGGGTGGAGCAGCGCGGGCACGCCGTCATCGTGGTGGCCGAGGGAGCTGGCCAGGACCTGATCGCGCGGGACGGTGCCCGCGATGCGTCGGGCAACGTCCGGCTGGGCGACATCGGGCGGCTGCTGCAGGAGCGGATCGTGCACGCTTTCGCGGCCGCCGGGGCGGAACTCAGCCTGCGCTACGTGGATCCCGGCTATGCGATCCGCAGTGTCCCGGCCAACGCCTACGACGCCGTGTTCTGCCTTCGGCTGGCCCAGGCCGCCGTGCATGCCGCGATGGCCGGCCGGACGGCGATGGTGGTCGGGCGATGGCACGGGCGGTTCGTGCACCTGCCCATCTCGCTGGCGACGGGCAGCCGGAACCAGGTCGACCCGAACGGCGACCTGTGGATGTCGGTGCTCGAGGCGACCGGCCAGCCGCCACGTTTCAGCTGAAGCGATGTGCCGGGTACTTTGCCTGCGCATGACCGTCCCTGCGACCGCGTGGGCGGCGGCCGGGCCGCCCGGGGCCGGCAAGGCCACCGTGGCGGGGCTCCAGCACCGGGCCAGGATAGTGGTCAGGAATCGGTGGCCTGATCTTCGGCCCCTGGCCCGCGGCGCAGGTTCATCAGTCGTTCCTCGAGGTCGGCCCAGGTCTTGCTCCACTCCGCGAGGGGCTCGAGCATCTGCTCCAGCACCGCGAGCTGCTCGTCGAACGCTCCCAGTTGCGCGGTGAGGGCCTGGATGCTGCGCCGTTGCGCGGCAATGCTGGCGGCAACCGATTTCAGCTGCGCCGCCGAGAAAGCACCGGGTGCCGGCCAGGTTCGCAGGCCCGGCAGCGACGGCAGCGCCGGCACCGGCGGGAATGACCCGCCGAGCCCGGTCAGGTCCGCCAGCCTGTCGGTCACTCCGCGGAGCTGCGCAACGAACTCCTGCATCAAGCTGGGAACCGCGCCGGGGCTGCTGTTTTCGTCATCTGTCATCGAGTTGCTCCTCTCCGGACCTCCCCATCATCGCCCCGCGCGGGGTCTCGGCGGCAACGCGGCGAGGCCTGCAGCAGGCTTACATCGAATATTGATATAATATGGGCGTGACAGTTTCACCCGCGGATCGGACTCTGGACGTCGACGAGCTGACCACCGTGATCGAGGACTTCAACACGATCTTCATCCGGCTGCCGTCGGTCCGGAGATTCAACTTCTCGACCTTGTCCGTGCTGCACACCCTGTCGCGGAACGGGCCGCTGCGTCTGACCGATCTGACCGCTACGGAGCAGCTGAAGCAGCCTGCGATCACGAGCTTGGTCGCGAAGCTTGAGCGAGACGGCCTGGTGTCACGCCGCCGTGACCCACGCGACGGCCGCGCTGCTCTGCTCTCCCTGACCTGGGCGGGCAGGCAGATCGTCCGGTCTCGGCACGCAGACCGGACGGCGAAGCTGTCACGTCTTGTGGACCGGCTGAACGATCAAGAGCGTGAAGTGCTCGCTGGTTCTGCGCGCGTCCTGGTCCGCCTGATCGAGATCGCAGCGACTGACGACGACGCAGGCAACTAGATAAGGAGACAATCGTGCCCCTCCGCATTGGCATCAACGGCTCCGTCCCGGCTGGCCCGTCGACACGATCGTTCCCTCTTGAGCCGACGCCGATCCACGTCTCCGACGAGGTGCTTGATGACCTGCGCCGCAGGCTGGCCGCTACCAGGTGGCCGCCGGATGCCAGCAATAACGACGGCTACTACGGTGTGCGCCGCTCGTACTTGCAGGAGCTCGTCGCGTACTGGGCGGACGGCTTCGACTGGCGCGCCGCCGAGCGCGGCATCAACGCCTATGAGCACTACCGCGTCGACGTCGGCGGAGTGCCGGTCCACTTCATGCGCAAGCCCGGCGTCGGGCCGAATCCGGTGCCGCTGATCCTCAGCCACGGCTGGCCATGGACGTTCTGGCACTGGTCCAAGGTCATCGAGCCGCTCGCCGACCCGGCCGCAGGCGGAGACGACCCGGCCGATGCGTTCGACGTGATCGTGCCGTCGCTGCCCGGCTTCGGATTCTCGACACCGCTGACGAATCAGCCAGACATGAACTTCTGGAAGATCGCTGACGTCTGGCACGGGCTGATGACGGGTGTCCTCGGGTACGAGAAGTACGCAGCCGGAGGCTGCGACGTCGGTGCACTGGTCACTGGGCAGCTCGGACACAAGTACGCCGACGAGCTCTACGCGATCCACATCGGGTCCGCGCAGAAGCTCACCTTTTTCAACGGCGACCGCGCCTGGGACCTCAGCGGCGGCAGGCCCATCCCGGAGAACCTGCCGCCGACCATCCACGAGCGGATCGTGGCTCTGGAAAAGCGCTTCGCCGCCCACCTGGCCGTGCACGTCCTCGACCCCGCCACGCTTGGTTACGGGCTGGCCGACTCCCCAGTCGGCATGCTGGCCTGGATTCTGGAACGTTGGACGAACTGGTCCGACAACGGCGGGGACGTCGAAAGCGTATTCACCAAGGACGATCTACTCACCCACGCGACGATCTACTGGGCGGGCAACGCCATCGATACATCGATCCGCACCTACGCCAACAACAACCGCTACCCGTGGACGCCGTCGCACAACCGGTGGCCGGTGATCGAGGCACCCACGGGCATCACCTTCGTCGCCCACGAGAACCCGCCCGGCGTGACGACCAGCGAACAGCGGGTGCAGAACTTCCTCGACAGCGACCGCGCGGCCTGGTACGACCACGTCAACGTCACCGCTCACGACCACGGCGGGCATTTCATCCCGTGGGAGATCCCCAGCGAGTGGGTCAAGGACCTACGGCGTACGTTCCGCGGACGATGCGCTCAGCCTTTCAGCGCGCCGGATACCAGCCCCCGGACGTAGAACCGCTGCAGCGCCACATAGACCACCACGCAGGGGATCATCGCGATGACCGCCCCGGCCAGCAGCAGCCCGAAGTTCACGGTGCCGTAACTCCCGGTCTCGACGTTACTGAGGGCGACCGGCAGGGTGAACAGGCTGTCGTTGGTCAGGAAGCTCAGCGCGCCGAGGAACTCGGTCCAGGAGAACAGGAACGCGTACAGGGCCGTGGTCGCGATGCCGGGCATGATCAGCGGCCGGAAGACGGAGACGAGCGTGGTGACCACCGACGCCCCGTCCACCTCGGCCGCGTCGACGAGTTCCCGCGGTACCTGGAGGAAGCTGTTTCGCATGATGTAGACGCCGACCGGAAGGTTGAACGTGGTGTAGAAGAGGGCCAGTCCGATCAGGTTGTTCAGCAGGTGCAGGAAGTGCATCTCCAGGAACAGCGGGGTCAGCACCGCCTGGAAGGGAATCATGAAGGCCAGCAGGACCAGGCCGAACGCGATTCCCGAGCCGCGGAACCGGAACAGCGCGAAGCCATAGCCCGCGAGCATCGCCACCACGGCGGTCAGGATGGCGGCCGCCACCGCGACGATCAGGCTGTTGGTGACGTTGCGGATGATGTCGTCCTGGCCGGACAGCAGGGCCTGGTAGTTCGCGAACGTCAGGTGGCCGAAGGTCGCGCCGGACGGCGCCGCGGTCACCGCCGATTCCGGCTGGAATGACCGGAAGACCTCCCACAGCAGCGGAACGATGAACACCGCGCTGACCCCGATGCCACCGATGAGGTACCAGGCAAACCCGCCGGACGCGGGCCGGTGGCCGGCCTGGCCCCGTCGGCCCGGTGCCCCCCGGCCGCCCGGCGTCGCCCGGCCGCCTCGCGCCCCGCTGGCCCGCTGCTGACCCTGGCGATTGCGCACCGCTGCCATCAGGTCTCGTCTCCCTGAAGGTAGTGAAACTGGACAAAGGTGATGAGCCCGACCACGATGACGAGCACCACCGACATCGCGCTCGCGAGCCCGACATCCATCTGGGCGAAAGCGGTGTCGAAGATCGACATGACCACGGGCACCGTGCTCGTCCCCGGGCCGCCATCGGTCATGATGTAGAACTGGTTGAAGGCGAGGAACGAGCCGACGACCGAGATGATCAGGCTCAGCGCGATGGAGCGGCGGAGCAGCGGCAGCGTGATGGATCGCTCCATGCGCCACCAGGAGGCCCCGTCGACCCGGGCCGCCTCGTACAGATCGTGCGGGATGCCCTGCATCCCGGCCATCAGCAGCATCATCGTCAGCCCTGAGGCGAACCAGACGACGATGATGCTGATCGCGGTGAGGGCCAGCCCCGTGTGGACCAGCCACGCGGTCGAGGCGCTGACGATGCCCAGCTTGGAGAGCGCGAAGTTCGCTGTCCCCGAGGTCGGCTGCAATTCCACGACGGCCATATAGCTCTCCGCGACCAGCCCGACGATGTACGGCAGGAAGATCAGCGTCCGGAAGACCGACGCGCCGGGGCGGTTCGCCCTGACGAACACCGCCAGGGCGTAGCCGAGGAGAAAGACCGGCACGGTGACGATCGCGGTGTACTCCAGGGTGAAGACGATCGACTGCAGGAACACCGAGTTGTGCAGCAGGCCCTGGTAGTTGGCTAGGCCGATGAAATGGTACGGCCCGACGAGCGGCCAGTCGGTCAGCGAGATGTAGACGCCGAAGCCCAGCGGGAAGAGGGCGAAGACGCTGACGAAAAGCAGCGCCGGCGAAACCAGCACGAGACCGGTGCGCCCCGTCCGGCGGGCCTGCGCCCCGCGGCGCCGCCGGCGGAGCATGTGCCCCGCCGACGGCGCGCCCGTTATCTGCGTTGTCACTTCTTAGCTCTTGACATTGTTCAGCGTGCTCTGGATGCCGGACTGACCTTGCTGGATCCCGGTGCTGACATTCCCGCTGTACACCGCTTCCTCGAACATCTTGAACCACGGCGACCCGGGCTCGTTGAAGACCGCGTCGTAGGCCAGCGTGTACTCCACGGAGCCCTTGGCCAGAGCCTGGAGCGCCACCGAGTCATAAGGATTGGTGGCCGTGAAGGAGGGCGTCAGGATGTCACTGCGGATCGGCGTCATGCCTTCCGAGGGGTACTTCACCTGCTGCTGCGGCGCAAGCGCCCACTTGATGAACTCCCACGCGCCGGACGCGTTCGGGGCGCCGGCCGGGATCACGAAGTCGTCGCCGCCGTCGAAGGTGCTGTAGCCACCGCCGTTGACGGCGGGCAGCGGCGCGTCGGCGAACTCGGCGTGCTGCGCCGGGGTCGTGAAGGCCGCGGCGAACCCGTAGTCGCCGGGCAGGATGCCGACCTTGCCGGCCTCGAAGTCCTTGCCCCAGGTCAGGCCGTTCTGCGTCTGGTCCGCCACGGGCGTGAGGTGCTTGGACCACATCACCTGGTAGTCCGCCAGCATCTGCTTGAGCAGCGCATCGTCGCTGACGTGCGCCGTCTGGGCGCCGAGCGGGCCGCTGATCAGGTGGTGGCCCGCTGCCCACAGCGAAGGCAGCATGGTGAAGCCCAGGCAGCCCTGGCAGTTGCCGGCGAACGAGAAGCCGGAGATGCCGTGGCCCAGCGCGTTGATCTTCTCGGCGTCCGTGACGATCTGCGCATAGGAACTCGGCGCGACGCTGGGATTCAGCCCGGCCTCCCGGAACAGCGTCTTGTTGTACCAGAGGACGGACAGGTCGGCGAGGTAGGGCACGCCGTAATACTTGCCGTTGGCCGTGGCGAGCTGCAGGTGCCCCGGGCTGAGCGAGCTCTTGTACGGCAGCGCGTTCACGTACTGGGTGATGTCCATCAGCGCGTGCTCGCGGGCGAAGGTCGGCACGTCAATGTCGTTCAGCCCGACCACGTCGGGCACCGAGCCGGCCCGGATGGCGGTCGCGAGCTGGCTGGTGTCGTCGTTGGGCGGCGTCAGGTGCAGCACCACCTTGAGGTTCTTATGCGTCGCGTTGAACGCCGCGGCCAGGGCCTTCGCCGGGCCGTCGGTGGCCTGGCGCGCCCAGAAGTGCACGGTCCCGGTCGCGTCGACGCCGAACGATTTCGACGTGGGCGCCGGGCCCGACGAACTGCAGGCGGCGGAAACGAGCGCGGCGGCCGCGATCACCGCCAGCAAGGGCCCCGGCCGGGCGGGCAAGCCGACTATCCGCCGCCTGCTGATGGGCGGTGCGGGCGGTGCGGGCGGTGCGGGCGGTGGGGCGGCCAGCTGGGCCGTACCTCGCTTCAAACGCCGGTGCATATCAGTACCTCCACGGTGAGGAGTGGTGCGCTTGTTGGTCACTGCTGAGTCGGGACCCGGGCCGCCACCGGCAGCCAGACCCGCATGGCCCGGCCATCACGGTTGTCCCACTGGAAATAGGGGATCGCGGTGGCCGTGACGGGATCACCGACGGCTTCCTCCTGCGGTGTCGAGGTGTAGGGGAGTCCGCTGTAGCGGGTCGGCGGCCGGCCTGCCGCGTCCGCCTCGACGAGGACGGTGGGACCCGCGCCGGGCAGTGAATCCTCGCGTTCCCGCAGGCTGCCGCCCGCGAGGACGAGATCCTCGACGCTCAGCCCGGCGGGCTGGTCGGCCTGCTCGAAGCAGTACACGAGCGGGCCCCGCTCGATGGCGGCCATCCCGTGCACCGCGTCGACGCGCGCGCGGGGGTAGGTCAGCCGCGGCCTGAGGTCGGTGTCGTATTCGAGGACGTCGCCGGGCTGCCAGCACCGCCGGACGACGGCGTAGCCGTGGCTGGTGCGCTGCGGGACGGCCGGCTCCCCGTTGAGCCAGAACCGGGGGTTCGCGCTCCAGCCGGGGACGCGGAACGCCAGGCCGCAGCTGGCCTCAGGCGCGGCGCTCACGCGCACCTCGACCCGGCCCGACCAGGGGTAGCCGGTCCGCATGTGCACGGCCAGGTCCCCCCCGGCCAGCGGGGTGGTGATCGCCGCCGTCGCGAACTGGTGCAGATACAGCACCTCGTCGGCCGTGGTGGCGAGATAGTGCCCCAGCGAGGCGACCAGGCGCATGATGTTGGGCGGGCAGCAGGCGCAGGAAAACCACTCGCGGCGCCGCCCGGGATCGTCTTCCTCGAAGTGATCCTCGCGACGCTGCAGCGGGTTGACGTAGAAAAACCGTTTGCCGTCGGTGGACGTGGCGGCCGCGAAACCGTTGTAGAGCACCCGCTCCATGAGGTCGGCGTACTTGCCGTCGCCGGTCGCGAGGAGCAGCCGCCAGCTCCACTGGAAGCTGGCGATGGCCGCGCAGGTCTCGTTGTAGGCGCGATCCGGCGGCAGCTCGAAACTATCGCCGAAACTCTCCCCGGAATGCCGCGAGCCGTTGCCTCCGGTGAGATACGTCTTGGTCGCGACCATGTCGTCCCACCGGCCAGCGGAGCAGCCCAGCAGCTGCGCGTCATCGGTCTCGGCTGCGACATCGGCGACGCCGCTCTCCAGGTAGAGCGCCCGGACGACGTGCCCCTCCTCGGTGACCGACTCGCGGGCGGGCTGCTGGTCTTGCAGGTAACGGCGGCCGAAGCCGGAGTCGCCGATGAGGCCCCGGCCGCGCTGCTCGACGAACTGGCTGGCCAGCCTGAGGTACGGTGCGTGCCCGGTCTCCCGGTAGAGCTCCACCAGCGCGGTCTCGATGATCGGGTGGCCGTCAAGCCCGGACGCAGTGCCCAGGAACTCCCCGACCAGGTGGTCAGCGAACCGGCGGGCCACGCCGAACAGGCCGGTCAGGCCGGCCCCCCGGTGGCAGGCGATCGCCGCCTGGATGAGATGACCGGCGCAGTACAGCTCGTGGCTGGAGGACAGCTTCGCGTATCGCGGCGCACCGGTGACCTGCACGTAGGAGTTCAGGTACCCGTCGGCCTGCTGCGCCTGCTCCAGCAGCGCCGTCGCATCCCGGGCGAAGTCGGCCAGCGCCGGGGACGCGGCGCGGGCCAGTTCCCAGCCGATCGCCTCCAGGGTCTTGTACAGGTCAGAGTCCATGAAGGCCGGCCCCCGGTATCCCTGCGTGGCGCCGCTGATCGCCAGCCGCAGGTTCGCGAGATTGCCCGCGGTCTCCAGCTGGCGCAGGGCCAGCGGCAGGCTCACCTCATGATTGCGCTGCTGCCAGGCGCCCAGCAGGCCTCCGGTCAGGGTGACGCTGTCCCCGTCGAGGGGCCGGTGTGCCGTCGCGGCGGCCGCGGTGGGGGATACCGGTCCGCGGGCCGTTCGAAGGTCATGGACTGTGCTCACCTGGGCAACTCCGCCTTCCGACGCTGAGCCGTCGCGGTGGCTCATGGCTGCGATGGGTGGGTTTTGGCCACTGGGCCGGTGGGGTCTATGGGGGTTTTAAAGCTGAGGAAACGGTTTTCCTTAGCAAGGTAGGGCTCGTGGTAGGGGCCGTCAAGCCTGTATAGTCCCGATTTGATTACGAGGTCCGCGACTGCGGCCATGAAATGATGGAGCAACCGTTTGCCTCCCAGGGGACCTGACCTGCGGCGAGTCACCATCCGGGATGTCGCCGCGCTGGCCGGCGTGTCGGTGGGGACCGCCTCTAAAGCCCTCAACGGCCAGGGCAAACTGCGTAACGAGACCAGGGAGCGGGTCGCCGCAGCCGCCCGGGAACTCGGCTTCGCGCCGAACGTCCTCGCCCGCGGACTGCTCGCGGGACGGACCTACACCGTCGGCGTGATCACGACCGACAGCTTCGGCCGGTTCAGCATCCCGGTCATGCTCGGTGCCGAGAACGCCCTGGGCGCCGGGCAGATCTCGGTATTCATGTGCGACACCCGCGACGACCCGGCCCGGGAACGGCAGTATCTGGAGATGCTGCTCAGCCGCCGGGTGGACGGCCTCATCGTGGCGGGCCGGCGCATCGAGCCACGACCGAGCATCGGCCTGCACCCGGGTGTTCCCGTCGTCTACGCGATGACCCAGTCACTCGACAGCGACGAGCCGGCCATCCTGCCCGACGACTTCGGCGGTGGCCGCATCGCCGGCGAGCAGTTCATCGCGGCCGGGCGGCGCCGGCTTGGCCACATCACCGGCCCCGAGCGCTTTCTCGCCGCCCGCAAGCGGGCCGGCGGATTCTGCGACGCGCTCGGCCGGGCCGGAGTGGAGTTCTCGCCCAACGACGTCCTGTACGGCGAGTGGAGCGAGCGCTGGGGCCGCCAGGCGGCCCGCCTGCTGCTGCGCGCCTCCCCCCAGGTGGACGCGATCTTCTGCGGCAGCGACCAGATCGCGCGCGGTGTCTCCGAGAGCCTGCGCCTCGTCGGGTGCCGGGTGCCGGGTGACATCGCCCTGATCGGCTTCGACAACTGGGATCCGATGGTGCTCGGTGCCGAGCCCCCGCTCACCAGCGTGGACATGTGCCTGGAGGACGTCGGCCGGGTCGCCGCCGAGCACCTGCTCTCCGCCATCAACGGCGAGCCGACCCACGGCGTGCACACGGTGCCGTGCCGGCTGGTGGTCCGGGGGTCAACCGTCGCCGGCGCGGAGTGAGCCGCCGGGCCCCGCGCGCACGCTGGAACCGCGTACGACCAGCTCGCACGCGTGCCGCCGGATGCCGCCCTGCGGCGGGGCGCCGTCGATGATGGTGAACAGATCCTTGGCCGCCGCCGCACCGAGCGCCTCGAGGTTCATGTCCACGGTGGTCAGCTGCGGCTCCGTCTCCAGGGCGAAGACGCGCCAGTTGTCATATCCGGTCACGGCGATGTCGGCCGGTACCGGCCGGCCTAGCTCGTCCAGCGCCACCAGGACCCCCGAAGCGATCTGGTCGCTGCCGCAGAGCACCGCGTCGATGTCCGGCAGCTTCTCCAGCAGGGCCAAGATGGCGGCGCGGGCCCAGCGCTGGGACCACTGGCCGTATACCACCGGGGCGGCCAGCCGCAGCTGATGGCTCGCCAGGCGGGCGGAAACGCCGCTGGTCCGCTGGACCACGGCGGTGCCCTGGCGTGGCCCGGTGAGATGGACTATGCGCCGGCGGCCGGCGGCGACGAGGTGGTCCACCATCAGGCCGATCCCGGCGTGGTCGTCGGGCATGTGCACCACGTCATGCGGATCGTCGGATTCGCCGTAGACGTACACGACCGGGACGTCTACGTGGCCGGTCACCGAGGCGGTGACCGCGTTGTTGTCGCCGACCACCAGCATGCCGTCGACTTTGCGCGCCGCCAGCATCCGCGCCAGTTCCAGGCTGCGGGCCTGGTCGCCGCGGGCATCGCAAGTGATCATGGAAAGGTCGATCTCGCCCAGGGCCGCCTCGGCTCCCAGCATCACCGGGACGGCGAAGCGGTGCGACATGCTGTCGGCGATGATGAATCCGACGGTGCTGGTCCGGCCGGTGATCAGGCCCCGCGCGATGGGGTTCGGCGTGAACGACAGCTCCCGCGCGGCGGCTATGACGCGGGCCCGCGTCTCCTCCGACACCCGGTTCTTGCCGTTGATCGCCTTCGAGGCCGTTGTCAGCGAGACACCGGCACGTTCGGCCACTTCGATCAGGGTGGCCGGGCGTCGTCTGGTCATGCCGCGAGTGTCCCATCCTCCCGGATCGCCGCAGCGCCGGCACCGGGCGATTGGTAACGGTTAGGTAACGCAAGGACCTGGGCCTTGACGCGGCTTGACGGGCGGAACATTCTCGGCATACCTGGGAGAGGAAGCGCTTCCCCACCCGGACCAGAGCGTGCGCGCGGCCTGTGCGGGCCGGCTCTGAGCTGCCCCGGAGCAGCTTAGGGCGCTGTCCTTAGGGCGCTGTCCTTAGGGCGCTGCCCGGAGTCCGCCGGCCGTCCGAGGGAAACCTGTCCGCCTCCTGCTTGAGGAGCAGCGATGAAGCTGGTTCGTGTCATGGGAGCTAGTGCGGCGGTCGCATTAGCGGCCGCCTGGATCCTGGGGCCCGCCGGGGCTCCCGCCTTTGCCGCCGGCGACACGCTGGTAGTCAACGCCGGATCGGTGCTGCGGCCGGTGACCCACGTCGCCGCCGGGGGCCTCTACGCGCTCGCCACCGCGACCACCCCGACGGCCGCGGAGCTTCCGCCGTTGCACCTGAACCAGCTGGTTCAGCCCGCGCCCGGGGTCCAGCAGCTTGGCAACGGGGCGACGGTCCCCACCGGGGACGCGCTGAAGGTCGCGCCGCTGGCGATCGGGGCCGGTGCGCAGGAATACGTGCGGATGCCCGACATATATCCCAACTTTCCTTACCGGTGGGTCAGCTGGAGCGACTGGCTATCGAAGGTCGACACCATGGTGGCGGCCCGGCTGGCGGCCACGACGACGACCAACATCGACGGCTGGGAACTGTGGAACGAACCCGACTGGACCTGGAACACCGCCGCCGCGGGATCCTTCGACGCCGGCTGGGTCAGGACCTATCAGGCGGTACGGGCCCTGGACTCGGTGACCCCCATCGTCGGCCCGAGCATCTCCATCTATAACCACGCCTGGATGGCTGGGTGGCTCGCTTACGCCAAGGCCAACAACGCGCTGCCGAACGTGATCACCTGGCATCAGCTGTCGTCAGGCTCGGCGGCCACGATCGGCACCAATGTCGCGGACTTCAAGGCCCTCGAAGCGTCGCTGGGGATCTCGCCGATTCCTATCTCGATCGACGAGTACGCCGCGCCCGCCGAGGTCGACGTCCCGAGTGCCGCCCTGCACTACCTCGCCGCGTTCGAGCGCTACGGCGTGCATGACGCGGAACGCGCGTACTGGTACGAGTCGGGAACGGTCAACGGCCTGCTTTTCAACAACAAGCCGACCGGCACGTACTGGATGTACAAGTGGTATGGCGACATGGCCGGCAACATGGTCCCGGTGACCCCGGCGGGAAGCCAGGACGGCATCGCGTCCTACGACTCCACGCGGAAGATCGTCAGCGTGGTCTTCGGCGGCGACAGCGGCACCAACAGTGTTCAGGTCAACGGCCTGGCGCCGCTCGGGTCCAGCGTGAAGGTGGTGTTGTCGTACACCCCGGACTCCGGCCGGCTCGCCAACGTCACGGCGCCGACCACGGTCTCGACGACGACCGATCCGGTAACGAGCGGAAGCGTGACGATTCCCGTTGCGAGCCAGAACTCCAGCGGCGCCTATCAGCTCCTGATCACGCCCGCGGCCGGACCGGTCACGAGCTACCAGCAGACCTACGAGGCCGAGGACGCGACCGTCGTTAATGCGGCGATCGAATCGTCGGCATCGGCGTCCAACGGATACTACGTGGGCAATATCAATGGCAGCGGTGACGAGCGGTCGGATAGTTTCGTCGACTTCCTGGTGAATGTCCCGTCGGCTGGCACCTACACCATGACCATCCGCTACGCCAACGGCGGCACGACGACCTCCACGCAGGGCCTGGCCTACGACGGAGGCGCCTGGTCCACGGTCTCCTACCCGCCCACCGGCGGCTGGGGCTCGTTCGGCCATTCGGTCAGCACCACCGTCACGCTCAACCAGGGAAGCAACGTCATCCGGCTGGCCAAGGGCGCGCCGAATTTCGCCGGCGGCACGGGATACGCGGAGCTGGATGCCATCACCGTCGTGCCGGGCTGAGGCCCGCGGCGCGAGAGCGAGGCAGCAGCTGAGACGTCAGCTGGCCACGGTGGCAGCGGTCATGCTGGCCGGTGGGGTGGTCGCGCGAGGATGGGGGAGTGGCTGAGGCAGTACGTTACGAGCGTGGCGACAGCAAGGCGGATCTGAGCGGTGAAACGGTGGTGGTCACCGGCGGCCGGGTTCCGGCGCAGCCCTAAGCCATGCCCGGGGCGACCGTAAGTGCCGGGGCGGGCGGCCGCCTCGCCGCCGCACCGTGCCGAAGGCACGTCGCTGGCCCAGCCTGCCCCCGCCCGCCGCGCACCACCCCGGGTAACCTCAGGCTGACCAGCGGAACAAGACCGCTGCCAGCCAGGTTGCGACGACCTATTGAACCCGCCGGCCTGAGAGCGGAGAACCCGATAACGCGGCGGGCCCATCCCAGAGCACGTGCAGGGCGGGCGGCTTGCGGAAAACCAGGCCGCGCGGGCTGCTGGGCTGGCCCGGATCCAGCCGCAGGCCCGGCAGCCGGTCCAGCAGGGCCGTGATCACGACGCGGGTCTCCATCCAGCCGCTGCGGAATCGGGAGGTGCCTGCGCGTCGATCAGGGCGCTTCCCGTTCGTCGTATCAGGTATGCGGCAAGATGCCACCACCGGTCCGGCGCTGGCATTCACGTCAGCAGCAGTGTGGCAAAACGACGCCAGTGCGGCGCCGGCCAGCAGCGGGGGATAGGGGATCTGGCATGAAGTCCGAGGAAATCTGGAAGTACATCCACTCCGAGCGGGCGCAGCTGGCGGAGACGTGGGCCGCCCTGTCGCCCGAGCAGTGGGCTGCCGCCTCCTGGTGCGAAGGCTGGTCAGTCCAGGACACCGCCGGCCATGTCGTGGCCGCCGCCGAGCAGACCCCCGTGAACTTCTACAAGGAGATGGTCTCAGCTGGCTTCAGGTTCAGCGTCTTCGCCGACCGGGGCGCCAGGCGGCTGGCTTCCGCCGGCCCGGACGAGCTGGTTCGCCGCCTGCGGGCCCGGACCTCGACCACTAACCACCCGCCCGCTCCCGTGATGGCCATGCTGGGCGAGATCGTCGTCCACGGCGAGGACATCCGCCGGCCCCTGGGCCAGGAGCACCGGCCGCCGGAGGGCGCCCTCGCGGCAGTCGCCGACAACTGGAAGAACTCCAATCTCCTGATCGGAGCGAAACGGCGGATCGCCGGCCTGCGACTGCGGGCTACCGACACCGAGTGGGTACACGGTGACGGTCCTGAAGTCTCCGGCCCGCTGATCTCGCTGATCCTGGCTATGACAGGACGCAAGGCTGCTCACCCGGACCTCACCGGCGAGGGTCTTGCCACCCTCGGCAACCGGGCCTGAACAGACCCCGCCGTGCCCTTTCACGAGCGACACGGCGTGCCGCCAGCACGATCCTGCTGGTTTGACATGGCCATGACGGCCGCTTCCAATGACAAGATGGCTGACCATGCGCGCGACTCCGACGCCGATGTCATAGCATCCGGGCGCGAGCCGCCGGCCCGCCGGCCAGGGCCGGGCAGCCTGATCAGGCTGCTGGTCATCACGGAGACCGCGGCCCTGGCGGCCTCGATCGCTGTTGCGCTGCATTACCGCACCGAGGCCGGCGACCTTCACCACAGGCGGCCATCAGCCGCCGCGGCGCCCGCGTCGCTGTCCTTACCCCAGATGACCAGCCTCGCGCTACGGCTGCCAGCCGACGGGACCATCGCCGGGACGGTCGTGATCACGGCCGCCGCGCAGCCCGGCGCTGACCGGGCGCAGTTCACGGTGTCCGCCCTCATCACCGGCGCCAGTCCCGGAACGGTCTACGACCTGACCGGCAACGACTGCTCGGCCGCCGCCCCGATGCCCGACCACGTATGGGCTACCGGGCGCACCGACGCGGCCGGGACGGCCGACCTGGCCGGCCAGGCCTGGGCCGGCGCGGTCACCGACGAGGACTGGCTGGCACTCACCCCGGCACCAGCGAGCCCGGCTCCGGGCCTCCGCGGAAAGTTCGCCCAGGGGAAGGCGGCTCCGTTCCCAGCCGGCCAGGCGCCGTGCACCCCACATCAAGGACTACATCACCCGCGCACGACTCAGCAAAGCCGCGTGAAAACTTGACACAAACCTCCAGAAGCTAGAGACCAATGATCGCTAGGAGTCTTGATTCCGCACCACAATCACGGCATTGGCAAGATCCAAAATTGCCTCGTCAAAGCGTATTGCCAGCCCTGATCTC
>Ga0066790_10000078_pt1 | contig 26609 bp, 18 predicted proteins | sample OrgsoiDNA2013050_FD_70963 | JGI IMG/M metagenome (GOLD analysis project Ga0066790, IMG submission 70963) | Permafrost soil microbial communities from the Arctic, to analyse light accelerated degradation of dissolved organic matter (DOM) -... | ecosystem: Environmental > Terrestrial > Soil >...
GCCGCCCACGGAGCGCCCGGCGCGGCGGGGCAGGTGATCGTGCAGCCCGGCGACTCGCTGTGGTCGATCGCCCAGAGCGCTGACCCGAACGCCGACGCACGGGCCATTGTGCAGCAGATACTGCAGGCCAACCGGCTCAGGACCGCGGACGTCACCGCCGGCCAGCGCCTGTGGGTACCACGGGGTTAGCCGCTGGCGGCGCCGCGACACGCCGGCCGGGGTGTCAGTGGTCCTGTGTTGCCAGCGGTTTCAGGATCCGCCCGCCGGAAACTTGCGACGACTGGGTGCGGTGGTCTACGGTAACCACAACATCTAGTAGTTACACCGATGTGTTTTATCCACAGCTTGTGTCCAGTGGGATACGAGGCGGATAGCCGTCGAGGAGGTGTGGTCGCATGCACTGTCCCTTTTGCAGGCATCCGGACAGCCGGGTGATCGACAGCCGCACCGCCGACGATGGCGTAGCGATTCGCCGCCGGCGGGCATGTCCGGAGTGCGGAAAGCGTTTTACCACTCAGGAGACGGTGATCCTGATGGTGGCCAAGCGGAGCGGCGTGACAGAGTCCTTCGTCCGGGACAAGATCGTCCGCGGCGTCCGGCGGGCATGCCAGGGACGCCCGGTCGACGAGGACCAGCTCGCGATCCTCGCTCAGCGCGTGGAGGAAACGATCAGGTCCAGGGGCTGCGCCGAGGTCCCCTCTCAGGAGGTCGGCCTGGCCATCCTGGGCCCGCTGCGGGATCTCGACGAGGTCGCCTATCTGCGCTTCGCCTCTGTGTACCGGGGATTCGAGTCTCTCGCGGACTTCGAGAAGGAAATCGAGGCACTTCGCGAAGAGCACGCAGGCGCGCCGCACGCGGCCAGGCAGGCCGAGGAAGAGCCGGCTCCGTAGACGCAGCCGGTGTGATCAAGCGCAGCGCAGTAGAGCGCAGTTGATCGTGGCAAGAGACCTAATAGGCATTGAGCGGCCCGGGTGAGGCCGCAGAAGGGGGCTTTGGCATGACGGAGACGGTCAGCGGGTCGGCTGCCGCAAAGGGCAAGAGCGCGCGCAAGGGGCTCAGGATGAGCCGGATCCACACGACGAAGGGCGTTCATCCCTACGACGAGGTGACCTGGGAGCGCCGCGACGTCGTCATGACGAACTGGCGTGACGGCACCGTCAACTTCGAGCAGCGTGGTGTCGAGTTCCCCGCGTTCTGGTCCCTCAACTCCGTCAACATCGTCACGACCAAGTACTTCCGCGGTGCGGTGGGCACCCCGCAGCGCGAATGGAGCCTCAAGCAGCTGGTTGACCGGGTGGTCGGCGTCTACGTCGAGACCGGCCGGAAATACGGCTACTTCGCCTCCGAGGCCGACGCCGAAATCTTCGAGCACGAGCTCAAGTACGCCCTCGTCCACCAGGTCTTCAGCTTCAACTCGCCCGTCTGGTTCAACGTCGGCACGCCCTCGCCGCAGCAGGTGTCCGCGTGCTTCATCCTGGCCGTGGATGACACGATGGACTCCATCCTGGACTGGTACAAGGAAGAAGGCCTGATCTTCAAGGGCGGATCCGGTGCCGGCGTGAACCTGTCCCGGCTGCGTTCCAGCAAGGAACTGCTCTCTTCGGGAGGCACAGCCAGCGGCCCCGTCTCGTTCATGCGGGGAGCCGACGCGTCGGCCGGCACCATCAAGTCGGGGGGCGCCACCCGCCGGGCGGCGAAGATGGTGGTGCTCGACGTCGACCACCCGGACGTCGAGGAGTTCATCGAGACCAAGGCGCGCGAGGAAGAGAAGGTGCGCATCCTCCGCGACGCGGGGTTCGATGTGGACCTCGGCGGCAAGGACATCGTCAGTGTCCAGTACCAGAACGCCAACAACTCGGTCCGCGTGTCGGATGAGTTCATGCGCGCCGTCGAAGATGACCGCGACTTCGACCTGCTGGGCCGCCGCACGGGCGAGGTGATCAGCCGGGTCGGGGCCAAGGGCCTGCTGCGCAAGATGGCTCAGGCGGCCTGGGACTGCGCCGACCCGGGCATCCAGTACGACGGCATCATCAACGAATGGCACACCTGCCCGGAGTCCGGGCGGATCACCGCGAGCAACCCCTGCTCGGAGTACGTGCACCTGGACAATTCGTCGTGCAACCTGGCCAGCATCAACCTGATGAAGTTCCTCCGCGACGACGACACGTTCGACGTCCGGCGCTTCCAGCAGATCACCGAGCTGATCATCACCGCGATGGACATCTCCATCTGCTTCGCTGACTTCCCGACCCAGAAAATCGCCGAGACGACGCGGGCCTACCGCCAGCTTGGTATCGGGTACGCCAACCTGGGCGCGCTGCTGATGGCGACCGGGCACGCCTACGATTCGGCCGACGGCCGGGCCATCGCGGCGTCCATCACGTCGCTGATGACCGGTACGGCGTACAAGCGCTCCGCGGAGCTGGCCGGAGTGGTGGGCACGTACGACGGCTACGAGCGCAACGCGGTTGGCCACAAGCGGGTCATGCGCAAGCACGCTGACGCCAGCGACCAGATCCGGACGGTCGGCCCGATGGACCGCGAGATCCTCTCTGGCGCACTGACCGCCTGGCAGGAGTGCCTCCGGATCGGCGCGGCGAACGGCTACCGCAACGCGCAGGCGAGCCTGCTCGCGCCCACGGGCACCATCGGCCTGATGATGGACTGTGACACCACGGGAATCGAGCCCGACCTGGCCCTGGTGAAGTTCAAGAAGCTCGTCGGCGGCGGCTCGATGCAGATCGTCAACCAGACCGTGCCCCGGGCCCTGAAGAACCTGGGCTACCAGCCGGAGCAGATCGAGGCGATCACCGAGTACATCGCCGAGCACGGTCACGTGGTGGACGCTCCCGGTCTCAAGCTCGCGCACTACGAGGCCTTTGACTGCGCGATGGGGGAGCGGGCGATCAGCCCCATGGGGCACGTCCGGATGATGGCCGCGGTCCAGCCGCATCTGTCCGGTGCGATCAGCAAGACCGTGAACATGCCGGAGAGCGCGACGGTCGAGGACATCGAGAAGATCTACTTCGAGGGCTGGAAGCTCGGCCTCAAGGCGCTCGCGATCTACCGCGACAACTGCAAGGTCGGCCAGCCGCTCTCGGCTTCGAACAACAAGACCGCGAGCACCGAGCCGGAGGAAGCGGCCGCGCCGACGGAGCCGGCCGTGCACCGGCCGGTCCGCCGGAAGCTGCCGCGGCAGCGGCCGGCCACGGTCACCAAGTTCTCCGTGGCCGGCGCGGAAGGCTACATGACCGCCTCCAGCTACCCAGATGACGGCGTGGGTGAGGTCTTCCTCAAGCTGGGTAAGCAGGGCTCGACGCTGGCGGGCGTGATGGACGCCTTCTCGATCGCGATCTCGGTTGGCCTCCAGTACGGCATCCCGCTCGAGTCATACGTCGCCAAGTTCACCAACATGCGGTTCGAGCCGGCCGGGCTCACCGACGATCCGGACGTCCGGATCGCCAGCTCGGTCATGGACTACATCTTCCGGCGGCTCGCCCTGGACCACCTGCCGTACGACCAGCGCGCGGAGATGAGCATCCTCTCGGCCGCCGAGCGGAGCGCCCAGCTCGCCGGGGAGGACCCGAGCGCGCTCGCCGAAGAGGTGGTCGACCCCGAGGAACTGGCGCAGTCGGCTCCCGTCGAGCCGTTGCACGCCGAGCGTGAGGAGCGCCGCGAGCCGCGGGTCACGCCGCGCCCGGACGCCCCGGCCCCGCTGGCTGCCCCGCCGGCCGAAGCGCACAGCTCGGTCGAACTGCTCGAGTCCCACCAGGGCCGTACCGCGGACGCGCCGCTGTGCCTCACCTGCGGCACAAAGATGCGCCCGGCTGGCAGCTGCTACGTCTGCGAAGGCTGCGGCTCCACCAGCGGCTGCAGCTGAAAGCGAGCGGTATTGCATCAGATGCAACATCCGGGTTTGCCGTGTACGCGGTGAGGAGCTGACCTTGCTGTCGGCTCCTCACCGAGATGGGCGCAGCGGATGCCCTCCGGCTTGACAGCCGGACGATCCCCGTGCCCGAACAAGAGGGGAGGTGATGAAGAGTGGCGAAGAACACTGGTAAGGGCTATCGCGAGGGTGCTGTCAGGGACCGTTCGCAGGTGGAGACACCTGTTGGCTGGGCCAAGCGGGATAGCGAGACTGGCCGGTTCCTGGACGTGAAGTCCGACGGCGAGCCGTTCAAGGGTGTCCGCAAGGAACACCCTGACAACAAGTAAGGCGGCCGGGACGGGGATGCCAAAACCACCCCCGTCCCGCTCTTAACACCTTAAAGCTTGTACTGCCGCCGTACCGGCAGGGGCCTGCAATCGTCTGTCGCGTGCTGTCGCCTAAGCCGGGCGGCCAGCGAGAGTGCCTTCCTTGGGCAAAGTACAGGCTCGCGCTTGACGTGAAGCATCAATGTTGTGTTAGATGCAACATCGTGAGTGATCTTCGCGTGACGGCTCTTCCCGGGGTTGCGCATCTGATGCTGGCGGACGGAGTGCTGCACCTTGACCCGGCTTCGGCGGTATTCGAGGCGATGCTGGCGGGATGGGCCACGCAGCAGCGTGCCAGGTTCTTGAAGGTCAATACGATCGAGCCAAGGCTGGAACTGGTACGGCGGTTCGCCGCGTTCACGAATCAGTACCCGTGGCAGTGGGAACCGGCGGAGGCCGAGGCGTTCATAACCCATTCGCCGGTCGCGGTGTCCACGGCCAGGAACTACCAGAACACGCTGCGACTGTTCTGCGGCTACGCGTCCGATGCCCGTTACGGGTGGGCGGCGAAGTGCCTGGAGCAGTTCGGCTCGGCACCACGGCAGATCCTTGATGAGTGGAACACGGTCGCCCACGTTACCGAGTACGAGGGGCAGCCGCACCGGCGCCCGCTGACTTATGACGAGGTGCAGGCCTTGTTCGATGCGGCTGACGGGCGGGTGGGGGAGATCCGGTCGCGTGGCCGGAAGGGTGCACTGGCGGCGCAGCGTGATGCGGCGCTACTGAAGACGGTCTACGCGTTCGGGCTGCGGCGCCGTGAGGCGTGGGGCCTGGATCTTGCCGACCTGCGGCACAACCCGCGGGCGCGTCAGTTCGCCGGGTACGGGGCGGTGTTCGTGCGGTGGGGCAAGTCATCCAACGGCAGCCCGCCCAAGCGGCGGACGGTGCTGACGGTGCCGGAGATGGACTGGGTGGTGCCGGTACTGCAGCAGTGGACCGAGGAGGTTCGCCCGCTGTTCAGCCCCGGCGCCCATCCGGCGTTGTGGGTGACCGAGCGGCGTGGCCGCCTGTCCCGGCGGGCGATCAACGAGGCGTTCGAGGAGGCCCGCGACGCGGCCGGGCTGGATCCGGTGCTGGATCTTCACTGCCTGCGGCATTCCTATATCACGCACCTGATCGAGTTCGGCTACCCCGAGCGGTTCGCGCAAGACCAGGCCGGCCACTCCTATGCGAGCACGACCGCGATCTACACGGGTGTATCGGATGAGTTCCGGAACCGCCTCCTGGCCAAGACACTGCGCGAACGTTACGCAGGCCCGCTGGGGGAGAAGCCGTGACGAAGAAGATGGGCATCCGGTGGCACCTGCGACTCCGGATGGCCGAGAAGGGCCTGTTCCAGACCTCGGATCTGGTCCCGCTGCTGGCCGAGCGCGGCATCCACCTGTCCCGTGAGCAGGTCTACCGGCTGGTGACCCAGGTCCCGCAGCGGCTGTCAACCGACACGCTGGCGGCGTTGTGCGACATCCTGGACTGCCAGCCCAACGACCTGATCGAGGTCGAGGTCGTCAGCAAGCAGGTCCGCAAGGCGGCCAGCGAATCTGGCCGGGCAGCACCGCCACCGGTGCGGCGCAGCACGATCCGCCGCCCGGACCTGTCGTGACGACAGCCGACCTGGATGGCGGGTCGCGTGCTCGCGTCATCTCCTGCATGCTCGCCTCGGTGCCAGGGCTGGACACCGGGGCCGCCGAGCGCGCCCTCGCCGTGGCCAGGGCGGACCACGGGCGGGCGCTGCGCGAGGTTGATGTGCTCCTGAAGGAGCATCCCGGCGCCCTGGTCACCACCCCGGCTGCGTATCCGCTGGCGCTGGTCCGGCTGGCGCACGCGCTGATTGAGGCCGGTTATCAGGCGGTCGCGGCCCCGGCCTGCGCCGGGTGCGGCAAGGTCACCATCGACCTGCGGCGCAAGACCGCTTCCGGCCGGGTCTGCGGGGCCTGCGCGGCCCGCGGCGGCACTGGAACGTGCGCCCGTTGCGGCCGGGCCGGGCGGATCAACGCCCGGCGCCCGGAGGGCGGGATCTGCTCGGCCTGCTATGACAAGGACGAGCTGGTCGTGACGGAATGCGGCGGATGCGGCCGGAGGCGCCGGGCGGCCGCCCGGATGCCTGACGGCAGCGCTCGCTGCCAGTTCTGCGCTACCCGCCCGGCGCGCACGTGCTCGGCCTGCGGCCAGCAGCGCACCGTCGCCGGGAGCACCGATGCCGGCCCGGTCTGCGCCTCGTGCTACCAGGCTCCGCAGCGGCCATGCGGGCGCTGCGGGCAGACCCGCAAGATCGCCAGGCGGGCAACAGCAACCGCCCCCGATCTGTGCTCCGGCTGCTACCAAGGCGCGACGGCGGTCTGCTCGGTCTGCGGGGAAACCAGGCCCTGCCAGCGGATCTCCTCCGGCAGCCCGATCTGCCGCAGCTGCCGCGCCCGCCCTCCCCGGCCGTGCTTCCGATGCGGGCGCGCCCGCCCGGTTCAGGCGGAATGGCCCGCCGGGCCGGTTTGTGTCGGCTGCTACGAGCATGTCCGCCGGCACCCCGGCAAGTGCGCGGGCTGCGGGGTGGTGCGGCCGTTGATCGGCAGCGACGAGCAGGGAAGGCCGGTCTGCGGCCCGTGCGCCGGGGCTCCCGGGCTGGACTACACGTGCCGCGAGTGCGGCAAGGGAGGGGAGATCCACAGCGGCCGACGCTGTTTCGGCTGCGTCCTGGCCGAACGCGCCCGGATCCTGCTCGCCGGCCCCGGCGGGGAAGTCTCCGCGCAGCTGCATCCCCTGCTCGGGGCGCTCAGCACGGTCACCAACCCCGCCACGGTGGTGAGCTGGCTTGGCACGAGCCGGTCAGCCCGGCTGCTCGGCCGCCTGGCCAGGACCGGCGACCCGATCACCCACGACCTGCTCGATGACCTGCCGCAGACCCAGGCCTTGCACTATGTCAGGGAAGTGCTGGTCAACTCGGGCGTCCTGCCCGCACGCAACGAGCACCTGGAGCGCCTGGCACCCTGGCTGGAGCACCTGCTGCACGACAAGCCAGCCCACCACGCCCGGCTCGTCAGGCCCTTCACCCACTGGTTCGTGCTCCGCCGCGCCCGCCGGGCCGCCGACCGCCGGGCCTTCACCCGGGGATCGGCCGACTTCGCGCGAGCCCGCGTCCTGGCCGCCCTCGACCTGCTGTCCTGGCTGGACCAGCGCGGCCAGGTCCTGCGCGACCTCACCCAGGCGGACCTGGATCAGTGGCTCGCCGACGGCGCCACCACCCGCCGGGCTGTGCGTTACTTCCTCCAATGGGCACGCGGCCGTGGCCTGGCCGGCGATCTGACGGTGCCGCTTCCCCCGCGCCAGGAACCGGCGCGGCTGCTCGCTGAGAGCGACCATATCCACCAGCTTGACCGGTGCCTCACCGACGAGGCCATGCCCTTGGACCTGCGGGTCGGGGGAGCGCTTGTCCTGCTGTTCGGGATGCTGATCAGCCGGATCACCCAGCTGACCAGGGACGACGTGATCGAGGACGGCCAGGCAACTTATCTCGCCATCGACGGGCATCGCCTCATGCTGCCGTCAATGCTGGCGCACCTCGTCCGCCAGCTACGTGACCAGGACGAGCCGCGATGGACACTCGGCCGCCTGGGAACCCCGGTGCCATGGCTCTTCCCTGGCCAGAGCCCGGCCCGCCCGGCCGTGGACATCCTTTTCGGTGTCCGTCTTCACCGCTACGGCATCGACGCCCACGCCGGCCGCAACACTGGGTGCCTCGCCCTGGCTGCGGAACTGCCCGCCTCGGTGCTGGCCGACCTGACCGGCATCAGCGTCAGCACCGCCGAACGCTGGTCCCAGTGGGCCAAGCGAGACTGGGCCTCCTACGTCGGCCAGCGCGCGGCCGACGACGCCGAAGACATCGCCAGCCGGAAACCCGCTAAACAAACCCTCTAAACATGCTAATCGGCACTAGGATTAGGTTGTTTAATAGGTTGGTTGGGAGGTTCCTTGCGCAGCTTCGCTGACCTTGACGCGCTCATCGGGCTGGTGCCAGCCCAGGTTGTCACCCGGCTCAGCGCGATCGACTTCGGCCGGGGCTCGGAGGCGCTCTACCGTGACCAGATGCCCGGGCTGCTCACCGAACTCGCCGACCGGGCCCGCGTCCAGAGCATCACCGCCTCGTCCGCGATCGAGGGTGTCATCGTCGCGGACGCCGACCGCGCCCAGCGGATCATCAACCGGCAGGCGACGACGCTGCGCAACCGCAGCGAACAGGAGCTGGCAGGCTACCGCGACGCTCAGGACTACCTGTTCCAGCAGGACTGGCGCCCGCTGAACGCTGGCCTGATCCTGCACCTGCACCGGCTGCTGTTCGCGCACACGGCGGTGCCCGGCGGCGCGTTCAAGACAGAGGACAACCTGGTCGTGGACCGCTCGCCAGACGGCTCCACGACCGTCCGCTTCAAGCCGGTGCCCGCCGCGAGCACCCCGTTCGCCATCGACGACCTCATCGAGCGCTACAAGAACGCGGTCGCGGCGGGCGAGCACCATCCAGTGCTCCTGTCCGGGCTGTTCATCCTCGACATCCTCGTCATCCACCCCTTCGAGGACGGCAACGGGCGAGTGGCCCGCCTGCTCACCAATGCCATGCTCGGCGAGCACGGCTACACGGTCGGCCACTACGTGAGCCTTGAGCAAGCGGTCGCCGAATCGGCTGACGCTTACTACCAGGCGCTCCTGGATTCCACCCATGGCTGGCACGAGGGCACCGCCGACCCGTGGCCCTGGCTCGGCTACTTCACCAGGGTGATCGCCGGCGCTTACGCCGTCTTCGCCGATCGGGCGGCCGCGGCCCAGACTCCCGGAACCAAGCAGCAGCGCGTTCGCGAGCACATCCTGCGGCACGCACCGGCCACGTTCCGCCTCGCCGACATCAGGACGGCAGTGCCAGGTGTGAGTGACCAGACGATCCGGCTCGTCCTGGAGCAGTTGAGGAGCGAAGGCAGGGTCCGGGCCGACGGAACAGGCCGCTCCGCGACGTGGACACGGATCCCGAATACCGCACCCTCCGAATAAGTGCCCTGCGCCAGCAATCAGGGACGCTCTGACGGAAGATTTGCCTGCTCAAGAGGGGTACAGCCGAGAGGCTGTGCTCCTCCTGAGTGCTTATTAGAGGCTTTTGGGTTGCATCTGATGCAACCAGCGGATCGCGACGTGAACCGCCCACTATGCCTTCTGTGCTTTAAGTACCGCAGTGGACTTCCCTGCTTCGGGTCATGACCGTATGCGGGCGGCGCACCTAGTTGGTATGTTCAATTAGCTTTGAATCAGGTGTACCAACTTCAGCTCTGCGCGTGAAAGGAGTCACCGTGGCGGGGAGGGGCAGGCCAAGCAGGGCCAGCGTCTACGAACGGCTAGGCCATGCTCTGGCTGAACTGGACCAGCGTTTCGGGGGACTTCCCAGCCCGAAGGAGGCCGAGTCGATCTGGGCCGACATCTGGCATCAGGAGGCGCACCACTCCACTGCGTTGGAAGGCAACACGCTGGTCCTGCGCGAGGTCGAGATACTTCTAGTCCAGGGCCGGGCCGTGGGTGCGAAGCCCTTGCGGGAGTACAACGAGGTCAAGGGATACGCGGATGCCGCCCGCTGGGTCTACGGGCAAGCCGTGGAACCTGGTGACTGGCATGACGGCCGCCTCCTCAACATGAGCGAGGTCCGTCATGTTCACCACTTGGCGATGACCCCAGTCTGGGACGTGGCACCGCATCCGGACGCCACTGACCGCGAGGGGCCGGGCAGCTTCAGGGAGCACGACATTCACCCGTTCCCAGGTGGAATGACGCCCCCGACCTGGCCGCTGGTGCCTCCCCAGATGCAGCAGTGGGTGGAGGATGTCTGCGTCACTTCCGAGCGCGTCGGGCGTGGCAGGATCGATCGCTGGCTACCAGAGGAACTGGCGCGACTTCACAACCAGTTCGAGAGAGTGCATCCGTTCATTGACGGAAACGGCCGGACCGGGCGGCTCGTCATGAATCTCGTACTGGTCCGGAGTGGCTATCCGCCCGTGATCATTTTCAAGAGGCAGCGCAGCGTCTACCTGGCGGCGATGCAGCGTGCCGATGGCGGCGACTACGGAGCGTTGGGAGAACTGATTGCCCGGGCCATGTATGACAACCTCAACCGGTTCATTGTCCCCAACGTCGCCGGTCCTGCCCGTATGGTCCCGCTCACCGCCCTCGCTGACGAGGAGTTCACGCTGATCGCGCTGCGCCGGGCAGCGCAGCGCGGAAGGCTCGACGCCGTACAGGGACCTGACGGGATCTGGCGGAGTTCACGCAAGGCCGTGGACGCCTATCGGGTGGCGAGGCACCAACGTCGGCGGGGGAATACTGCACTCTCGCTATAGATGGCGTGGTGGCGGCGACAGCGTTGGCGATGGAGCGGCCGGCCGTGCTGCTGACGAGCGACCCGGATGACCTGACCAGGCTGGTGGAAGAGCCAGGGCGACCCAAAGCTCAGCGCATCGCCGTGGTTCACGTCTAAAGCGTTGTCCCGAACTGACCGGGGAGACCCTGTTCGAGGCTCTGGCCAAGTCCTCACTTGACCTCAACCGTTATTCAGGTTGAAGGCTGGTGACATGAAGACTCAAACGACTGGGCCAGCCTGATCGCCCAGCCGGAGCCGGTCACTCACGCCGTGCAGGAGATCACGGGCGCCCCGGCCCGTACCTTCCGGGACTGGGCGCGGGACCACGTCAGCAACTTCCGTCCGTAATCACTGGCGGAGGTCATCCATGCCACCGCAGACGCCCTGAACGAAGCGCCGGCCGCCGCTGCGTCGCTGGCCACGCGCCGTTCACGGGACCAGGAGCAGCCGGTGTGCCTGGACCACCTTCAACTGCTCCCCGGGCCGCCGGTTACGCGCGGCGGATGGTAGCCAGCCAGGACCGGGCGCTCGCCAGGGGCAGCCCTGGATTCAGCTCAAATGTGTCCGCCACGATGCCGGCAATGGTCCAGCCATCGCCGAAGGCGGACCGCAGTTCATCCTGGCTGACCCGGCGGGGGCCGAAGTCACCCGGCTGCTGGTCACTGAAGCACATGAGGTGGCACGTACCGCCCGCCCGCAAGACGGAAGCGAGACTCGCGACATACCGGTCGCGCATGCTGTCGTCGAAGACGTGGAAAAGCCCGCAATCGAGGACGGTGTCGAAGGCCAGCCCGAGTGCGCCCAGATTCAGGGCGTCCGCCACCTCGAAGCGCGCCGCCAGGGCCCGTTGAGCCGCCTTGCCGCGTGCCTGCCCGATAGCGCGTGCTGAGATGTCCACGCCTACGGCGTGTGCGCCGACGGCCGCGGCTAGCAGCGTATGTTCCCCGGTCCCGCAACCGGCGTCGAGGACCCGGCCGCCCAGCAGCCCACGGCCCGCCAGCCGGGCGAAAGCAGGCTGCGGCCGCCCTATGTCCCACGGAGAGCGCATACCCTCCGCGTACGATTCGTCCCAGTCCCGTGGAGCCGTCACTGGTGCGAGCTATCCGCGGCCGGCCCGTTATCCGTCGTAGCGGGTCGGCGGGAACGGCGCGCGCTCGCCCTCGACCAGGAGTTCGTCCTTGTCTTCCTCGCGGCGGATCTCGGCCCGCTCCTCCTGGTGTTGCTCGGTGTCACGGATGTCGGTGTCCAGCGGCGGCGTATCGGTCGCCGGCGGCACGTCGTCGGGGTTGAACGGATCGAGCCCGGCCTCGACGCGTTCGTCCTCGGCCGCGTGGGCCAGCGCGTCATCATCGAGGTCCTTCTCCGGCATGCCACCGTGCACGTGGCGGTCCTTATGGAAGAGACCGTCGGCCTCGTCTGAACTTCGTGAACCCATAACGCCTCCCGTACCCGGCCCGTTCGGCCGTATTCATGCGAATGATCCCCTCCGATTTAACGATGTCACACCCTGGAAACCGCCGGCGGCCGCACCACCCGTCACTCGCCGCCCGTACGGGAGCCGGTCGTTTCCTCCAGAGGACGAAAGGCCCGCCGTCCAGGGTCGTCGGCCATATTTCCCTGGCGGGCGCTGCGCGAGAAGCTGGACATATGCGGAGCGAACAGAAGACCGGCAAGGTGACGCCATGGTTAAGCCGTTCGCCGATGCGCACAGCATCTATCACGTGATCGAACCGGCTCTGCGGGCGCCGTCGGTGTACAACACCCAGCCCTGGTCCTTCCGGATCGTCGCGGACGACCGCATCGAGCTGCGCGCCAACGTCGGTGATGACGACGGCGACGGCCCCGGGTGCGGGCGCTGGGATCTGCTGCTCCATTCCCCGGCCCCCGGGCCGTGGCCCCGTGAATACGCGATCAGCTGCGGGGCGGCCCTGATGAACCTGCGGCTCGCTTTCCGGGTGCTGGGCCATGACCCGGTGATCACCCTGGTACCGGATCCGGTGAACGATCCGGGGCTGCTCGCGTCGGTGGAGATCGTGGCGGGTCGCACGCACCAGCCGGGCTCGCTTGAGCGGGAACTCTTCGACGCGATCTGGCAGCGGCACACCGATCGCTGGCCGTTCAGTGCTACTCCCGTCCGCCCCGGGATCCTGGTGGAGATGGAGCGCGCGGCCGCTCACGAGCACGGCTGGCTGCGCATCCTGCACGGGCCGTTGGCCCGGCGGTGGCTTAATGTGTCCGCTCGCGCGGACGCCACCATCGCCGCTGCCCGGGATCGCGGTAACGGCATGGATGGGGCCGGCGCGGACCGGGACGGCATGTACTCCGCCGCGAACGACGGTGTTCGCGGTGGCGGGATGATCGGCGTCACCGGCGATGACACGGACGGCGTGGGCCCTGCGACCCATGCGACGTACGACGCGCTGCTGAGCCAGTTCCGGGACGAACTGGCGCAGTGGACAGGTGACAGTGACTCCGGCCACGGGATCCCGCGCGCCGCCTTCGGCCCGCGCCCGGCCACGGCACATCCTCCGGTCCGGGACTTCACGCTCGGCGGTACCGAGCCAGCCGATACCCAGTGGGACGGCACTGACTGGAACGGCGTCAAGTGGACCGCTGAGGGCCACGATGCGCAGGCGGGTGACGGTCCGCGCGAGCGCTTTGAGCGCCACCCCCAGCTGATGATGCTGTTCACCGACCGCGACGAGCCCGCTGACTGGCTCCGCGCCGGGCAGGCGCTGCAGCGGGCCCTGCTCACCGCCACCGGCCTCGGCGTGTCCGCCTCCTTCCTGACCCAGCCCCTGGAACTCGCCGACCTGGCCTTCCGCGACGACCCGGAGTACGGCCGGCTGCGTCACCCGCTGTTCCTGGAGGGTCGTCCCGTCCTCCCGCTGCACCTACGTTCCGCCGACGCGTCCCAGCGGAGGTCCAGCAGCGCCGTGGACCGGCGCGGTTATGTTCGCCGGCATCTGCTGGGGGCCACGCCGTGGCTGGAGGTCCCGCAGATGGTGATCCGCGTGGGCTACCCGGAGAACCAGGCCGGCAAGCCGGACATCAGCACCCCGCGCCAGGAACCCGACATCATCGACGCCCGCTCCGCTCCGCCCGTGCGCATCACGCACCCCCGCGCCTGACCGTCCCGCTGACTCTGGCTTGGCCCGTCGCGGGACGGCGCCCGATTCGCCCGTCGCGGGACGGCGTCCGATTCCCGGCATAATGGCGTGGTGCAACAGCCGGAGATCCGGATCAGGCCCGTCGGTGATGGCGACCGCCCGACGATCGCCTGGCTCATGGTGGAACTCTGGGGCTCCACGTTGCAGGTGGTCCATCAGACCGTCTTCCGCCCCGCCGAACTTCCCGGGCTGATCGCCGAGCGGGCCGGCCGGCTGGTCGGGCTGCTCACTTATCACGCGGACGGCGGGGTGCTGGAGGTCGTGACGCTCAACGCGCTCGAGCGCCGCACCGGGGTGGGCACCATCCTGATGGAGGCGGTGGCGGCCGACGCCAGGCAGCAGCGCTGTCAGGAGATCCGTCTGACGACCACCAACGACAACCTGGACGCGATCCGCTTCTACCAGCGGCGCGGCTTGCGGATGGTGGCCCTGCGCCCGGGTGCCGTCGACCGGGCCCGGCTCGAAAAGCCGGAAATCCCGCGGGTCGGCGACTACGGCATTCCGCTGCGCGACGAAATCGACCTCGCGCGCCGCGTATGAGGGGCGCGCCGCGTATGAGGGGCGCGCCGCGTATGAGAGGGGCGCGCCGCGTATGAGAGGCGTCTGTGAGAGGCCCTGTCATGAGGAGCGTTGAACCGCCACGCGCTCCCAGCCGTGTAGACGTCCATGAGCGAGACGAAATTTCCGGAAAAAGTTTGCCTCCCCTACGGCTCGGCGCGCATGATTTTACGGTTGGTCGGCGTAAGTGATACTTGACGTGCCCGCTGCGGCGGGGTCCATCATGGGGAAGCAGCTACGCCCCGCTCCTACGGACCCTGGAAGTACCCGACATGAATCTCACCCCGCGTATCCGGCCGTGTGCTGACATGAACGGATGGTAATGCGTTATACAGGGGACTAGGTGCGAGGAAGCGAGATGCTGCCAAACGACAGAGCTCAGCCCGCGGCGCCAGCCGTTCCCGGTCGGCTCGCCCGTGTTCTTAGTGCTTTCCGGCGTGCCCCGCTTCCGCTGAAGATCGGCCTGATCGTCCTCGCCATCATTCTTTGCGGGCCGGAGATCGGCATCGTTCTCCTCGCGGCCATGGCCTATGCCGTGTACGCGGTGATCAGGGGACGCCCCAGCCTGATCGCCTCGCTGTCGGTCGCCGTCTGGGGACTGATCGGGGCCGGACTCGCCGGGGCCAGCACATCCTGGCTCTACCTGCTGCTTATCCTGCCGTTCGTCGTCGCCGTGGCCGCCCATGCGGGCCCGCTGGCCCGCTGGCACGTGCCCTGCCGCACGGTGGCCTGGGCCCTGGTGTGGTCGATCCCGGTCGGTGTCGGGGCCCTGCGCGGCTGGCGCGCCGAGCCGTTCATCGGCATCGCCGCCGCGTGGCTGATCGCCTGCATCGTCCTCGTCTGGCGCCTGGCCAAGGGGTCGCAGGAGGCACATCTCTACGGTGCTGAGGCGAGCCGCGGCACCGGAGCGCACGGGCCGCCGGGCGCCGGGACGGGCGCACCGAACGGCGCGTACGGCGTCCGGGCCCACGCGGCCGCCGCCCCGTACGACCCCTCCGCCCGCGACCAGGTGACCATCGAGCCGCTGCCGGACATCTCGGTGGCCGAGGCGATGGCCGAGCTGGACAAGATGATCGGTCTGGCCCCGGTCAAGGACCAGGTCCGGTCGATCGCCGCCTCCATCGAGGCCGCCCGGCGCCGCGCCATGGCCGGCGTCGTCACCGAAAAGCCCATGCGCCATTTTGTCTTCCTGGGGCCCCCTGGCACGGGTAAGACGACCGTCGCCCGGGTGGTTGCGAAAATCTTCTACGCCTTTGGCCTGCTGGATAAGCCCACGGTGGTGGAAGCGCATCGCGCGGACCTGGTCGGGGAGTACCTGGGCGCTACCGCGATAAAGACCAATGAGCTGATCGACTCCGCCCTGGGCGGGGTGCTCTTTATCGACGAGGCGTACAGCCTGGTCAATGAGGGTGACGGTCAGAGCGACCGGTTCGGTATCGAGGCCGTTCAGGCGCTGCTCAAGCGAGCCGAAGACGACCGCGAAAACCTGATCATCATCCTGGCCGGCTACGAGAAGCAGATGGAAACGTTCCTGGGCTCGAATCCGGGCCTGGCCTCGCGCTTCGCCACCAGGATCAAGTTCTCCAGCTACGCACCTGCCGAACTGCTGGCTCTGGCCGAGTCGCTGCTGGAGCGGCGCAGCGAGAACCTCGACGCCGACGCCCGGCCCGCCCTATGGCGCATGCTGGAGGACGTGGGGCGCCGCCGGCTGACCGACGAGCTGGGCAACGGGCGGTTCATCCGCAGCCTGCTGGAGAAGACGGGACAGGCCCGGGACGTCCGGGTGATGACCACGGGTGCCGAACCGGGGCCCGAGGAGCTGGTCACGATCCAGGCCGGTGACCTTCAGCGGGCCTTCGCCGAGCTGACCTCCCGGCTGCGCGGCTACACCGACACGCCGACCCTGGAGAGCGCGTTCGCCGAGCTGGACGAGCTGATCGGCCTAGAGCCGGTCAAGCAGCAGGTCCGGTCGATCGCGGCCCAGTTGCAGGTCGCCAAGCTGCGCGGGCGGCAGGGCCTGACCAGCCAGCCGCCGACCCGGCATTTCGTTTTCATGGGGCCCCCGGGCACCGGTAAGACCACGGTGGCACGCATCCTCGGGCGCATCTTCGCGGCCCTGGGCCTGCTGGTCCGCCCCCAAGTGGTTGAGGCCCAGCGCGGCGATCTGGTCGGCGAGCATCTTGGTGCGACCGCGATCAAGACCAGCAAGCTGGTGGATTCCGCCCTCGGCGGGGTGCTGTTCATCGACGAGGCGTACTCGCTGCACAACGAGGGTTACTCCGGTGGCGACGCATTCGGCGCGGAGGCGGTGCAGACGCTGCTCAAGCGCGCTGAGGACGACCGCGACCGGCTCGTGATCGTGCTGGCCGGCTACTCGGCCGACATGGACCGCTTCCTGCGCAGCAACCCCGGGCTGGCCTCCAGGTTCAGCACCCGGATCGAGTTTCCCAGCTACTCGCCGCAGGATCTGGCCGACATCACTACCCTGCTGGCGGAGCAGGCCGGTGATGCGTTCGACGTCGACGCGGTGTACGTGCTCGGCCAGATCTTCCGCCACGCGGGCGGGATGGAGCGGCGGATCAACGAGCTTGGCAACGGCCGGTTCGCCCGCTCCCTGTTCGAGCGCGCGTGCGCCCACCGCGACGTCCGCGTGGTGCGCCTGGGCGAGGCGGCGACAGCCGAGGATCTGACCACCGTGACCGCCGACGACCTTCGGTCCGCCTATCGCGAGCTGGCCGGCGACCAGGCGGCCGGCTTCACCAGCCCGCCCCGCGTCACCCCGTCGGCCGGGAATGGCGCCGACGCCCGTTAGGAGACCGGCGACGGCACCAGCCGGAACCGGACCTCGTCGCCGGGGCGAAGCTGCGCGGCGAGCCCGATGTCGGCCGAAACGACCACGGCGAGGACGGGATAGCCGCCGGTGACCGGATGGTCGGTAAGGAACAAGATCGGCTGGCCGTCGGGTGGTACCTGCAGCGCGCCGGTCACCATTCCCTCGCTGGGCAGTTCACCCTCCCGGCGGCGCGGCAGGGATGGCCCGGACAGGCGCAGCCCGGAACGGTCACTGTCGCTCGTCACCGCGTACACGCCGCCGCACAGGGTCGCCGCGGCCCCGGCGGCAAACCAGTCGTCCCGTGGCCCGGCCACGATCCGGAGCCCAGCCGGTCCTGGCACCGCGGCGGCCAGCGGTGCGACGTCCGCGACGATGGGAGAGCACCCCGAGGTCGGCCCGACCGGCAGCACGTCGCCGGGTCGCAGCGGGGCGGGCCCGAGGCCGGATAGCCGGTCCGACGAGCGGCTGCCGAGCACCGGGGGGACGGTAATGCCGCCGCGCACGGCCAGGTAGCTGCGGACCCCGGCGACCGGCGCGGATACGGTCAGGACCGTCCCGGCCGCGACGGCGAACGGCGCGCCCATCCCGCTGTGGTCCGGGGCCGGCAGCCGCGCCGTCACCTGCGCGCCGGTCAGAGCCACCCAGGCCGTTTCCCGGAAGCGCAGCGCCGCCCCGCCGAGCGTCAGTTCCAGGCCGGCCGCATCTTCCGGGTTGCCGACGAGGCGGTTGGCCAGCCGCAGGCTGCCCGCGTCGGATGCGCCGGACCGGGGCACGCCGAGATGACCGTAGCCGGGCCGCCCGAGATCCACGACGGTAGCGAGCGGGCCCGGCCGGATGATTTCGATGGCCGAACGGGCGTGGCCGGGAGCGTCCGCGCGGACCCGGGTGCCACCCGGGAAGACGTCGCAGGGCTCGTCCAGATCACCGGCCGGCCGGAACCGGACGCGCCGGCCCGGCCCCAGGGCTGCGGGCGGCTCCCGGGTGGGGTCCCACAGGCGCACCGTCGTGCGGCCGAGCAGCCGCCAGCCGCCGGGGGAGGAGGACGGGTAGACGGCGGCCAGCGGACCGGCGATGGCCACCGATCCCGCCGGTACCGACGTGCGGGGCGAGTCGCGGCGCGGTACGTGCAGCGCGGGGTCCAGGCCGGTCAGATAGGCGAAGCCGGGGGAGAAGCCCAGCCAGCCGACCTCGTAGTCGGCGGCGGAATGCCGCGCGATGACGTCCGCGACGCTCAGACCGGTGAGGCCGGCCACCTCGGCCAGATCCGGCCCGTCGTAGCGCACCGGGATCTCCGCCACCGGCCCGCCTCCGCCTGAGTCCCCGCCTCCGCCTGAGTCCCCGCCCCCGGCGGCGTCCTTGGCCTCATCCACCCCGCCAGCCTCATCCACCCCGCCAGCCTTATCAACCCAGCTCGCCTGGCTGGACCCACTCGCCCCATCCGTCCTGGGCCGTACCAGCTGGCGCACTCGTTCCGCGAGCGCGCCCAGTTCCGTGCCCGCCCGGTGAGGGTCCCCCGGCTCGATGACCACCAGCACGGTCTCGGCCCCGGGGACGATGTCGCTGACGCCCGGGAACTTCGCCGTGGCGATGGCGGCCGCCAGCCGGGCCGGGGCGGGCGGCCCCCCGCCCGCGCTGATCAGGAGAGCGGCGTCCCCGGCGGCCCGGACGTCGCCGGGAGCACTGCCGTCCCCGGCGGTCCGGGCGTGCCCGGTACTCACGCGGACGTGAACGGCGCGAGGCGCACCCCGGCCGCCTCCAGGCTCTTGCGGACGGCCCGGGCCAGTTCCACCGCGCCGGGAGTGTCACCGTGCACGCAGATCGACTCGGCCCGGACCGGCACCACGTGCCCGTCGGCGGACACGACCGTGCCGTGGGTGACCATGGCCAGCGCCCGTTCGGCTACTTCGCCGGGATTCGTGAGGACCGCACCCGGCTCGCGGCGGGACACCAGCGTGCCCTCCCGGGTGTACGCGCGGTCGGCGAACGCCTCGGCGGCGACCGGCAGCCCGGCGCTCGCGGCGGCCCGGGCGGCGGCACTGCCGGGCAGCGAGAGCAGCGGCAGGCTCTGGTCGTACGCGGCCACGGCCGAGGCCACGGCACTGGCCTGGACGGGATCCCGGGCGATCCGGTTGTACAGGGCCCCGTGCGGCTTGACGTAGCGGACCCGGCCGCCTGCGGCCCGGGCGATTCCGTCCAGGGCCCCGATCTGGTACAGCACCTCTGCGGTCAGTTCGTCGGACGGGACGTCCATCTCGCGGCGACCGAAACCGGCCAGATCGCGGTAGGAAACCTGGGCGCCGATGGCGACGCCGTGCGCGACCGCGCCCGCGCAGCACTGCCGCAGGGTCAGCGGGTCGCCCGCGTGATAGCCGCACGCGATGTTCGCGCTGGTCACAATGGCCAGCAGGGCCTGGTCGTCGCCGAGCCGCCAGGCTCCGAACCCCTCGCCGAGATCGGCGTTGAGGTCGATGGCTGGCGCCTCACCGTTCAATCCCGGGCTCCTCCGTCCCCGCGCTGCTCAGTTCCCCCGGCTGCTCAGTTCCCCCGGCTGCTCAGGCCCCGGGCTCCGGGGTGAGGTCGCGCAGTGCAGCGGCCAGGGCCACGCGGTCATCGCCGGCCGCCTCGATCACGCCCATCAGCACGTGCAGCACCAGGTGCCGGTCCTGGTCCGCGTCGAGCAGGCGCTGCGCGGCCTCCCAGAGCGAGGGCGGGTCGCCGCGCCATAGCCGGTCGGCCAGGTCCAGGTGCTGGTTGAGATGACGGTCGCCGGGGGGAGAGTCCTCGTGCGCGGCCGCGAGCAGGGCCCGGCGCCCGTCCGGGTCCGCGGGGTCGAGGGTGGCCAGGTCGACGCCGCCCACCCGGCCGTGCAGCAGCGGGAACGCGAACGCCCGCCGGGGGAGCGCCTCCAGGTCGCTGTCCGGGAGCAGCCGCGCGACCAGAGCCGAATCGAGGCCGAACTCCGCCGGGCCGCGGTACGCCCGGCCGAACGGGCCCATCGCGTTGAAGACCGCGTCGAGGGTGTCGCTGACCGTCCTGTCGTCCAGGCCGCGGCGCCGTCCCGCCCAGCGGACCCAGGCCAGCAGCACGTGCGGCATCGCCTCCTGCTCTTCCGGCAGGAGCATGACCTTGCGCGGCAGCCAGTTCAGCAGGAACGTCTCGACCTTGACCGGGCTCATCCGCAGCGGCCGGCCGAAGTCCTGGTCGCAGCCGTAGTCGATGATCCGGTCGGCACAGTGGCTGGCCGAGCTGCGGTCCGACAGGTCCTCCGCCTCATCCGAGGCGAGGAATTCGGCCGCCAGCATGGCCCGGCGGTCCTTGCTCCACGGCCGGCGCTTGGCGGTGCTGCCGCCCGGGCCGACCTGCCCAACGAGTCCGGCCGGCCCGGCGGTCCCGGCGGCCCCAGCAGGCCGGCCGGAAATCGCGGCGGGGGGCAGGGCCCGGATCCGCGCCCGGATGAACGCGTGATACGAGGCGAACGACTCGCTAACGGGAGGATTGGCGGCCGCGTCGGTCTCCGCGAGCGCGGCCTCGAGCATGCGCCGCGCCACCGGCGCGTCCAGCGGCTTGAAGCCGCTCCGGTCGTCCTCGCCGGCCGGCTTGCGGCAGAGCTCCAGCAGCTTGGTCACCTGGGACGTGACCCAGCCGTCCCGGATCATCCCGTCGGCGTTGTAGTCCACCACCATGACCAGCGCGTGCGGTTCGGTGCCGCCGTAGCTGAAGACGCACACCACCTCGTCGGTGTCGCCGTAGAGGTCGCTGTTCACGTAGCAGTCCGACCCTGTGACCGCGCCCAGGTGCTCCGCCCAGTTAGGGCTGCGGACCCCCCGCTCCATCAGCTCCAGCGCCGCCTGCTCGGCCTTGGAGGCCTGCCGCGGCGTGCCCAGGCAGGCGATGCCCGACAGCAGCGCGAGCGCGGCGGGGCTGCTGCGCCGGGCGGCGTAATCGACCAGTGCCTCGCCGACCAGCCGTTCGACATCGGCCGCCGGCGTGTTTTCGCCGCGCTGTCCCCACCAGGTGCCGAGCAGTTCACTCACCATCAGCTCCGCGTCCAGCGGACTTCGTACCGCGAGGAGCTCGCGCGCGGCGCGGAGCAGTTCGTCGAAGAGCGCGTTCGGGGGAGCGGCCCCCGTGACGGGTTCCTGGCCGCTGCCTCCGCCGGGAGATGGGCTGCGTCGTCGGCTCTGCGGACTCACCTTGATAGCCTCTCAGATCTGTATATGTGGACGCTACGCTACGGTGCAATGCCCGCTGTAGTTTCGGGCAGAATCGGCGTGTTGCGCCTTGCCCGGAACGAGAAACGTACGCGTGTCGCGCGTGCCCCTCTGCGCCCTGTTCATCACATCGCCACCACTGGCATCAGGTATAGCTACCTGGCCGCACCGGTGCCGGGAATGTGGCAGGCTTGTCTGAATAACTGCTGCGAATAGCCGCCGTGTCGGCGGCCGTCCAGGGACGATAGGGGAAACGGCCGTGGCGCGGGCACGACTCCGCTCGCCGCGACCGTACCCGGAACTGCTGGCACCGCACCGTGTGGCACGTGTGGGCGACGAGGGAGCAGGAAGGAGCCGCCGATGGCAGCTCGGTGCATGAGGCACCGGTGCCCGCGGTGAGCACAGACACGTCCGTGCCTCAGCCGGGCCTGTCCGAGCTGGACACGGCGGATTCCGCGCTGCTCGACACGCTGCTCCGCGAGGCGCCGATCGGATTCGCCCTGCTCGGTCCCGACCTCTGCTTCCGCCGGGTCAACGACACGCTGGCCCAGTTGCACGGTCATGACGCGGGAGATCATATCGGGCAAATGCCGTCCGATGTCTGGCCGGCCGAGTTCGCGTCCCAGGCCGAGTCGTCCGCCCGCCGGGTGCTGGCCGAGGACCAGCCTGTGTTCGCGGCCCATCAGTTCGTCGCGCCGGCCGCGCGCATCCCCGGGCAAGTACCCGGGCAAGTACCCGGGCAGGCCCCTGATCAGGACACCGCGGCCCAGGCCGAGGGTGCTCCGCGCGCCGAGAGCATCGCACCGGACCAGGGCACCACGCCGGGCGCGCCTTCCCTGCCGCCCTCGCACTGGGCCCTGTCCTGGTTCCCCTCGCACGACGAGCATGGGCACATCACCGGTGTGGTCCTGATCGCGGTCGATGTTACGAACCGGCAGCTTGCCGAGGAGGCCATCCGCCGCAGCGAGGAGCGGTACCGCTCCCTGGTCCAGGGCGGCGCGCAGGTCGTCTGGGTCGCGAATGCCGACGGTGCGGTCACCGAGGACTGTCCCGAATGGCGCTGGGTCACCGGGCAGACCGAGGAACAGTACGTGGGCAGCGGCTGGCTGGACGTGATCCACCCTGAGGACCGGGACCGGGTCGAGCGCGACTGGCAGGAGTGCGTCAAGTCCGGCAAGACCTTCGACGACCGCTACCGGGTCCGGACCCGGGCCGGCTCGTACCGTCACTACGACGTCCGTGCCGTCCCGGTCGAACGGGACGGGAAGATCGTCGAGTGGGTCGGTGCCAGCACCGACGTCACCGGCCAGCGCGAGGCCGAGGAGATGCGCGGCCGGCTGACCGAGCAGCTGTCGGCGGCCGCGCTGCGCACCGCGCGGCTGCAGCAGGCTACGTCGATGCTGGCCGAGGCGCTGACGGTGGAGCAGGTGGTCGAGGTGATCACCGAAGTGGGCCGCACCGCGATCGGCGCGCAGCGCTCAGCCGTGGCCCTGCTGGACGGTGGCCGGCTGAGGGTGATCAACCCGGCCGGCATGCCACCGGGGCAGACCGCCGCGCACCGCGACATCCTGCTGGACAGCCCGGGCCTGATGACCCGGGCGATCGCCACCCGCCGCCCGGTGCTGGCCGAGGACACCGACGCGCTGCGCCAGCTTCTGGAAGACGCCCCCATCGAGATCGTCGCGGGCGAAGATGAACGGTCCTGGGTGGGGCTGCCGCTGCTGGCGGCCGGGGCGCCGCTGGGCGCCCTGCGGTTCTCCTTCGGCCGCCCGCGCAAGATCACCGAGGAGGAGCGCGTCTTCCTCGAAGCGCTGGCCGGGCAGTGCGCCCTGGCCGTCGAGCGCGCGGCCATGTACGAGCGGGAGCACACAACGGCGGAGACACTGCAGCGCAGCCTGCTGCCGGATCAGCTGCCCTTGGTGCCGGGCCTGGTCATGGAGGCGCGGTACCTGCCGGTCACACGGAACATGGAGATCGGCGGCGACTGGTACGACGCGTTCCGGCTCCCGGACGGGCGGCTGGCCGTCGCGGTGGGCGACGTGATGGGCAAGGGGCTGACCGCCGCAGCCGGCATGGGCCGCGTTCGCAACGCGCTGCGCGCGCTCGCGCTGACCGATCCGCGGCCCGCGGCCGTGCTGAGCGGCCTGGACCGCCTGTTCAGCGCCACTGAGCTGGAGGAGCAGGTCACCACGGTCGCGTACCTCGTCATCGACCCGGGGACCGGTGACGGGCTGATGGGCAGCGCGGGGCATCTGCCGGTGCTGCGGCTGGGCCTGGGCGCCGAGCCCTTCCTGGACGAGACCGAAGCCGGAACGCCCCTGGGCTGGCCCAGCCCACGGCACCAGCACCCGTTCCGGCTGCCGCCCGGCAGCACCGCGGTGCTGTATTCTGACGGCCTGGTCGAAAACCGCATTCGCGGCCTGGACACGGGCCTGCGCGAGCTGGTGGCGGTGGCGGCCCGCGCCCGCAGCAGCGTGGTGGGCCACCCCGAACGGCTGCTCAGCTACCTGGTCGACGCGATGCTGGCCGGTCACGAGCAGGACGACGACGTGACCGTGCTTGTCCTGCACGCTCCGGCGCGGGAGATCGCGTCATGACGGCGGCGGGGAACACAGCGCGAAACGCGGGGGGGAATAGTGCGCGGCCGGTATGCGTCGCATCTGTACGGCGGCCCGGATACTGGTTTTCGTGCCTCCTCATGTACAAGTCATCCTCGGCTGCCGCCTATGGTGGTGTGAGTAGGGAGACAGGATGGCTGCTCCCGCGCACAGCGCGGACATCAGCCCGGGCCAACGGCTCCCGGCCGGCGGCTAATCCTGTTTACCGGCTCGCTCCATGCATCCGGACCCTCGCGGGAGGACCTGATTCTCGCTATACGCACGCAGGAAAGGCGCCGGTACCGGCTGCCAGCCCGGCATGCTGGCCGCCTCGGGCGGCCATGCACGTCGCTATCCAGCGAAGGAAGGGGTGACCGTGGTGGTGCGCGCTGACTCCGCAGCGCGGAAGCGCTCCCGGACGTCGTCGGGGCAGGACACGCGGGTTCCCGCGGACCGGCACGGACCGGGGCCGACGGCGGTGAACGGCCGCGGCAACGGTGACGGTGTGCAGGTTGCGGGCGCCGGCCTGGCCGGCGGCGAGGTCGCCGTGGTCGATCTGGACGACGCGGACGGCCTTCCCGACAGCCTGGACGAGGGCGTCGACGTGGAAAACTTCGACGAGCTGTCTGTGGAAGACGTCGAGATAGCGGCCGTAGAGCTCGACGAGGCCGACGGGACGGACGAGCCCGGCGCCGAAGGGCCCGAAGGGCCCGGGGACGCCGCCGACGAGGCGCAGGACGAGGCGCAGGACGAGGGCCCGGACGCGGCCGTCGCCGTCGCCGTGGCTGCCTCCCCGGCCGCCGCCCCCGCCGCTGGCACGGCTAAGCCGGCCGCCGAGGACAAGGAAGGCGACGACGAGGCCTTCGTCTTCGGTGACGACGACGATGATCTCCCGGCCGCGCAGGTCGCGGTGGCTGGTGCCACAGCCGACCCGGTCAAGGACTACCTGAAGCAGATCGGCAAGGTACCGCTCCTCAACGCCGAGCAAGAGGTCGAGCTGGCCAAGCGGATCGAGGCGGGCCTGTTCGCCGAGGAGAAGCTGGCCGAGGACCTCCGGCTCAATTCGGACCAGCGCATCGACCTGGAATGGATCGCCGAGGACGGCCGCCGCGCCAAGAACCACCTGCTCGAGGCGAACCTTCGCCTGGTTGTCTCGCTGGCCAAGCGCTATACCGGCCGCGGCATGCTCTTCCTCGACCTGATCCAGGAAGGCAACCTCGGTCTCATCCGTGCGGTCGAGAAGTTCGACTACACCAAGGGATACAAGTTCTCCACCTACGCGACCTGGTGGATCCGGCAGGCGATCACCCGCGCCATGGCCGACCAGGCCCGGACGATCCGTATCCCCGTGCACATGGTCGAGGTCATCAACAAGCTGGCCCGCGTACAGCGGCAGATGCTCCAGGACCTGGGCCGCGAGCCGACCCCGGAGGAGCTGGCGGCCGAGCTCGACATGACCCCGGAAAAGGTCATCGAGGTCCAGAAGTACGGCCGGGAGCCGATCTCGCTGCACACGCCGCTCGGTGAGGACGGCGACAGTGAGTTCGGCGACCTGATCGAGGACTCCGAGGCCATCCAGCCGGGCGAAGCGGTGAGCTTCACCCTGCTCCAGGAGCAGCTGCACTCGGTGCTCGACACGCTGTCCGAACGGGAGGCCGGCGTGGTCTCCATGCGCTTCGGGCTCACCGACGGCCAGCCGAAGACCCTGGACGAGATCGGCAAGGTCTACGGGGTGACGCGGGAGCGCATCCGCCAGATCGAGTCGAAGACCATGTCCAAGCTGCGGCACCCGTCGCGGTCCCAGGTCCTGCGGGACTACCTGGACTGACGTCCTTGCGGCGCGCCCGCCCGGCCCGCACGGGCGCGCGCCGCACACGTACCAAAGGCCAGGGGCCGGGCTGAGCATCTCGCTCAATCCCGGCCCCTGGCCTTTTCGTTCTATACCCGCGCGCCTGTGGCGAGCCTCCCGGCTCGGGCGGGCGTGCGTTCCCGCTGCCCTGGCTTACGACCCGTCGGGCAGGCGCGGGTGCTGACGGCTCCGGCAGCAGCCCTTTAGTTGGAGGGATCCGATAGCCGCTGTGTCTCATCCTGAATTTCGCTGGCCACCTTCGCGAGCGCTTCGGCGTGCTCGCGGCCGTGGTGGGCGCAAAAAAGCAGTTCCCGCGCACTGGGGAGCATGACGCGGACGTACGCCTGGGCGCCGCAGCGGTCGCACACGTCCGCAGCCGTGAGCGGCTGGGTGGGGGCTAGAGCTCCGGTCAACGTCGCCTTCCTCGCTGTGCTTCGTGCCTCCGGCTTCCGTATCCGGCTGGCTTAGTGATCTGCGCTGTACCTACAGCACAGCACAACACTTACCCATGCGTCAGCCTTCCCCCCCTGGCGTCGCGTACGCCGACAGCGAAAGATCCGGTCTCAAATCACACTGAAGTGCTTCCGCCGGGACGTGCGGCGTGCCAGCGGACAGCATCCAGCGTGGCGGGCTACCCTGCCAGAGAGCCCTCGTGCCCGCCCTCGAACTCCCGCGGGGCCCAGTGAAGGAGATTTGCCGCCCGTGACCACCCTTGCCGCCGCTGCCCAGGCCAATTCACCGGCCGCGGCGACGACCGA
>Ga0066790_10000079_pt1 | contig 26272 bp, 24 predicted proteins | sample OrgsoiDNA2013050_FD_70963 | JGI IMG/M metagenome (GOLD analysis project Ga0066790, IMG submission 70963) | Permafrost soil microbial communities from the Arctic, to analyse light accelerated degradation of dissolved organic matter (DOM) -... | ecosystem: Environmental > Terrestrial > Soil >...
CGCTCACCCCGTGATCGTCGGCGCATCGCCAGGCCCGAAGACGTCGGCCCGGCGGTGCTCCAGGCTGGGCAGGGCCGCGCGGACCCGCGCCGTGAAGCCGGTGTCCACGTCGGCCACGGCGACCCCCGGATACGGCCCCAGATCCAGCCGGACGGTCCCCAGCGGGTCGATCAGCACGCTGCGGCCGATCCCGGTGGGGGCCCTGGTCGGCGGTTCATCGGGGTCGGGTACCTGGCCTGCCGCGGCCACCCACACCGTGTTCTCGATCGCCCGGGCGCGGGCCAGTGTGATCCAGTGGTCTTCCTTGAACAGCCCAGCGCCCCACGCCGCGGGGAGCACGATCAGTTCGGCGCCGCGCGCCGCCAGCAGCCGGGTCAGCTCGGGGAACCGGAGGTCGTAGCAGATCTGCAGGCCGGCGGTCAGCCCGGCCAGCTTGGCCAGCACCGGTTCGGCGCCCGGCGCGACCAGGTCGGATTCGCGCTGGCCGAGCGCGTCGAACAGGTGCAGCTTGCGGTAGGTGGCCACCAGACCGCCGGAACGATCGAAGGCGGCCGCCGTGTTGAAGACCCGGCCGTCCGGGGCCGGCTCGAAGATTCCGGCCACGAGGGCCACCCCCGTCTCGCGCGCCGCCGCGGCGAGGGCGGAGCCGAAGGGGCCGTCCGGCGGGGCCGCCACCGGCCGCGGGTCACAGCCGAAGCGTATCTGCGTCGCCTCGGGGAAGATGGCGAGGTCGGCGTCCTGCGCCGCGGCTTCCGCGAGAGCGATGCGGACCCGGTCCAGGTTGACCGCTGGCTGGGAGCTGACCGGGATCTGGCACAAGGCGACGCGCATGCCACCAGCCTAAGCCGCGGCTGCCCCACGGGCCGGGCGGACGTGATGTCATGGTCGGTGTGCACCGACCTTTGCTGACCCGCCGCCTCACCGGCATGGGCACGACCATCTTCGCCGAGATGTCCGCGCTGGCGGTCGCGACCGGGTCCGTCAATCTCGGCCAGGGTTTCCCCGACACCGACGGGCCGCGCGAGGTGGCCGAGGCGGCCGCGCGCGCGATCCTGGAGGGCCGGGGCAACCAGTACCCGCCCGGCCCGGGCATTCCGGAGCTGCGGCGGGCGATCGCGGGCCACCAGAGCCGTTTCTACGGCCTGGACTACGACCCGGCCACCGAGGTTCTCGTCACGGCGGGCGCCACCGAGGCGATCGCAGCGGCGATGCTCGGGCTCGTCGAACCGGGGGACGAGGTCATCGCGTTCGAGCCGTACTACGACTCCTACGCGGCGACGATCGCGATGGCGGGCGGTATCCGGGTGCCGGTCACACTGCGGCCGCCGGGGTTCCGGCCGGACATCGGGGCGCTCCGGGCCGCGGTCACCCCGCGGACCCGGGCCATCCTGCTGAATTCGCCGCACAATCCCACCGGGGCGGTGTTCACCCGCGCGGAGATCACCGCTATCGCGCAGATCGCGGTCGCCCACGACCTGCTGGTTATCACCGACGAGGTCTACGAGCATCTCGTCTACGCCGGCGAGCACGTCCCCATCGCGTCACTGCCCGGCATGGCCGACCGCACCGTGTCGATCAGCTCGGCCGGGAAGACGTTCTCGTTCACCGGCTGGAAGATCGGCTGGGTCACCGGCCGGCCGGAGCTGGTGGCCGCGGTCCGGGCCGCCAAGCAGTTCCTTACCTACGTCAGCGGCGGCCCGTTCCAGTACGCGGTCGCCGAGGCGCTCGGGCAGCCGGACGCCTACTTCACCGCGCTGCGCGATGACCTGCGGATGAAGCGTGACCTGCTCAGCGACGGCCTGGCTGAGCTCGGTTTCGACGTGTACCCCACCGACGGGACCTACTTCGTCACGACCGACATCCGCCCGCTGGGCGAGACGGACGGGATCGAGTTCTGCGCCCGGCTGCCGGAACGGGCCGGTGTCGTGGCCATCCCGAGCGCCGTGTTCTACGACGATCGCGAGGCGGGCCGCACCCAGGTACGGTTTACCTTCTGCAAGCGGCCCGAGGTGCTCAAGGAGGCGCTGGCGCGGCTTACCGCCCTGCACCGGCCCGCCCTGCACCGGCCCACCCTGCACCGGCCGGCTGGAGCCCGCGAAGGAGGCAGTGCGCCGGATGGACGCTGAGCTGGTGAAGGCCGCCGAGGCGGCCCGGGGGTTCATGCCGCCGGAGGAGGGCCTGGCCTTGCACGAGACCGCCGCCGAGTATGCTCCGGTCGGCCCGATCCTGGAGATCGGCACGTACTGCGGCAAGTCGACGATCTACCTGGCCGGGGCGGCGCGGGACTGCGGGCAGGTGGTCATCACCATCGATCACCATCACGGCTCCGAGGAGCACCAGCCCGGCTGGGAGTACCACGACACTCACCTGGTGGAGGCGCGCACCGGACGGATTGACACGCTGCCCGCCTTCCGTGCCGCGATCGCGGCGGCGGGCCTCGAAGGCTGCGTCATCGCCATCGTGGGCCGGTCCGCGGACGTCGCCAAGCTCTGGCGGACGCCGCTGGGACTGGTGTTCATCGACGGCGGTCATACCGACGAAGTCGCAGCCGCCGACTACGCGGGGTGGTCGCCCTGGGTCACGGCCGGTGGAGCGCTCGCCATCCACGATGTGTTCCCCGATCCCGCCGACGGCGGCCAGGCGCCGTACCGCATCTACCGGAGAGCGCTGGACTCGGGCGCCTTCACTGAGGTCCGGGCCGTGGGGTCGCTACGGGTGCTCGAGCGCACCGGCGCGGTCACCGGGTGATTCGCCCGTTGATCCCCCCGTTGAGCCAACGGCGCAGGCACAGCCGGACGGATTCACGACCCGGGCCGTGCCGCCCCCGGCGCACGGTTCCCGGAACACGCCCGCGCCGCCGGTGGCATCCGACAGCGCGTCCGCGGCGAGGATGACGGCCGCGGCGGTCCAGGCGCTCCGTTCGGCGGGGTAGTGCTGCCGGTCGGCGAACTGCCATCCGGTCCAGTAGGCGCCCTCGCCGTCGCGCAGGTGCTGGACGTCCGCGAGCAGCGCGGCCGCGGCTACGGTCTGGCCCACCGCGTCCAGGGCCAGGACCAGCTCGCAGCTTTCGGCACCGGTGACCCAGGGATGGTCGCTGACACAGCGGACCCCGAGGCCGGGCACGACGAAGGTCCCCCAGTCCGCGGCGAGCCGCTCCGCCGCGGCCGGACCGCGGAGCACCCCGCCGAGCACCGGGTAGTACCAGTCCATGGAGAAGCGGCTCTTGTCCGCGAACGACTCCGGATGGCAGGCGATCGCGTGCGCGAGCTGGTCGGCGGCCAGTTCCCAGTCCGGCTGCGATTCGCCCACGTAGTCGGCGAGCGCGACCGCGCACCGCAGGCCCTGATGAATGCTCGAGCAGCCGGTGAGCAGGGCGTAGTCCGCGGTCACCCCGCGGGCGTCACGCTCCCAGGCGACCTCCCCGCCGGGTGCCTGCATCCCGAGCACCCAGTCAATCGCGCGCCGGACCGTGGGCCACATCGCTGCTGCGAACGCGTCGTCCCGGCTGACCTGCAGCTCGTGCCAGACGCCGACCGCCGCGTAGGCAGCGTGATTGCTTTCCGCCGCCGGGTCGGTCACCTCACCGGCCACGAACGTCCGCGGCCACGAACCGTCGGCGCGCTGGGAGCGCCGCAGCCATTCATAAGCGCGCCGGGCCGGGGCGGCGAGCCCGGCGGCGCTGAGCGCCATCGCGCACTCGACGTGGTCCCAGACATCGACGTGGCCGTCGGGCCAGCGCACCGCGCCGGACGCCTCCTGGGCCCGTTCGATGGTGCGCGCCGTGGCCAGGACGTCGTCGGTCCCGAGCAGTCCGGGAACGGCCGGGACACCGGCCCGTGCGTGCGGCTCAGGCGGCCGCATGCGTCTTCTGCCCCGTGGCGTCTTCCGCAGCTGCCGTCGTGGCCGGCGTCACCGCAGGCCCACCTCGCTGTCTGGTGGCGTAGACGATCACGCTTTTGCCGATGAGCGGGTTGAGTGCGCGTTCGGCGAGCCGTGTCGCGGCGGGCCGGCGCATGATGTCCCAGACCAGCATGCGGTGGTAGGCCCGCGGCAGCGGATGGTCGTCGTTGCCCACGCCGACCGCGCATTTCAGCCACCAGTAGGGCGCGTGCAGGCCGTGCGCGTGATGATGGCCGGTGACCGTAAAGCCGGCCCGCCGCAGCTTGGCCTCCAGTTCCAGGCGTGTGTAGATGCGTACGTGACCGCCGGGGACCTCGTGGTACTCCCGTGACAGGCCCCAGCAGATCCGCTCGGGCAGCCAGGCCGGCACGGTGACGGCGACGATGCCGCCGGGCTTCAGCACGCGGGCGACCTCGTTCATGGCCTGCTGGTCGTCCAGGATGTGCTCGAACACCTCGGCCGCGATGACCCGGTCGAAGGACGCGTCGGCGAACGGCATGGCCCGGGCGTCGCCGGCCACGGCCGCGCTCGCCGCCGTGGCGGGTGCCTGCCCCTCGGCGCGCATGGCCCCGCACATGCTGGTCACGTCCCGCAGTTCTCCGTGGTCCATGTCGAAGGCCACCACCTCCGCACCGCGCCGGTACGCCTCGAAAGCGTGCCGCCCGGCACCGCAGCCCACGTCGAGGACGCGGTCCCCCCGGCTGAGCCGGAGCCGGCTGTAATCGACGGTCAGCACAGTTCGTTCCTCCCGGGACTGTGGGTCGTGACGCTGTATCTCAACGCTCCCGGGCGTCAGTGCTCCGGGGCGCGATGGGCGGCGATGGCGCGTGCGTAGCACTCTGCGGTGGCCAGCGCCACGGCGGGCCAGGCGAACTGCGCCTGCACGCGCCGCCAGGCCAGGGCGGATAGCCGCGCACGCTCGCGGGGCGAGTCGTGCAGCCGCCGCAGCGCCACGGCCAGTTCCTCCGCGTCGCCCGGTGTGACCAGCTCCGCGGCGTCCCCGGTGACCTCGGGCAGCGCGCCCGCGCGGGTGGCCACCAGGGGTGTCCCCGAGGCCATGTGCTCGACCGCCGGGAGGGAGAAGCCCTCGTACAGTGACGGTACGACCGCGATTTCCGCGCTCGCGAGCAGCGCGGCGAGCTCGGATTCGGGCAGGCCCGGGGTGAAACGTACCCGGTCGCGCAGAGCCAGGTCGGCCACCAGCCGTTCGGTCTCACCGCGCTCGGCCGCCTTGCCCACCACGGTAAGCTGCACGTCCCGCTCGGTGGCGAGCTTGGCGACCGCGCGCAGCAGCACGGCTACGCCCTTGAGCGGAGAGTCCGCGCTGGCCACGGTGACGATCCGGCCGGGCACGCGCGGGATCTCGCGCGGATGGAAGACACGCGTGTCGACGCCGAGCGGGATGATGTCCACGCTGCCCGGGCGCAGCCGGAAGTCACGGTAAATATCGCGGCGCGACGATTCGGACACGGTGATGACCGGGCCGCCCCTGGCTATCTGGCGCGCGACTCTGGCCTGCATCCGCACGAAGCTGTACCAGCGGCGCTTGGACAGCTTGGTCAGCCCGCGGCTGGCCGCCAGCTCGATCCGCCGGTCCACGCTGATCGGGTGGTGGATGCTGGTGACCAGGGGCAGCCCGAGCCGGTGCACCCCGAGCAGCCCGTAGCCGAGGCCCTGGTTGTCGTGCACCACGTCGAAGTCACCGCGGCGCGCGCGCATCTCGCGCAGGGCACGGAGGCTGAAGGTGAGCGGCTCAGGAAAGGTCCCGGTCCACATGGACACGGTCTCGAGCACGTCGATCCAGTCCCGGTATTCGTGCCAGGCCGGGGTGCGGAACGGGTCCTCGTCCCGGTACAGGTCCAGGCTGGGTACCTTCCGCAGCACGGGCCCGGGCTCCAGCGCTGGGTACGGCTGGCCGGATAGCACCTCGACACTGTGACCGAGCGCGGCGAGTTCCCGGCTCAGGTGGCGGACGTATACGCCCTGGCCGCCACAGTGCGCCTTGCTCCGGTAGGACAGCAGCGCGACCCGGAGCGGGCGGCTCATGATGGTCACGCGGTTCACCATCCTCGTCCGCTCTGCCTGCGCACCGGGGTCCTAGGCTGCGAACCTTACCATTGAGTAGTGGTAACGCGGATGCGGAAGCTGGGGCTGGTGATCTACCGCTGGTACCGGACGGCGTCGGCCTTCCTGGCTATCTTCCTGGTGGCCACGGTGGCTGATGTTTTGCTGCCCGCCCGCGACCAGTCGGCGGTGGCGGCGTGGGCGAGCACGAGCTTGGCCAACCTGGAGCATCACCCGGTCGGCTCCCTGCTTCTGTCGGCCTTCATCGCCGGGGGCGCCGTCTCTGCGTGGCCGGTGCTGATCGCGCTGGCCCTGTTCGGCGCCAACCGGGCGGCGGGCAATCTGCGGCTGGCGGTGATCTGCCTGGCCGGTCACGTGATCGGGACGCTCGTCAGCGAGGGGATCGTCGCCTGCCGGATCGACGCGGGGCTGCTCCCGGTGTCCTCCCGGCATCTGCTCGACGTGGGGCCGTCCTACGTGGTGGTGTCCGCGATCGTGGTGGCGCTGGCGTTGGGCTCCTGGCCGGCCCGGATGGCGGCGGCCACCGGTCTGGCCGTGCTGGTCTTCGGCGGGCACATCTTCGCCGGCCTGAACAGCCTCGACGTGGCCGCGGTCGGCCACGTCACCGCGCTCGCGGTCGCGGTCGTGGCCGTGCTGCCGACCTGGGTGCGCCGGGCCCGGCCCGGGAAACCGCATGGGACAGGCGGCGCGGGGGAGCCCGGATGCTCCGCTCGGGAACGGGCGGCGGGTCAGCCATCCTGGGGCCTGGCATGAATCCATGCGAGAACTTACGATGTGAATGAATCTGTACACGTCGGGTCAGCCTCCATGGTCCCTCGCTCGCCTCGAGCGCTGACGCCGCTGGTCCGCGCGTGGCCGGCGGGAGAGCACGTCTGCCTGCGGTGCGCTAAGAGGCCCGCCAGCCCCGGGAGCAGGGCCTCGGCCGCGTCGATGTCGGCGTCCAGCGGCCGGTCCGCCGTGCGCGCGTCGAGTACCGCCGTGGCCAGGTCGTAGGCGTCCCGGAGCGGGCCCGCGGCGGGCACTACCCCGCGCATCCGTAGCCCGCGCACCGCCGCCACCAGCTCACAAGCCATCACAATGCGGTACGCCGCGACGGTTTCGGTCGTCGCGCGCGCCGCCTGGGTGGAAAAGTTCGCGTGCTCCTCCAGCCCGCGCGACAGGACCGCGGTCCCGAGCGCGGCCGGCGAAGCGAGCCGCCGGATGTCGGCCAGGGCGGAGTGCGCGACGTACTCCAGGCTCAGCACGCCGGAGCTCGCGGGCGCGCTGCTGGCCAGGAACGGCCGCAGCCCCGTCATCGCGGGCTCGACCAGCGTGCCGAGGCGCGCCGCGGACAGCGCCGCGGTCTGGAACAGTGCCATCCGCGCCGCGTCCAGCGCCAGGCCGAGGGAGGCGGTGTAGAAGTTCCCGTTGTGGACGATCTCGCCCGATGTGACGTCGACCAGGGGATTTTCCGCCGCGGCGTTCATTTCGACGGCGAGTATGCCGCGCAGGGCCCGGACCGCGTCGGCGGCCGGCCCGTGCACCTGGGGCAGGGCGCGGTAGCAGTAGGGATCCTGGACGCGGACCGGCTGAACCTCCTGGCCGGCCAGCAGCACGCGCATGCGGGCCGCGACCGCCGTCTGGCCGGCGTGCGGCCGGGCTCGCTGGGCGGCGGCCGCGTACGGTTCGGGCGAGCCCCTGACCACGAGGAAGGACAGCGCGGCGATGACCGGCGTCGCGGCGACCAGTTCTTCCAGGTCGGCGCAGCCGATCGCGGCCTCGCCGATGGTGGCGGCGTTACTGCTCATGAAGGCCAGGGCGTCCGCGGGATCGAATCGGAACGGCGGCAGGGTGCCGCCCAGCCAGGGCCGCTCGCCCAGCAGGCACAGGGCGGCCGAGGCCAGCGCGCCCAGGTCGCCCGTCCCGATCGCCCCGACGAGGCGGACGGGAGGCACGAGACCCCGGTTCAGCGCCTCGGCGAGCACCGGGAGCAGCGCTGGGTCGGCGCCCGACCCGCCGGCCGCGAGCTGGTTGAGCCGGACCACCAGCATGGCCCGGGCCAGGGGCGCGCTGAGCAGGGGCCCCGCACCGCCGGCGTGGCTGCGCAGCAGGCGCAGGCCGTGCCCGCCATCGGCAACCCGGACCGAGCGATTGGCGCCTACGCCCGTGGTCCGCCCGTATACCGGCTGGGACGCGACGGCCCGCTGCATGACCGCGCGGGCCCGGCGCGCGCGGCGCAGCCCGGCCTGGCCGACCGCGACAGGCCGCCCCTCGCGCGCGATGTCGCGAACCTTCTCGCAGGTCAAGCCGTTTCCGTCGAGGATGAGGACGAGGGCGCGGGCGGCTCCGCCCCGGGCCCGTTCGGCTGACATAACGGTTCCTCCCCACGTAACAAGTTCGCATACTCCGTCGGCTGTCGTCTTGACACCCCCTTCAGTGATCAAGAGCATGATGAGAACTATTCACACCGGTAATTATGTGAGTCCCCGCGCTGAGGGGGCAGCGGACGGGGCAGATAACCGAGACCACCAGCCGACGACGAGCGGGGCCACGCTTTGATCACCTTCGAGAGCGTGACAAAGCATTACCCAGGGGGAACGGTAGCGGTCGACGCGCTGGACCTGGAGATCCCGGACGGCCAGACCATGGTTCTGGTCGGGCCGAGCGGCTGCGGTAAGACGACGACGCTGCGCATGATCAACCGGCTGATCGAGCCGTCCGAGGGCCGGATCCTGCTCGACGGCCGCGACATCTCGCAGACCGAAGCCTCCGAGCTGCGCCGGGGGATCGGCTACGTCATCCAGCAGACCGGCCTGTTCCCGCACCGCACGATCGTGGACAACATCGCCACGGTGCCGTTGCTGAAGGGATGGCCCAAGGCCAAGGCGCGGGACCGGGCCCGAGAGCTGATGGACCTGGTCGGCCTGGATCCGGCGATGGCCCGCCGGTACCCGTACCAGCTGTCCGGCGGCCAGCAGCAGCGGGTCGGGGTCGCCCGCGCGCTCGCGGCCGACCCGCCCGTCCTGCTCATGGACGAGCCGTTCAGCGCGGTCGACCCGATTGTCCGGGCCACCCTGCAGGATGAGCTCATCCGGCTGCAGGCCGAGCTGCACAAGACGGTGGTGCTGGTCACGCACGACGTGGAAGAGGCGATCAAGGTGGGGGATCAGGTCGCGGTCTTCTACCCGCACGGGAAGATCGCCCAGATCGACACGCCGCAGCATCTGCTCGGCGCCCCCGCCGACGACTACGTGGAGAACTTCCTCGGCTTCGACCGCGGGATCCGGCGGCTGGCTTTCTTCCCGGCGGCTGGCCTCGACCTTCAGACCGGGATCGTGCTCAGCGACGGCAGCACGGTCGAGCAGGGCCGCCGGGCCGCCAAGCAGGCCGGTGAGTCGTGGGTCCTGGCCACCGAGGCCGGACGGCTGCCGCGCGGCTGGGCCGCCCTGGCCGACCTCGAATCCCGCGACGGCCACGAGACGCTGGCGCAGGTGCCGCTGGCTCCCTACGGCCACACGTTCCGGGTGGGCCAGGATTCGCTGCGCGCGGCGCTGGACGCGACCGTCCTGTCGCGCACCGGGCTCGCGGTCGGCGTGGACGACCAGGGCCGGGTCGTGGGGGTCACCTCCTACGAGCGGCTCCGCGCCGCCATCCAGGCGGCCGAGGAGGCCGCCGACGGCCAAGGCGCCCGTCCATCATGAGCTGGGCCTGGGCGAACCGCGCCCTGCTCGCGCAGTATACGGGCTCGCACCTGTACCTGGCCCTGATGCCGATCCTGTTCGGCATCATCGTGGCCGTCCCGGTCGGCGTCCTCTGCGTGCGCTTCCGCTGGACGTGGCCGCCCATTCTTAGCCTGACCAGCATTTTCTACGCGATGCCTTCGCTAGCGCTCTACCTCGTGCTGATCGATTACACCGGCCTGACCGACTGGACGGTGATCATCCCGCTCACGCTGTTCTCACTGTCGGTGCTGATCCCGAACGTGGTGGATGGCCTGCGGTCCGTGCCTCAGCCGGTGCGCCAGGCCGCGACCGCGATGGGGTTCGGGACGCTCCGCCAGATCGTCCAGGTCGAGCTGCCGCTGGCCGTCCCGATCATCATCGCGGGCCTGCGGGTCGCCACCGTCTCCAGCATCAGCCTGGTCAGTGTCGGCCAGCTCATCGGCATCGGCGGCCTTGGCTACTTTTTCACCGACGGAGTGCAGCGCGACTTCCCGACCGAGATCTACGCCGCGCTGATCCTCATCGTCATCCTCGCCTTCCTCGCCGACGGTCTCCTGGTGCTGATGCGCCGATGGCTGACGCCGTGGGAGAGAGCCCGCGGTACCCGCCGCGCCCTCTCCGCCACCTTGCGCGGCTCCCGGGCCGAGGGGGCCACGTGAGCTGTCGTGCCGGAGGCTGCGCGATGAGCTGTCGTGCCGGAGGCGCGCAATCAGCTGTCGTGCCGGAGGCGCGCAATGAGTTATTTCAGCATCGCCTGGCAGTGGCTCACCTCGGCCCAGCAGTGGCACGGCGGCGACGGCATACCCGTGCGGCTCGCTCAGCACCTGCAGTTTACGGGCATCGCGCTGGGCATCGCCGTGATCATCGCGCTGCCGGCCGGCCTGGCCATGGGGCACCTGCGGCGTGGTGGCTTCGCCGTGGTCACGCTGGCCAACTTCGGCCGCGCGCTGCCGACCCTCGGCCTGCTGGTGCTGATCTTCGTGCTGACCCCCGGGTCCCCGGCGTCATGGCTCGTCCCGCTGGCGTTCCTGGCCATCCCGCCTATCCTGGTCAACACCTACGAGGGCGTGCTCGGGGTGGACGCGGACCTGACCGACGCGGCCCGCGGCATGGGCATGACCGAATGGCAGATCCTGCGCAAGGTCGAGATACCGGTCGCGATGCCGCTCATCCTGCTGGGCCTGCGCATCTCGGCCATCCAGGTCGTCGCCACGGCCACGATCGCGGCCTACATCGGCCTCGGCGGCCTCGGCCGGTACATCATCGACGGCCTGGCCCGGGACGAATACAACGTGGTGGCCGGGGGAGCCGCCGTCATCGTCCTGCTCGCGCTCGCCATCCAGGGGCTATTCACGCTGCTCAGATGGCTGATTGTGCCGGTGGGTCTGCGCCGCCAGGCGCAGACCTCCTGATAACGTCTTTTCCGGTCGGACTTGAAGGGAAGACCCTATGCGAAATAAATCATCGCGGCGCGCGGCAGTACCGGCGCCGAAGAGGACCACGACAAGAGCCGCGGCGGCCGGCGTCGCGGCCCTGGCCTGCCTCACCGCCGCCGCCTGCAGCAGCAGTGGCAGCAGCGGTAAGTCCAGCTCCTCGTCCAACCCGCTGGCCCCCTCGTCCACCGGCTCGGTCGTCGTCGGCTCGGCGAACTTCCCCGAGGATGAGCTGCTCGCCCAGATCTACGTCGACGCCCTGCAGGGCAAGGGGATCAAGGTCACGCCCAAATTCAACATCGGCGCCCGCGAGGTGTACTACCCCCAGGTGGTCAAGGGCGCGATCACGATCATCCCGGACTACAACGGGGCCCTGCTGACCACATCGGTGGATACGAAGAGCACCGCCACGAGCACCGCCGACGTGAACGCGGCGCTGAAGGCCAAGCTGCCGAGTTCGGTGGAGATCCTCAACTCGGCGCCCGCGCAGGACAAGGACTCGATCACGGTCACCCAGGCGACCGCGACGAAGGACCACCTCACGTCGATCTCCGACCTGTCCTCGGTCGCGAAGAACTTCATCATCGGCGGCCCGTCCGAGTTCAAGACGCGAGCGGACGGCATCGTCGGCCTGAAGAGCATCTACGGCCTGACCTTCAAGTCCTTCTCGCCGCTGGACGAGTCCGGGCCCATCACGATCGCGACGCTGCAGAGCGGCAAGGTGCAGGCTGCGGACGTGTTCACCACCACGCCGCAGATCGTCACCGACCACTTCGTCTCGCTGGCCGACCCGAAGAACCTGTTCGCCGCGCAGAACGTGACGCCGCTCGTGTACCAGAAGGGCGTTAACTCGACGATTATCAGCACGCTCAACGCGGTGTCCGCGGTGCTGACCACCGACGCCCTGCTGCAGATGGACAAGGCCCTGGTAATCGATCACGCCAGCTACACGCAGGTGGCCAGCGGCTTCCTCTCCCAGGAGGGACTGAAGTAACGCGCCCGGGCGCAAACCAGATACCGGTGTGACGGTACGCTCCTGGCCCGGACGGGCAATGATGGATCATGCACAGTGAATCGACTGGGCCAGGAGCGGGCCCGCGCCCGGTCCGCGCCCCGCGCGGTACGGCGCTCAGCTGCCAGGGGTGGCCGCAGGAAGCCGCCATGCGGATGCTGATGAACAACCTCGATCCCGAGGTCGCCGAGCATCCGGACCAGCTCATCGTCTACGGCGGCTCCGGGCGGGCGGCGCGCAGCTGGTCCGCCTACGACGCGATCGTGGCGTCCCTGCAGGGCCTGGCCGGTGATGAGACCCTGCTCGTTCAGTCCGGCAAGCCCGTCGGGATCGTGCGCACGCACGAATGGGCGCCCCGGGTGCTGATCGCCAACTCCCTGCTGGTGCCCGAGTGGGCCAACTGGCCCGAGTTCCGCCGCCTGGAAGCCCTCGGGCTGACCATGTACGGGCAGATGACCGCGGGTTCGTGGATCTACATCGGCACCCAGGGCATCCTGCAGGGCACCTACGAGACCTTCGCGGCGGTCGCGGCGAAACGGTTCGGCGGGACCCTCGCCGGGACCATCACCCTCACCGCCGGCCTGGGCGGGATGGGCGGCGCGCAGCCGCTCGCCGTGACCATGAACGGCGGCGTGGCCATCTGCGTGGACTGCGACCCGACGCGGATCAGCCGCCGGATCGAGCAGGGCTACCTCGACGAGGCCGCGGACGGCCTCGACGACGCGGTGCGCCGCGCGACGGCGGCGCGGGACGCGGGCCGGCCGCTGTCCATCGGCGTATGCGGCAACGCGGCGGAGGTCCTCCCGGCGCTGCTGGAGATGGGCTTCCCCGCCGATGTCGTCACCGACCAGACGTCCGCGCACGACCCGCTGACCTACCTGCCGCGCGGGGTGGCGCTGGAGGATATGGAGGCGCTGCGCGCGGAGGATCCGGCCGGGTTCACCCGGCGCGCCCAGGAGTCGATGGCCGTGCACGTGGCGGCCATGGTCGGCTTCATGGACGCCGGCGCGGAGGTCTTCGACTACGGCAACTCCATCCGCGGCGAAGCCCAGACCGCGGGCTATACCCGGGCCTTCGACTTTCCCGGCTTCGTGCCCGCCTACATCCGGCCGCTGTTCTGCGAGGGCAAGGGACCGTTCCGGTGGGCCGCCCTGTCCGGTGATCCGCAGGACATCGCGGCGACGGACGCGGCGGTCCTTGACCTGTTCCCGGACAACGAGCCGCTCGCACGGTGGATCCGGATGGCCCAGGAGAAGGTGCACTTCCAGGGACTGCCGGCCCGGATCTGCTGGCTCGGTTACGGCGAACGGAACCTGGCCGGCGCCCGCTTCAACGAACTGGTCCGGCGGGGGGACGTCGGCGCGCCGATCGTGATCGGCCGTGATCATCTCGACAGCGGGTCGGTCGCGTCGCCGTACCGGGAGACCGAAGCCATGGCGGACGGCTCGGACGCGATCGCGGACTGGCCGATCCTGAACGCGCTCGTCAACACCGCGTCCGGGGCGTCGTGGGTCAGCGTCCACCACGGCGGCGGCGTCGGCATCGGCCGGTCCATCCACGCCGGCCAGGTATGCGTGGCCGACGGCACGGACCTGGCCGCGGCCAAACTGGAACGGGTCCTGACCAACGACCCGGGAATGGGCGTGATGAGGCACGCCGACGCGGGCTACGAGACGGCGGAGAAGGTCGCGGCCAGCCGCGGCGTGCAGATCCCGATGGTGCGGGCGGCACCCGCGCGATGAAAGGACCCGGGCGTGCCGGGCACGCTCCCCGCGGCCCCGCCGCGGCCGGTCCGGGCCGGTCCGGGCACGCGCCGCCCACACCGGGCGCGGACTGGCCCGCCGCCGCGCCGGACCCCGGACGGCTGAGCGACGGCGGGCCGGACGACGCGAGCGGGACACGGCGCTGGCACGCGGAGCTGGCCTGGCTGCCCGGCGCCGGGGTCCAGCATGACGTACTGATCGAGGCCGCCGGGGACCGGTTCACCGCCGTGACGCCCGGGGCCCGCACCGTGCCGGCCGGCACGGTCACTCTGCGCGGGCTCACGCTCCCCGGCCTGGCCAACGCCCATTCACACGCCTTCCACCGGGGACTGCGCGGCGCGGTGGAGGCCGACCAGGGCACGTTCTGGACGTGGCGCGATCAGATGTACCGGCTCGCGGCCACGCTGGACCCCGGCAGCTACTACGCTCTCGCCCGCGCCGTCTACGCCGAGATGGCGCTGGCCGGGATCACCTGCGTGGGTGAGTTCCACTACCTGCACCATGGCCCGGGCGGCGTGCCGTACGCCGACCCGAATGAGATGGGGCGGGTCCTGCTGCGGGCCGCGGCGGACGCCGGGCTGCGGATCACGCTGCTCGACACCTGCTACCTGTCGGCCGGCCTGCGCCGGGACGGGACCCCGAAACCGCTGCGGGACGTGCAGCTCAGGTTCGGCGACGGCGACGCTGGCCGGTGGGCGGAACGGGCGGCCGGCCTGGGCGCCGACTCCCGCGGGAGGCTCAGCCCGCAGGCGCGGGCCGGCGCGGCGATCCATTCGGTCCGGGCGGTCCCGCCGAGCCAGATGCACGAGGTCATGGGCTGGTCGCACAAGTTCGGCGCCCCCGTGCACGCACACCTGTCCGAACAGCCGGCCGAGAACGCCGACAGCATGGCCGCGTACGGGCGTAGCCCGGCTCAGGTGCTGTACGAGGCGGGGGTCCTCGGCCCGCGCAGCACCGTGGTGCACGCCACCCACCTGCTGCGCGAGGACATCGACGTGCTCGGGGGGACGCAGACCTCCTGCTGTCTCTGCCCGACCACCGAGGCGGACCTCGCCGACGGGATCGGGCCGGCGCGCGCGCTGGCCGCGGCGGGCTGCCCGATCAGCCTGGGCAGCGACAGCAACGCGGTGATCGATCTGCTGGCCGAGGCGCGCTGGCTGGAACTGACCCAGCGGCTGGCCAGCCGGCGGCGGGTCCACTTCACCGCGGACGAGCTGGCCCGGGCCGCAACCGTGGCCGGTCACGCCTGCCTGGGCTGGCCTGACGCCGGGGAGATCGTGCCCGGCACGCTGGCCGACCTCGTCACCATCGGGCTGGACAGCCCGCGGCTGGCCGGGGCGGGGCTGGCCGGCGCGGGCCCCGCCGGTGCGGATAGAGCCGTCCTGGACAGCGTGCTGTTCGCAGCGACCTCATCCGATGTCCGGCACGTGGTGACCGGCGGCCGGGACGTGGTCCGCGACGGGAGGCATCTGCTGGTGGAGGATGTTCCGGCCGAGCTGACCGCGGCGATCCGTGCCGTGCTGGCGTCCCCGGAGTGAGGGGCGGATGAGCACGCTGATCACGAACATCGGGGAGCTGGTGACGAACGCCCCGGTGGGCGATCCCGGGCCGGCCGGCCCGGGCGAGGACCCGGGCGAGTTCAGCGCCATCACCGGCGCGGCGGTGGTCATCGACGGCGGCCACATCGCCTGGACCGGTGCCGCGGGCCGGGCACCCGCCGCCGACGACATCGTCGACGCGCGCGGGCGCGCCGTGCTGCCCGGGTATGTCGATTCGCACGCCCACCTCGTCTTCGCCGGTGAGCGCGGGGCCGAGTTCGCCGCCCGGATGGCCGGCCAGCCCTACACGGCGGGCGGCATCGCCTCGACCGTCGCGGCGACGCGGGCCGCCTCGGACGTCACTCTCCGGGCCGGCCTGCGCCGCCTGGCCGATGAGATGCTCCGCCAGGGCACGACGACGCTGGAGTGCAAGTCCGGCTACGGGCTGACGGTGCGCGACGAGGCGCGCAGCCTGATGCTCGCGGCCGAGGTCACCCCCGAGGTCACGTTCCTGGGTGCGCACGTCGTACCGCCCGAGTACTCCCGCGATCCCGCGGGATACCTGGACCTGGTGTGCGGGCCGATGCTGGATGCCTGCGCCCCGCACGCCCGGTGGATCGACGTGTTCTGCGAGGAGGGGGCGTTCGGCGCGGATGAGGCCACGGCTGTGCTGGCCGCCGGGCGGGCCCGGGGCCTGCTCCCGCGTGTGCACGCCAACCAGCTCGGGCCCGGCCCCGGTGTCCGGGTCGCGGTGGAGGCCGGTGCCGCATCGGCCGACCACTGCACCCACCTGACCAATGCGGACGTTGACCTGCTCGCCTCCTCCCGCACCGTCGCCACGTTGCTGCCGGGGGTCGAATTCTCCTGCCGGCAGCCGTACCCGGACGCGCGCCGGCTGCTCGGCGCGGGCGTGACCGTCGCCATCGCCACGGACTGCAACCCGGGCTCCTGCTTTACCTCCAGCATGGCGCTCTGCGTGGCGCTCGCCGTGCGGGAGATGGGCATGACCACGCAGGAGGCGGTCTGGTCGGCCACGGCCGGCGGCGCCGTCGCCCTGCAGCGGGCCGACGTCGGGCACCTCGGCGTCGGTGCACGGGCCGACCTGCTGATGCTGGACGCCCCGTCGCACACGTACCTGGCGTACCGGCCCGGCGTGCCGCTGACCGCCGCCGTCTGGCGCGAGGGCCGCATGGCCGCCGCCCGCCCCCAGGTCCTGGCCCGCTGACCGGCCGTCCCCGCGCCGCCCCGCCCGGCCCTCGTCCGGCCCTCAGCTGCTCACCCCCGCTGACGGCCCTTTTCCGGTCCCACCGCGATGAGTCCCCGGCCGCCGTTTCGTCCTACCTGTCGGGCATGCTGATTATGAGTGGTTTTTTCGTTCGCGGCCGGGGGTTGCGCTGGCGTAAGTTTCATGGCGCGGAAGTTAACGGGGTAGCGGTCCGCTGAGGAGGGTGTGGTGTCACAGATCGGCTCAGGGCCGGCGATTCTCGTGGAGAACCTGACGAAATCGTTCGGCGAGGTCCATGCACTGCGCGGTATCGACCTGTCGGTGCCGCGCGGGACAGTGCTCGGTGTGCTCGGGCCCAACGGTGCGGGCAAGACAACCGCGGTGCGCATCCTGACCACGTTGATGCGACCGGACGGCGGGCGCGCCGTGGTGGAGGGGCACGACGTGGTGCGGGAGGCGAGCGCCGTCCGGCGCTCGATCGGGCTGTCCGGCCAGTCGGCGGCCATTCAGCTGGAGCTCACCGGCCGGGAGAACCTGGAGATTATCGGGCGGCTGTACCACCTGAGCCGCGCCACTTCCCGTGCCCGCGCCACCGAACTGCTCGAGCAGTTCGACCTGACCGAGGCGGCCGACCGGCCCGCCAAGGGCTTCTCCGGCGGCATGCAGCGCCGCCTGGACCTGGCCGCCAGCCTGGTCGGCCGGCCCAAGGTCCTGTTCCTGGACGAGCCGACCACCGGCCTGGACCCGCGTTCCCGCCTGGGCATGTGGGACATCATCCGGTCGCTGGTCGCCGGGGGCACGACGCTGCTGCTGACGACCCAGTACCTGGACGAGGCTGACGAGCTGGCCAACGAGATCGTGGTCATCGACCGGGGCCTGGTCATCGCGGCCGGCACGTCGGCCCAGCTGAAGGGCCGGGTCGGCGGGGACGTGCTGGAGTTCACCGTGCTGGACCGTTCCCGGCTGGCCGACGCCGTGACCGCGATCGCCAAGATCGCCGAGAGTGAGCCGCACGTCGACGACGGCACCGGCGTGGTCACCGCCGGGGTGGGCGGCAGCGGCTCCGAGGCGCTGATCCAGGCCGTCCGCGCCCTGGACGAGGCCGGGATCGAGACCAGCGGGCTCGGGCTGCGCCGGCCGTCCCTGGACGACGTGTTCCTCGCCCTGACCGGGCACGCCGCGGAGGACGAGGAGCAGGGCGGCAAGCGCCGCCGCGGCCGCCGCAAGGGGCCCGTGAACGCCGAGAGCGCGGAGAGGGCATCGTCATGACCGCCATTGCCGTAGAGCCGCCGCGGGACAGTCCCAGCCTGCTGGCCCAGGCCCGCTGGGCCGTGAGCGACACCCTGACCATCAGCAAGCGGAACCTGCTGGTCTGGGCGCGCGTTCCCGCCTACATCGTGTTCACCGTGATCCAGCCGGTCATGTTCGTGCTCATGTTCCGCTACGTCTTCGGCGGCGCGATCCCCGTGCAGGTCAAGGGCGGTTACGTGAACTTCCTGATGCCGGGGATCCTCGGCCAGACCGCGGCGTTCGCCAGTTTCGGCACGGCCATCTCGCTCGCCACGGAACTGCAGAAGGGGGTCATCGACCGGCTGCGCTCGATGCCCATGGCGCGTTCCGCCGTGCTGGCCGGACGGCTGGTGGCGGACACCGGCCGGATGACGGTGACCATCCTGATCGTCGTCGGGGTCGGGTACGCGGTGGGCTTCCGCTTCGACAATGGCCCCCTGGCCGCCATCGCCATGATTCTGCTGGCCATCGTCTTCGGGATCGCGATCTGCTGCATCGCCGCGTTCACCGGGCTGGCCATCGGCGACGAGGAGTCGGTACAGGCGTTCGGGCTGATCTGGCTGTTCCCGATCACGTTCCTCAGCTCGGCGTTCGTGCCCATTGCCACCATGCCGGGCTGGCTGCAGGCCTTCGCCAACAACCAGCCGGTCACCTACGTCATCGACACGATGCGCGCGCTGGCGCTGGGCGGCCCGATCGAGGCGAACCTGTGGAAGAGCCTCGTGTGGCTGGCCGGGATCTTCATCGTGTTCGCGCCGCTCGCGGTGCGCGCCTACAAGCGCGCCGCCTGACCAGCCGCCCAGCGGGCCCAGCGCGCCTAGAGCGCGCGGCGCGTCTAGAGCGCCTAGCACGTGCGGCCAGCCCGGGGCGCACCCCGGCCTGGCCGCGCGGCGCCACGGGTCAGTACTCGATGGCCGGGGGCCGCCGGCCGGGACGAGCTGGTTGCGGCGTCGGCCAACGGGCGCTCCTCCGTCACGGCGTCCACGGACAATTAACCGATATCCAACTCCGGGTCCGGCGCGGGCGCAATCGGTCTGGGGGCGGCAGGCCCGGCTCGGTTAAGCCCGAACAAGCGCGGCCTGCCTCAGCAGAGCGAGGGATACCGGCCGTGGAACCGGACCAGGGGCTCCCCGGACGGCGCCAGGTACGGCACGGCCAGCACACGCGCGATGAGCACCAGGTGATCGCCGGCCGGGACCCGCTGGGCCACCTCGCATTCCAGCGCCGCCAGACCACCGTCGGGGATCAGCGCACCGGACACGGCACCCCGTGTGTGCGGGACCGCGTCCAGCATCCGCCGGGCGTTCGGCCGACCCGAGGCCGCGAAGCGGCCCGCCAGCATGCGCTGGTTCGCGGCCAGCAGGCAGACCGCGAACCGGCCGGCTGCCGCCCCGCCACCAGTCCCCGGGGCGCCCGCGCCGTCGTGGGGAGCGCCCCCGCCCGAGCCAGCCCCGCCCGAGCCGGCCCCGCCCGAGCCGGCCCCGCCCGAGCCGGCCCCGCCCGAGCCGGCACTGAGCAGTTCGGCGGGATAGGACAGAGCCAGCAGGGAGATGAGCACCAGCGGCGGATCGAGCGACACCGGGCAGAACGCGCTGACCGTCGTGCCGATGTCGTCGCGGCCGTCGGCGATGGTGACGAGGGTGACGCCCGCCGCGTAGGCGGACAGCGCACTGTCCCAGCCGGACAGGCCCGCCGGAGCGGAACCTCCGCCGTAGGTCCGTTCCGTCAACCGATTCTCCAGTAACCCGGCATCGTCAGCGGTCCGTACGGCGGCAGGCCAGCCTGCGCGGCGAGCCGCCAGGCCGGCCCCCACGCGCCGATGGTCTCCGCCACCGGCCCGAGCACGGGCAGCAGGCCCGCCAGCGCGGGTCCAGCACCGCCCAGGGTCGCCTGCGCGGCGCGGTCTTCGCTTGATTCGTGCGGGCGCAACTGGTCCAGCGGCGTGACCCGCGGGAAGAGGCGCAGCGGTGCGTCCGCGGGCAGGCCGCCGCGCCGCCGCGCCGACTGGGCCGCCGCGGCCAGGCCGCCCAGCGAGTCGGCCAGGCCGTTCTTGACGGCGTCCGCGCCGGTCCAGACGCGGCCCCGGGCCACCTCCTCCACCTGCTCGCGTGACATCCCGCGCCCGTCGGCCACCTTGCCGGTGAAGTCGTCGTAGATGTGGTCGAGCCAGGCGTTGACGATGCCCCACTCGTCCTCGCTGAACGGGTGGGTCGGGGCGAACATCCGCCCGTGCGCGCCTTCGGTCACGGAGTCGGTGGTGATACCGGCCCGGTCCAGCAGTTGCTCGATGACGGGCTTGCCGGTCAGCACGCCGATGGAGCCGGTGATGGTGCCCGGCTGCGCGACGATCTCGTCCGCCGCCATCGCGATGTAGTACCCGCCGGACGCCGCAACGTCGCCCATGGACACCACGACCGGTGTGCCGCCGGCCCGGGCGCGCACGACCTCGCGCCAGATCGTGTCGGACGCGGTGGATGAGCCGCCGGGACTGTTGACCCGGAGCAGGATGGCCCGCGCCCGCTCGTCGGCGGCCGCGGCCCGCAGCGCGCCCGCGACCGTGTCGGAGCCGATAGCGGGGCCGGACATCGGTCCCCGGCCGCTGCGGCCCTGGCGGATCGGGCCGGTGGCGTAGATGACGGCGACGTAGCGCTCGCGGGGATTGGGCAGCTTGCGGGCGCGCTGCGCCAGGGTGTGAGTCCGCTGATAGCGGCCCACGTATTGCAGGACTGCATCTGCCCCGTCCTGGCCCACCTGCTTGCGGACCGCCGCGTAGACCTCGTCGCGGTAGCCGGCGGAGTCGACGAGCCCCTCGGCGAGGGCCTGCTGCGGGAGGAACGGGCCACGGTCGAGCAGGGCCCGTGCGTCGGCCGGGGTTTTGCCGCGCCGCTCGGCGATGGCGCTGGTGACCTGATCGGCGATGGACGCGGCAAGATGCTGGTTTTCCTCCCGGGTTGGCGGGGTGAAGCCGCGTTCGGTCAGTGGCTGCGCCGCGGACTTGTACTCCTTCCGCGCGGCGGCCTCGAAGCTGACGCCGATCTTGTCCAGCGCGGACCGGAGAAACAACTGCTCGACCACGATGCCGGTGAGCCCGAGGCTGCCGGACGGCTGGAGAAAGATCTGGTCGAAGGCGGTGGCCAGGTAGTACGGCAGGTTGCCGCCGGAGAACTCCCCGAACGATTCGGCCCAGACGTAGGCGGGCTTGCCCGCCGCGCGGAAGTCGGCGATCGCCTTGCGCAGTTCCTGAATCGTGGCCAGGCCGATGTGCTGACCGCCGACCTTGGTGATAAGCGCCCTGACCCGCGGGTCGGCCTGGGCCCGCCGCAGGCCGTCGAGCACGTCGGCGAGCCGCGTCCGGTGCCGGGACAGCAGCGCGGCCACCGGATCAGTCGGCGGCCCTTCCGCGATGCCCTGTGTCAGGTCCAGTTCGAGGATGAGCGGAGCCGTCCGCCGCTGCCGCAGCTTGGTAATTTGCCCGACAAGGGTCGCTTCTGCCATGCGGCCCAGCTTAGGCGGGCCACTCTCGTCCCGGACCCGCGCAGGTCCCCCATTTCTGCGCGGCCGCGTTATGGTCGGTCCATCAGCGCCGAACGGGAGGGGCTGGGATGACCGCAGGCGACGAAGCCGGCCCTGGCGGAAGCTACGGGGAGCGCGGCCCGGGGAAGGCCGCGGGCTGCGACGCGGGGATCGGCGCGGACGGCCCGGTGGTCACGATCATCGTGGATGGCGCCAACGTGGTGGGATCACGTCCCGACGGCTGGTGGCGGGACCGGGCCGGCGCGGCAGTCCGCCTGCACGACGAGCTGGCCAAGCTGGCCGCGCGCGGGGCCACGGGCATCCCGGCGGAGCTTCTGGCCACCGCAGGCGGCGAGCAGCCAGCAGTGCCTCCCGGTCCGGACGGGGATCCGTCCGGCCTGGTGAAGGTCCGGGTGATCCTGGTGCTGGAGGGAGCGGCCCGCGCGGCTGGACCCCGGATCGCCGAACGGGCCCGGAGGGCGGAGGGCGGACGAGTGCGGGCGGCGGACGCTGGAACCGTCCAGGTCGTGTCCGCGCCCGGTTCCGGTGACGACGAGATCGTCCGCCAGGCGCGGTCCTGTGCGGGATGCTGCATCGTGGTGACGGCTGACCGGGAACTTCGCCGTCGGTGTCTGGCCGCCGGGGCCCGGGTCGCCGGGCCGTCGTGGCTGTACGCCTTGTTGTGATGTGGATCGCCGGGGCCACGCAGGCGATGGCGGCCGCCCGGCACGTATCATCGAAGTGTCCCCGCACGCTCACCCTCTACCGAAGATGCAGATGGTTGCGCTCATCGTTGTCGTTGTTGTCCTGTTCGTCATCGCGGTTCTCGCCGCTGACCGCGGTGTGAAGGCCAGGAAGCGGGGCCGCCTCCGCCGGAATGCCGCGGACCGTCTCGGGGCCGCTGTGGCCGGGGCCGAGGCCAGGGAACAAGATCGAAGAGCCCGCCAGAATGCCAGCGCCGCGCTGACATCCGTGATGCCGGCCATCAACGACGAGCACAGCCCGCGCCGGGTCTGACCGCGCCGCTCCTTCAGGCCGCGCCGCCCCCTCCTAACGGGACGGCATGATGGGCCGATGAAGATCGTCGTGCTGTCGGATACCCACGCCCCGCGGCGGTGGCGCTCCTGTCCGCCGCGGGTGGCTGAGTACCTGCGCACGGCCGATGTCATCCTGCACGCCGGTGACGTCTGCACCGCCGCCGTTCTCGGCGAGCTGTCCGCCTTCGCGCCCGTACACGCCGTACAAGGCAATAACGACGGCTCCGATGTCGCGGCGTGGGGTGCCCCCGAGACCCTCGAACTCGACCTGGCCGGGCTCAGCGTGGCCATGATTCACGACAGCGGCCCGTCCGCCGGCCGTCTCGCACGCCTGCGCCGCCGGTTCCCCGGCGCTGCGCTGGTGGTCTTTGGGCACTCTCACATCCCGATCGATCAGTCCGCCGACGGTGTGCGTATCTTCAACCCCGGTTCCCCCACCGACCGCAGGCGCCAGCCGCACGGCACGATTGGCCTCCTCACGGTGTCGGACGGCCGCCTGCGCCAGGCCAGCATCGTCCCGGTCACCTGACACGCCCGGGCTTCTTGACATCACGGTCCCGCCCTGCTCGTGTCCGCCTTCACCGCGGCGCACCCCACAGGGACAGCGCGACGCGAGAACGTCTGTCTTATTTGTGAGCACCGCTCTTGACGCTGACTCTTATGTGGGTGTTAACTGCTCTTTAGATAGAGCAGTGCTCTCGAATGAGCAGGCCCAGAAGCCGAGGAGGCCCCTCCATGACCGCACAGGCACCGGACCGGTACCAAGAGCCGGGCTGGTTTACCCGCAACGTTTTCAACAAGCTCGTCGCCGGCCTGACTGGGCTCGGCATCAGCGTCCTCGGCTCGCGGGTGCTGGCCGTCCGGGGCCGCAAGAGTGGTGAGTGGCGCACCACCCCGGTCAACCTCCTGATCATCGACGCCCAGCGTTACCTCGTCTCGCCGCGCGGTCACACCCAGTGGGTCCGCAACCTGCGGGTCTCCCGCGAGGGCGAGCTCCGCCTCGGCCGGCGTGCGGAGCCCTTCACCGCCGAGGAGGTCTCCGACGACGACAAGCCGGCGATCCTGCGCGCCTACCTGGCCCGGTGGAAGCCCGAGGTGGGCGTGTTCTTCGGCGGCGTCGGGCCGGACGCCCCAGATGCCGAGCTGCGCCGGATCTCTCCCGACCACCCGGCCTTCAAGATCAGCAGCCCCGCCTGAGGCGGCTCAGCCGGGCCGGCCGGGGGGTTGCGGTGTCGCGGGCCGGGGCATCAAGGCCGTACCGCGATCTTCACCGGAAGGGACGGTGCTGTGCCGGAGCAAGTTCCTGTCATCGATCTGGCGCCCTGGTTCGACGGTGACGCCGGGGACCGCGCGGCGGTGGCCCGGCAGGTTGACCAGGCGCTGCGCACGTCGGGCTTCCTCCTCATCACAGGGCACGGTGTCCCTGCCGAGGTGCGCGCGCGGACGCGGGCCGTCGCGCGGGAGTTCTTCGCGCTGCCCGTGGCGGCGAAGGCCCGCTACGCGACCACGGTCGGCGGGCGCGGCTGGCTGCCGCCCGGGGCCGAGGCCAACGGGTACGCCGAGGGCACGCCGACCCCGCCGGACCTGAAGGAATCCTTCTCCCTGGCGGCCGATCAGCCGACCGGGGACGCCGCGATCGACGCCCGCTGGTTCCGCCCGAACGTCTGGCCCGCCGAGGTGCCCCCGATGCAGCCCGTGGTCAGCGACTACATCACGCGGATGCATGCCCTGTCGGATGAGCTCATGGCGCTGTGCGCCGTCGCCCTGGGGCTCCCGCCGGGTTTCTTCGGGCCCTTCCTCGATCACCCCACCTACGGGGTGAACCTGAACTGGTACCCGCCGGGCGACCCGGATCAGGCGCCGGAGCCGGGGCAGTACCGGATCGGGCCGCACACCGATTTCGGCACCGTCACCGTGCTCGACCGCGAACCCGGGCGCGGTGGTCTGCAGGTCTGCTCCTCCGACGGCACGTGGGCCGACGCGCCCTATGACCCGGCCGCGCTGACCGTCAACATTGGCGATCTGCTGGCCCGCTGGACCGGCGACCGGTGGCGTTCCACCCGTCACCGGGTCCTGCCCCCGCAGCCGGAGGCCCCCGGCGAGGACCTGCTCTCGCTGATCTTCTTTTATGAGCTGAACCACGATGCCGTCGTAGAGTCCCTGCCCGCGCCCATCGGCCGGACCATCTTCCCGCCGGTCGTCGCGCACGAATACCTGGCCAGCAAGCTCGACGCCATCACTGTGACCTAGGCTCCGGGCCCGGTCCCCGGGAGGTCGCCGGGTCCGCTGGCCTTAGCCGTGCCCGGAGGCCCGCCCTGACCGGGGTGCGCGGCCTGGCCGGGGCGCGCACCCTGGCCGGGGCCGGGCAGCCACGCCGTCCCCAGCGTGCCCTGCGCGGCCCGGCGGCCGTGGGAGCCACCGCCCCGGCCTCGCAGGATCTGCGCGATGCCGGCGGCCAGGACGCCGCCCGCGGCCGGGCCGGCCAGATAGGCCCACCACGCGGTCCAGTCACCGAGTACGAGCGCGGGGCCGAGCGAACGCGCCGGGTTCATCGAGGCGCCGCTGACCGGTGCCCCCCACAGTCCGGCCAGCGCGATGTAGCTGCCGACCCCGATCGCGGCGAACGCGCCCACTTGCTGCGCGCCGGACGAGGTGCCCAGGATCACGCTGACCAGCCCGGTCGTCAGCACCATTTCCCAGACCATCGCGACCGGCACCGGGATGCCGTGGCCGGGCAGGGTCAGGCCGGCGCTGCCGTGCCGCCCGATGAGCGCCCACAACAGCAGCGTGGCCAGCACGGCCCCGGTGAACTGGGCCGCGACGTACGCGGGCACACGTTTCCAGGGAAAATCACCCCGCAGGGCGAACGCGGCACTGACCACCGGGTTGAGGTGCGCGCCGGAGACGGTCCCCATGAACAGGATGCTCGCCATGACCATCAGCGCCGGGGCAACCACCTGGGCCGTCGCCGGGATGGCGTGGCCGCCGAATCTGGCGTTCACCATCCCGCCGCCCACGGCCGCCAGGACCAGGAAGAAGGTGCCGAGAACCTCGGCGAACAGCCGCCGCCCCTCGTACTGGTCATCCCAGAAGTTGAACTGCGCGACGATGGAGTTCGGCCGGCCCAGGGCGCCGAGCCCGGACCCCGGCCTGCCGGGAGGCAGATAGCGTTCCTTGGCCGGATTGCTGCTCAACGGTTCCCGCCCCTCCTGAAGCCAGGCCCCGTGGGAGCCGGGAGAGCCAGCCTATGCCCGCCCGGACCGCCCGCCCGGACCGCCCGGCCGCGAAGATCATCGCCGTCGCAGCGGCAGTGGCCCGGCGGCCGTCCTATCGTGACGGGGTGAGCGCCCACGACGACAGCGAGGGCCTGCGGCCCGGTATCCCGCCCACCCCTGGCGTCACGCCCGGGCCCGACGCCGCGCCGGGGCCTGGCGCTGGGTCCGGCGGCCGTGACGCTGCGGGCCCCGATGTCCTGGAGCACGGGGGCCGCCCGCTGCCGTCTCTCCGCTGGTGGCCGTCCCGCCGCCAGCGGCCGGGGATCTCCAGGACGGCGGTCCTTGTGACGGTGGCCGGACTGCTCATCGGCGCGGTCGCGGGGTACACGGCCGGCGATCGGCACGGCCGGGCCACCGCCGCGGCCCCGGCCGGGGCTCCCGCCAGCCCGGCGCCCGCGGGGACTGGCTACACGCTCGGCCAGTCCGGCAACGAGTGCTCGGCCCAGCGAGGCAGCGCGCTCCAGCTGGGGGTACAGGTGACGAACGAGTCGTCGGCCCCG
>Ga0066790_10000080_pt1 | contig 26267 bp, 22 predicted proteins | sample OrgsoiDNA2013050_FD_70963 | JGI IMG/M metagenome (GOLD analysis project Ga0066790, IMG submission 70963) | Permafrost soil microbial communities from the Arctic, to analyse light accelerated degradation of dissolved organic matter (DOM) -... | ecosystem: Environmental > Terrestrial > Soil >...
GAGCGCCAGCGAGACCGGGTTGAACGGGGTGTCCAGCGAGCCGAACGGCGTCGACTTGGTCACCTTGCCCTGCTCGGAGGTCGGCGAGTACTGGCCCTTGGTCAGCCCGTAGATCCGGTTGTTGAACAGCAGGATCTTGACGTTGACGTTCCGGCGCAGCGCGTGGATCAGGTGGTTGCCGCCGATGGACAGCGCGTCGCCGTCACCGGTGATCACCCAGACCGACAGGTCGGGACGGGAGGAGGCCAGCCCGGTGGCGATCGCCGGGGCCCGCCCGTGGATCGAGTGCATCCCGTAGCTATTCACGTAGTACGGCAGCCGGGAGGAGCAGCCGATCCCGGAGATGATGACGAGGTTCTCCCGCGGGATCTCCAGCTCGGGCAGGAAGGACTGGAAGGCGGCCAGGATCGCGTAGTCGCCGCAGCCCGGGCACCACCGCACTTCCTGGTCGGACTTGAAGTCCTTCGTGGTCTGCTTCGCGTCGGCCTTGGGCACCAGCGTCAGGGAGGCGAGCCGGTCCGGGCCGGGAGCGAACTCCGCGGCGCCGGGGACTCCGTTGTTTGGCGCACCGCTGTTTGGCGCACCGCTGTTTGGCGCACTGCTATCAGGCATTAGTGATCACATCCTGGATGACCTCGGCCAGTTCGGCGGCGCGGAACGGCAGGCCGCGCACCCGGTTGTAGGAGATCACGTCGATGAGGAAGCGGCCGCGGAGCAGCAGCGCTAGCTGGCCGAGGTTGATCTCGGGGACGAGGACCTTGTCGTAGGCGTTGAGCACGTCGCCGAGGTTGGCGGGGAATGGCGACAGATGCCGCAGGTGGGCCTGCGCCACCGACCCCCCGGCGAGCCGGACCCGGCGCACCGCCGCGCCGATCGAGCCGAATGTCGACCCCCAGCCCAGGACCAGCACCCGGGCCTTGCCATCGGGGTCGTCGACCTGGAGCGGGTCGATGTCGGCGGCGATCCCGTCGATCTTCGCCTGGCGCAGCCGGACCATGCGGTCGTGGTTGTCGGGGTCGTAGGAGATCGTGCCCGCGCCGTCGGCCTTCTCGATTCCGCCGATGCGGTGCTCCAGACCGGGCGTGCCCGGGATGGCCCACGGGCGGGCCAGGGTCTGCGGATCCCGCTCGAAGGGCTTGAACTCCACCGCCGCGCCGTCGGCCGGCGCGGGGGTCGGCGTGGCGAAGGAGAAGTCATCGCGCAGCCGCGCCAGGCTGTCCACGTCCGGGATCCGCCACGGCTCGGAGCCATTGGCCAGGTAACCGTCCGAGAGGATGATCACCGGGGTGCGGTACTTCACGGCGATCCGCACCGCCTCGATGGCAATGTCGAAGCAGTCGGCTGGAGTAGCGGGGGCGACGACCGCCACCGGAGATTCTCCGTTACGACCATAAAGGGCCATGAGCAGGTCGGCCTGTTCCGTCTTGGTCGGCATGCCGGTCGACGGCCCGGCGCGCTGGACGTCGCACACGATCAGCGGCAGCTCGACCGAGGCGGCCAGGCCAACGGTCTCAGCCTTGAGGCACATGCCGGGGCCGGAGGTCGTGGTCACGCCGAGGCCGCCGCCGAACGAGGCGCCGAGCGCCGCGCCCACGCCGCTGATCTCGTCCTCGGCCTGGAACGTGCGGACGCCGAACCGCTTGAGCTTGGACAGCTCGTGCAGGATGTCCGAGGCCGGCGTGATGGGGTAGGAGCCTAGGAACAGCGGCAGTCCGGACCTGCGCGACGCGGCGACCAGGCCGTAGGCGAGGGCGCTGTTGCCGGTGATGTTCCGGTAGGTGCCCGGGGCCAGGGTGGCGGGCCCGATCTCGTACTGGACCGAGAACGCCTCGGTGGTCTCCCCGTAGTTCCAGCCCGCCTGGAAGGCGGTCTTGTTCGCGGCCATAATCTGCGGCTTGGTCACGAACTTGGATTCCAGGAACCGCATCGTGCCCTCGACCGGCCTGTTGTACAGCCAGGACAGCAGGCCGAGGGCGAACATGTTCTTCGCCCGCTCGGCGTCCTTGCGGGAGATGTCGATGCTCTCCAGCGCCTTCACCGTGACCGACGTGATCGGGATGGCGTGCAGTTGATAGGCCGCCAGGGAGCCGTCTTCCAGCGGGTTCGTGGCGTAGCCGACCTTGCTGAGGTTGCGCTTGGTGAACTCGTCGGTGTTGGCGATGATGTCCGCGCCGCGAGGCACATCCGTCAGGTTGGCCTTGAGGGCCGCCGGGTTCATCGCCACCAGCACGTCGGGCGCATCGCCCGGCGTCAGGATGTCGTGATCGGCGAAGTGCAGCTGGAAGCTCGACACGCCGGGCAGGGTGCCGGCCGGCGCGCGGATCTCCGCAGGAAAATTGGGCAGCGTTGAAAGGTCGTTCCCGAACGTCGCTGTCTCCTGGGTGAACCTGTCACCCGCGAGCTGCATGCCATCGCCGGAATCGCCAGCGAACCTGATGATGACGCGATCGAGCTTCTGGACCTGCTTGGTCACAGCTTTCGAGGCCTCCTCCGCGCGCCGAGGACCGGTGACTGACGCGGTGACGGCGTACGTCCTATGGGCACTGCCCCGAGCTTGGGGCGCTGAGGTTCGGACTCAACACATTCTACCGGTCACCAAGCCGACAGGGTCGCAAGCTGGCAGCACGACGGTCTTTGACAGATAGTTACTCAGCGTGTCAACCTGACCGCGTTGCGACGCGTCATACTCGCGTAGTCCTGCAGTGACGGAATGTGTTCCGCTGAGGCTCATGCCGGCGGCGCAGGACGTCAGAGCCGGCTCGCGAGCGGGTCTCGCGCCGGATGAGGAGGCCGCAGCTTCATGACTGACCCCGCGCAGGTTCAGGCGACTGGGCAGGTCGCCGTTGTTCCCACGCCATCATGTGTCCGGCCTAGGCGGGCGGTCGTCGAGCAGGCTCCCGTGACCGTCACGCCGAGCCTGCCGGCCCGCCCCGGCACCGGATCGCGCCGCGCCACGGTCCGCGAGAAGCTGGAGGGGGCCCTGGCGGGCGTTCGGCTGGGCAGCCGGGACAGCCAGTTCCTGACCAGGCTGGTGCACTGGGACAAGCGGAACGCCGCGTCGGTGGCGGCACTGCTCGTGCGCGCCCGGGAGGCGGGGCGGGAGGAAGCCGGGCTGGAGGAAGCTGGGCTGACCCCGCGGCAGCTGGAGGTCGTCATGGCCGCGCTCGGCGACGCCGCCCTCTACCGCTCGTCGGGAGCGGCCGGACTGGGCTGCTGGGACTGCGAGATCATTCCCGGCGGCCGCTGCGCCTACCACGTCAGGGACAACGACCGGGCGACTGCCTACGCCGAGCTGACCGCCGTCCTGTCCGGCCACGCCACCCAGGCCGAGCTGCCCAAGCCCTGGGACATCGCGGGCTACCGCCGCAGGACCCCGGTGGCCTCCTAGCCGAGGTCACCGGTGCGGGCCCCTGACCCTGGCCCGCACCGGCGCGGGTCCTTGACCCCGGCCCGCACCGGACCGGGCGGCGTCGGCATGAGAGCCTGCTGCCCATGAGCAGCCCGTCCGCCACCTCGCGCCCGGGGCCGCTGACCGGTCTGCTGGTCGCTGACTTCTCCCGGATTCTGGCGGGCCCCTACTGCACGATGCTCCTGGCCGATCTCGGCGCTGAGGTCATCAAGGTAGAGAGTCCGGGCGGCGACGACACCCGGCACTGGCAGCCCCCGACCACCGCGGCCGGCGTGTCCACCTATTACCTCGCCATCAACCGCAACAAGCGGTCGGTCGTGCTGGACCTGCGCGACGAGCGCGATCGCGCCGCGGCGGCCGAGCTGGGCCGCCGGGCCGACATCATGGTGGAGAACTTCAAGCCGGGCGGCCTCGCCAAATTCGGGCTCGACTACGCATCGGTCAGCGCGGCCAACCCGGCCGTCATCTACGCCTCCATCACCGGCTTCGGCGCCGGTGACGGCAAGGATCTGCCCGGCTACGACTTGATCGTGCAGGCAGTGTCGGGCCTGATGAGCCTCACGGGGGAGGCTGGCGGGCCGCCGTACCGGGCCGGCGTCGCCCTCTTCGATGTCATGGCGGGCCTGCACACGACCATCGCCATCCTGGCCGCGCTGCAGCACCGCACCCGCACCGGCCAGGGCCAGCTGGTCGAGGCCAGCCTGCTCGCCTCGGCCATGTCCGGGCTGGTCAACCAGGCCAGTGCCGTGGCCACCGCCGGCGTGGTGCCGATGCGGATGGGTAACGCGCACCCCAGCCTGTTTCCGTACGAGTCGCTGCCGACCGCCGACGGGGAGATCATCATCGCGGCCGGCAACGACAGCCAGTTCCGCCGGCTGTGCGCCGTCCTGGGCATCCCGGAGGCGGCGCAGGATCCGCGGTTCGCCGCCAACGAGCAGCGCACCGTCAACCGGGCCGTGCTGCGGCCGCTGCTCACCGGGCGGCTCGCCACCCGGACATCGGCGGAGTGGTTCGCCGACCTGGTCGCCGCCGGGGTCCCGTGCGGCCCGATCAACACCGTCGACGGCGGCATCGCGCTCGCCCGTGACATCGGCCTCGAGCCCGTCGTCACCGCCGGCGCGGGCGACGCGGGCGTCGCCACCATGCGCCATCCGGTCACGTTCTCGCTCACCCCGCCGAGCTACCCGCTGCCGCCGCCGGCTCTGGACGAGCACGGCGTCCGGATCCGCGCCTGGCTCGCGGCACCCCGCACCGGACCGCCCGCGCCGGGCAGCGGGTATGTTTTTCCCGATCCGCCCTGACGTCCGGTCCAGCTAAGGGAGCCGCCATGGCCACGGTGGCAGCGGTCATCGCGTCGACGCACCATCCGTTCTACTACCGGGCGAGCACCGCCACCGGCAGCGACCGGCCGCCCTTCGCCGACGAGTGGGTGGCGAAGATCGAGTCGTTCCGCCAGACGCTGACCCGCGCCCGGCCCGACGTGCTCGTGATGGTCGGCAGCGATCACTTTCATCAGCTGTGGCTGGACAACATGCCGCAGTTCCTGATCGGCAAGGCACCCTTCTACGACGCGAACTTCTATAACGAGGAGCGCGAGTTCGGCCTGCCGCGGCTGCTCCTGCGCGGCGACGAGGAGCTCTCGGCCTACCTGCTGCGAACCGGGATCGACGCGGGCTTCGACCTCGCCTTCAGTAACGAGCTGCGGGTGGATCACAGCATCACCTGCCCGATCATCACCCTGCGGCCCGAAGCCGACCTGCCGATCGTGCCCGTCTACACCAACATCTTCGCCCCGCCGATGCCGCAGCCGGCCAGGTTCGTCCAGCTCGGCCAGGCCATTCGCGCGATGATCGAGGCGTGGCCCAGCGACAAGCGGGTGGCCGTCATCGGCACCGGCCATCTGTCGCTCGAGCTCGGCGGCCCGCGACAGTTCGGCCCGCACGGGCCCGACCCGGAATTCGACCGCAAGGCCGTGGAGTGGATCGCCTCCGGCGACCTCAAGTCCGCCCTCGCGGAGGTCAGCCTCGACAGCCTGTGGCAGCCCGGCAACGCCACCCACGGCTTCATGGACTTCCTGCTGATGATGGGGGTAGCCGGGGCCGGCGTGGCCGCCGACTACACCGACTCCCTGGACCTGTTCCACACCATGGAGGCCTACTTCACCTGGTACCCCGCCCACCCCGCGGGCGTCGCCGGGGCGGAGGCGCCATGAGCAAGTACCTGATCGACAAGTTCCTCTACACCATCGACCGCGATCCCGACCTGGTGGAGCGCTACCGCGCCGACCCGGCCGGGACCGTGACCTGGTGGGAAGCCGAGCGAGCCGGGCTGATCCTGAACTGCCCGGCGCCGGAGCGCAGCACGTGGCTGAACTTCACCGACGCCGAGCGCCAGGCGCTGACGACGCATGACTACGTCGCGCTGCTGGAGTTCGGGGCGCACAATTTCCTGGTGCTCACCCTGTTCATCGCGCTATTCGAGCGCGACTACGAGGAGCCGCTAGCGTTCCAGCGAGAATTCGCTGGTCGGCTAAGCCACTGGACGCTGCCATACCCCGACATCGCGACGTAGGCCTGGGGCCTTTGGGCCTCGGGCCTCGGACCCTTGGCAGGTCAGCAGGTCGTGGACGCGTGGTTTTCGTGCGGGTCGGAGTACTTGCAGGTCGCGCGGGTCGTGCCGGAGGCGGTCTTCAGGGTGGCCTTGCTGAACTACCGGTAGTTGACGAACTGCAGGGCAAAGTCGAACTCCCGGCCCTTGAGCAGGCTGATCACTTCCTGCAGGTCGTCCTTCTTCTTGGACGAGACGCGAAGCTCCTCGCCCTGGACCTGGGCTCGGATGCCCTTGGGGCCCTCATCCCGGATGATCTTGGAAAGCTTCTTCGCGTCATCCTGGGAGATGCCCTCCTTGAGGCTGACGCTGAGCCGGTACTCCTTGCCCGAGAGCTTCGGCTCGCCCTCATCGAGGACCTTCAGCGAGACCGAGCGCTTGACCAGTTTGTCCTTGAAGACGTCCAGCACGGCCATCGCGCGTTCCTCGCTGTTGGCCTTGATCTCCACGCCCTGATCCCCGGACCAGGCGATCGAGGCGCCCACGCCACGGAAGTCGAAGCGCGTGCCGATCTCCTTGGCTGTCTGGTTCAGAGCGTTGTCGACTTCCTGATGGTTGATCTTCGAGACGATGTCGAATGAGGATTCTGCTGCCACGGCTCCAGGTTAGCGCCCAGGAGCACGCAGATGGCCGCCGATGCAAGGTGTGGCGGCGGGTTCGGTGCGGGCGGCGGGGGTATTGGCCTGGGGTGGGGACGGATCGCGCGGGGTCGGGGGGTTCCCGGCGGGAGTCTGGTGGCGGTCATGCAGCCGTCATGTCCGTTGCGATGTGATCCGCGTGCTGACCTACTGGGCGACTTCCGCTATCCTTCTCGATGTCTGTCCTCACCGGACGGCGCCAGGCAGGTTGCCCGAGTGGCCAAAGGGAGCGGTCTGTAAAACCGTCGGCTCAGCCTACGCAAGTTCGAACCTTGCACCTGCCACCACCTGTGTAAACGGCCCGTGACCGGGGCATACCCGGGCTCGCGGGCCGCCTTGCTACCCTCCCGCTGTGTCTCATGATGTGCCGCTGTGAGCCCCTGCATAGCAGTGGTTACGGACATATGGCGGACGGAATCAGGCCGGAGCAAGCGGTTCACCGAACCGCTTGCTCCGGGATTTTGATGGCCGACCGTCCTCGGTGAAGAGCCCGCAAGGCCCCCGGAAGATCACTGGTGGCCCGACGTTGCGGCCCCGGCATGGCTCAAGGAATCCGCGGGCAGTCGCGAGAATCCTGCTGATATCGGGGCAGCGCCTTGGACGGGGCGGAACTGTGTCGCATGGCGCCGTGACGCTTTATTTGCGCTACCACGCCGGGCCCGCCTGGCCTGCAGAATGCAGCGACTGGCCACGGATGAACCGGCTCCGAACTGGTCGGCGCCGCGCCAGTATCCGCTGACCTCTTACTGACCTGCGATGTACCTGCGGCGGTGGACCTTCATGCACCTCGCGGCAGGGCAGCGATGACGGCCCGCCAACTGCAGTGCCCGGCCAGATCGGGCTGACATAGCGACACGAGACCAGATGGGGGTTGCTGTCGGCGGGGGACCGACCCCATACCCCCATATTGCTCTATGAGCTACAGCGCCGATATTGACTTCCGACAGACCGGCAGGCCGCGTGCTCTCTGACGTGCAGAAATGCTGTCTGCATCTAGGGCCAGATGCTGGTCTGGAGTCATTCAGAAGCCATGATCACGCTTCACGGTCAGCGGAACTGACTCGAACCCCCATGAAAACCGACTTGAACCCCCATGGCGCCGTGAACAGCCGCGGTGGGTCACAACCAGCAACCTGAACCGGTGCCCAGCACTGCCAGCCTCGGCCAGCCTAAGGCAGCCGAGGCCGCCCGCATCTGCTCCGACGCGAAAGTGACCTGGGAACCGCGCAAGGCCCGGTTCGAAGGCCTCGGGATAACCCCCGGCATACTCGTCCCGGCGGTTGACACCAACCCCGCGCGCGGAGGCGATGCGGGCCGAGCCGCCCGGTAAGGGCGCATGCCTGCGCTGTTACAACTCGCCCGAGCCGTTTCATGCCGATGATGACCTCCGTGCACAAGTCCGCGCGGGCGGCGCGCAGGCCCCACGCGCTCTCGCCGAGCAAGCGGGCGTGAGCGAAGCAGCCGTCCGCCGCTGGCTCGACCAGCCCGGCTGCGACGAAGTAGGCGACGGGCTCCTCGCCACTCTCCGCCGCGAGGTCCCCGAGTCGCTGCCCCGGTTCGCGGCCGGATTCACAAGCGCCTGGCCGGCACCATGCTCGCTGCCGAGACCATCAAGCTCCTGCTCGGCCAGCCGGTATCGCCGCACATACCCGCTGCCAGCAACGTGACTTTCCAGTTCCTCAAACCAGCAGCCGTCAGGGACGCGGCTCGCATGCTCGCCCCCGACCCAAGCTGCCCCGCCTGCCGGCCGATGAGCGAAGCGGCACGGCAGTGGCAGCAACGTTATGAACGGGTTGCTTTTCCGCGGACGCGAGCACGGCGGCGATATCCAGCATCGGGTTGCGCTCGAGGAACCGACAGGCTACACGTCGTGGCGGTGCGGACTTGATGAACTCCAGGATGCTCCGTGCTCGCTGACGGACGGCGGTGGGACTCCTCAACTGCGAAATCAGACGGGCTCCGGCGATGATGGCTCCATGATGATCGCCCCTGATGTCCTGATCGCCGAGTTCGGGAATGCCGCAGGTAAGGCCGCGATCCGCGGCTGGCCGTGTTCTCTGCGCTTCGAGCAGCGTCCCGCTCCGCATGATAAACCGGAGCTGCCGCCGGGTGATGGGGCTGTTTATGCGTTCGCCATCGGTTCGGCTTACGGCTCCTCCGTCCCATGCGGCCCAGGCACGGTCCTAAAAGTCGGCAAGGTCGGACCTGGCAACAAGCGACGCTTCACCCGCTCGCACTACAATCCGTCGGCTCCAACGATTTCTACCCTCGCCCAAAGTCTGCTCGCCCACCCGGTCCTATGGCCATGGCTGGGCATTGAACAAATCGAAGCGGAGACCGTAGAAAAGTGGATGCTCGACAATCTCGACCGCATCCATTTCTTCATGCCGGGAGACTGTGCCGAAGTCCGCGCCGCGCTGGAGGTCTACGTCCGTGCCCGTGTCGGCAGCGCCTTCGAGGGCGTCTCCATAGGCGCGAGACGCAGCGCCGCTCGGACGCTGTAGCTCTGGGCGGCCGGAGCCCGCGTTGCCTCTGTACACGCGTCACGTTCGCTGCCCTCCCCGTCTTCACGGACAGCCTTTGACGACTGGAGGTAACGCAGGTCCGGGTCAATGGCACAGCGTGCCACGACAGTCACGGGCGGTGGTCCCAGGGTGGGGATGCTCAAGCGGTGCCGTGTCCCCTGAGCGCTCTTCCGGCCCTGTGAACCTCGCATGATGGCCGATCCTGCGCCTGGTAGCTGCGGGCCGGCACCCGGACTGAGCCGTCCGCCTGTTCCTCAAAGAGAGGCAAGCTCGCAGGGCGGGCGCTAGTCGGTTAGCGGGCCGATTTCTTCCCGGATTGTTGTGAGCGCTTGTACCACTGTGGAGCGCAGGTGATCCCATGCGCCAGCCCAGTCATAGCCGAACTGGGTAAGTCCGAGAGCGGTTCTTGCTTGTTCCGCGCGGGTGTCCGCGGCGTGGTGTTGCTGGCCTGCGCGAAGATCGAAGATCAAGCGGAGAGTGTCTACGGCGGCGTGCGCCCGGCTTGCCTCGTCTCCGAGCAGGCCGCTGAGGCGGGCTTTCATGTTGTTCAGACTGCCGCCTTGCGCAGGGAAGTCGAAAGAATTGAGCATGTCGGCGAGAGCGCTGCACCGGACTCGAACTCTTCGGCGCTGGCCGCGGGCTGGGTGAGCTTGGCCGGTATAGCGGCCCGCGGGACGTGGAAGAGGTGCTCGCCTGTGGCAATCCGCCATGCGAGGCCAAGGTGGTCGAATGCCTCCGGCAGGGCCATCGGGGGAAGGTATTCCGCGAGGGCGGGCTGCTGGGGCACGGCGACCAGGACGTCCAGCCTCACCAGGTAGTCATCAACGGTCTTGACCTCCGCGTACGGCGTGAGCTGCGCGTTGGTAAGATCCCAGGTCCACTGACCGTTCTGCTGCCCCACGCCGAGCCACGTCGCAGGCTCCCCGCTTAGCACGCTGAAAAGCTGGTCGGCGCTGAGTTCGGTTCCCGCCGCCATGTTGACCGTCCTGGTGAAATCATCGCCAGGGACCTTCAGCTCGGCCGGCTGGGTCGGCTCAGGCTTGATGCCGCGCTGCATGACAGCGGCGGTCGTCAGCGCCGCGAGGAAGGCGCTGGCGAGCTGCCGGACAGCGGGCACGGCAGCGCCGACGTAGGCCATCCCGTGGATGCTCAGCGGGACGTCGTCGGCGATCTTCGGTATCGGGTGGCCACGGTAGCCGAGCCGGACGGGCCGGTAGTCATACTCCCAGGTCGGCATGCCGCCCAGGATCTCCTCAGCATCAAGGCCGTGCTCGCTCCAAAGCTGCTGCCTGACCCACTGCCAGCAAGGCCAGCGACTGTCTGCCGCGGCGTAGCCGTCAGCGGCCGTTCGCAGGAAACGCAGCATGTCGTCGGGCAGCGGATCAAGAAGGCTGGGCATGCCTTCATCGAACCACCTTGCGCAACGCCGGGTGCTACGACTGAGCTTGCCGTGCCGTGCTCGCTAGATGAGTAATTCCAAGGCCTGGGTCGTGGGGTCAGCCCAGATCGATGGTCATGCCCGGCGTGGCGATGTCGAGGTCTGCGGAGTAAACACGCTGGGCGGCGGCGCGAGCAGTCGATGGATCCGTGCCTGGCCATAGGTGGGTGAGAACGAGCCTCCTGGCGTCGGCTTTGGCGGCATGCTCTCCGGCCTGACGCGCGGTGGACAGGTACGGGGCATGTTGCGCATGCAGTACGTGGTCGGGAAAGGTGGCCTCCGCAAGCAGGACGTCGGAGTCGCGGGCCATGGTGGCGATGTCGGGGCTTGGCCCGGTGTCGCCCGTGTAGGCCAGCACGCGGCCATCTGCAGTCAGCCTCATGCCCGCATTGGGCACGAAATGCGGAAGCGCCCAGGTGTCCACCTGGAACGGGCCGACTTCAAACCGGTGCCCGGCGGTGAACTCACGCAGTGTGTAAGCGTCGGCGAGCATGCGTGGATCGTCCAGTGCGAGGACGGCGTCCACAGCTCCCGGCAGCGTGTGCACCGGCAGTGCCGGCGGCGGGGCCTCCCCCGATGCCCGCGCCCTCAGCAAGGGGTTCAGGTCAGCGCAGTGGTCGGGGTGGCCGTGGCTGATCAGGACCGCGTCAACCTGTTCCGCGGCCGTGTCCTTGAGCAGCTGGGGAAGCGTCGCGTAGCCCGGGTCCAGCACAAGGCGAAAGCCTTCATGCTCGACCAGGTACCCGCTGCATGCCTGGCCCGCCGCGGGCCAGGCACCGCACCCGCCGAGAACGGTGATCTTCACGAGGCGAGCATAATCGCAGAGGCCCCGCGCCCGGGTGGTCCGCGAAGGCGAGGCGAAAGTGTCCATGATCATTGTGTGACGAATGACGTGGACACCCTCGCGACCGCACTCTATGTCAAGACCGACGACCTGCTGAAGCAGGCACCGCACCTGGCCCCGTGGCGGCCGAAGACCGGTATCGAGCCCCGGCTCACCGATGCCGAGCTGGTCACCCTCGCGGTGATGCAGGCATTGCTCGGCTACACGTCCGAGTCCGGCTGGCTGCGTCACGCTTACGCCCATCTGGGCACCTGTTCCGCTACCTGCCCCAGCAGCCCGGATACAACAAGCGACTGCGTGCCGCCGCCGGGCTGATCAAGACGGTCATCCGGGTGCTGGCCACCGACACGACGCTGTGGAGCGATGATGTGTGGGTCGTAGACTCCACTCCGGTCGAATGTGGCCGCTCGCGCGAGACGACCAAGCGGTCTGACCTGGCCGGATGGGCCGAGTACGGCTACTGCGCCTCGCATTCGCGCTACTTCTGGGGCCTGCGCTTGCACCTGGTGTGCACTCTGGGCAACCTCCCGGTCGGATTCGCCCTGACCGGAGCGAAAGCCGACGAACGCCAGACTCTCCTTGAGATCTTCCGCACCGATCCCAGCCTGACCGCCCACCGGCCCGGCCAGACCCTGATCGGGGACAAGAACTACTTCGGTGCCGAGTTCGAGGCCCTGCTCGCCGACGCCAGCCTCCACCTGATGCGCCCGGCCCGCAAAGGCGAGGCCGGACGCCCCGGCGCGCACCAGTTCAAGCCCCTACGTCAGACGATCGAGTCGATCAACCAGACCCTCAAGGCCCAGCTTGATCTGGAACGGCATGGCGGACGCACACCGGCCGGAGTCATGGTCCGCGTGCTGCAACGCCTCCTGGCGCTGACCGCCGCGATCTGGCACAACGACAAAACCGGGCAGCAAGTCATGCGGTCGTTGACCGCGTACGATCACTGACCCCTTGGAATAGACCATCTAGGATATGGCCGTGTTTGCGCTCGCTCCCGTATCGGCATCTGGTACGGGCAGTCTGGAGATGAGGCTTTAAGGCGCGGGGAGGGCCCGAGCCGGTAAACGGTCATCGCCTGCGGCGCCGGGGGCGGTGCGTTAGTCATGCCGCGATTGACGCCGGAGAGGTTCATGTGAGCTCTGATCCAGGGCCGGAGGAGGAGCCGGAGGGCTCTCGCGATGTCAACTTGCCCGGTATGCATATCGATGGGGCTAAAGGCGTCCAGGTGGGCTCAGGGAACGTCCAGTTCAACGCGTTCTACGGCTACCCGGCAGGGCCTGCCAGCAGCGGTGCTCCGCCGTCTCCGCACGGGTCCTTAGGGTTTCCCGGTCGGGGCACGCCTTCATCTCGTACGTCCGGGAGGACGCACGAGAGATCGACGCCCTGCAGGGAGCACTCGAGGCAGCTGGGGTCCGCGTGTGGCGCGATACGGCTGACCTGTGGCCGGGGGAGGACTGGCGGGCCAGGATCCGCGAGGCGATTACTGGTGACGCGCTGGTCTTCATCGCCCGCTTTTCCCGCCATGGCGCGGCCCGCCGGAGGAGTTATCAGAACGAGGAGCTGATGCTGGCCATTGAGGAGTTGCGCCAGCGCCGCCCGGATGACCCGTGGCTGATACCTGTCCGCGTGGACGACTGCGCGGTGCCGGACCTTCCGCTGGGCGCCGGCCGGACCCTCGCGTCGGTCCAGCGGGCCGATCTCTTCGGCCCGGATCATGAACAGGCAGTCCGGCGGCTGGTCACGGCCGTGCAGCGGCTGCTCCATCAGCCTGTCCCGCCTGCCGCTCCCCCCGGCCGGTCCACGCCCGGTGAGGCCACGCCTGACAGGCAGCCGGGTCCCGCGTCGGCGGCCGCTTCCTCCTGGCCCAGTACGTCCCCGGGGCAATCGCCAGGCCCTGCCCTGACAGGGCCCGGCAGATCGGCACGACCCCGAACCGGTACCGGAACGCGTCGATGAACTGGCAGATCAGCCCTGTCGCGGGTCGTGCGCCCGCGCGAGGAAACCCGTCGCCGCCGACAGGATCCCGATCGTCCGCTCCAGCTCCGCCACCTTCCTGCGCAGCGCCCGGACCTGCGCCGCCACCTCCGTGGCGATCCCCGGCGCCTTCCCCTCATCGACCCCGGCCTGCCGGATCCACTTGCGCAGCGTCTCCGCGGTCATCCCCAGCCGCCCCGCCACCGCCGTGACCGCCGCGTACTCACTCGCGTAATCACCGGCATGCTCGCGGACCAGCCGGACCGCCTTCTCCCTGGTCTCCGCGCTGTAGTTCTGCGTCTTCGCCATGTCGTGCCAGCCTTCCCAGGGATCGAAGGTGCGCACTCTAGACGGGGCGGTTCAGTCACAGTCGGTGTGCGCGAGTTTGGCACACCACACGCTGTACACGATCGAACGGCGGCTGGCGCTAGCTCTTGAGGGAGCCGCTCGCGCCAGTCGCCGTTCGGACTCGCTGTGTCCGGCTCAGGCAGCGGCCGCCATGTGCTCTTCCTCCTGTGGCCCGGGCAGTTCACGTAGCAGTACTTTGTTGCGGGCCGCGTCAACGCTGGTCACCTCGACGTAGATCACTTCGCCCATTTCAACTTGCCCGTTGCTGAGATCGGCCCGCAGGTCGTCACTCATGTGCTGGGTCAGGAGCATTGCCGGCCGGTCGTACTGCGGCAGCCGCAAAAGCAGGTAGCCGCCCTTGCCGTCCTGCTCGGGGACGATCCGCACGACGGCGCCATCGGCGCGCTGGCCAGGCTTTGGTAGAACATCGGCTGCCCGTGCCGCGGGTGCACCGGGTCCAGGCTGGGCGCCGTCGCGCACGAGACGCAACGCCACCTTGCGCTGTGCGGCGTCCATCCTGGTGACGACAACCTCAACCGAGTCCCCGACCAGCGGCGCCGGTCCTGGGATGCTAGCCCGTGGCACGAGCCCGCTGACGCCTGCGTCGAGCTCGACGAACAGCCCGATGTTGTCGACTGCCTTGCGCACTATCCCGCGAAAGGTTGTGCCTATCGGGAACCGCGACGGCAGACCGGTCCAGGGGTTGGTCTGGCCCGCTAGCAGCGTATACCGGGCCTCGCCACGCTGGGGGTCAACCAAGAATGCGCCCTCGACTCGGTTGCCGACGGTGAAGCGTCGCGTCATGTCGGGGATGAACCGCGCGTACTCCACATCGCCGCTGCGAAGGACACCGAGCCTGCCGTCATCGGTTTGCACGAGCGCGTAATCCTGGTTGACGGCGATCACGCCGGCCGGCGCCGGCACTGCACTCATCTCGCCGTAGTAGTAGGGCATCGGTGCGCGCTCCTCTGGGGTTTCCTCGCGCAGGGCCTGGAGCTGGAGGGTCAGTTCGCGCTTCATCTTCTCCATGTCGGCGAAGTACTGGGTGTATAAGATAAAGCGGTTCAGCCCGCGCACGTCGCTGGGGATGTCGTCCTCATCCTGTGTCAGGGCAATGACGCGCTTGCCTAGCGTCCATGCCAGCCCGTACTCGAAGGTGACGTTGGAGTTGCGCAGCGAGAAGTCGATGACGACGATCTCCGCGCGCTGGATGGCTCTCCAGATCAGCTCGAGCACGCCCTGAGGGCCGTACAGGTTGTCCAGCCGCTCAGGCTTCATGCCGCATGCTTCTACGGTCGGCGCGAAGGCAGACGCGTAGATGGTGTCGAAGTCGCAGGGCTCACCGCCGTCGACGGACTTGTGCCCGAACGGCATGGCGAAGAAGACGACTCCTGGCTCAGACGGGTGGGTGCGTTCTGGCGTCAACATGGCAGCCTCCTAGGTGAGGATGGCCCCGGCATCGGGCCGGGCGCTTTGTGCTGCTGAGGCTATGAGCGGTCCACCGAATGCACATGTCGGCTGCTGGGCGTCGGTAGGCCAGGGGTCGGTTGATGCACGACTGTCGTCGGCGCCAGCGCTGTGGCACCGTGGACCTATGTCCTCTAAGGACGTGTTACCAACTAATGCTGAGGAGCGGCTGGCCAGGATGATGGTCCGCGCGCTCGCCTATCTGCGTGCCGGCCAGCTTGCGCTGTGGCTGTGGGTTCCGGTCGCGGAAGGGCCGGGCCGGTCTCCGCCCGTCGTTCTCATCGCCTATGTGCTAGTTGTCGGCTGGTCGGTTGCCCTGTTCACGGTCGGGATCCGCCGCAACGGAATACCTACAAGGTGGCTTGCGGCCGATGTTGCCGTCGCCGTCGTCTGCGCTGTCGTCGTCAGTCGCGCGTTCCCCCTCGGTGAAGCCGTGTCGTCTCACAGCTGGGTGCTGGGTCCGATCTGCGGAACTGCGGTCACCGTCGCGATCTACGCCGGCCGCACGGCAGCAACGGCTGCCGTCGGACTGATCACGGCTGCCTGGCTCGTGGGGACCTGGCCTGCCACCGCGTCCCCCAACTCGCTGACCGTGTTCGCCGACGTCGGCGTGATCGTCGTGTTCACAGTCGTCGCCTGGTTCGGCGGCCGGATCCTGTTCCAGTCCGCACAGCAAACCGACGCGGCGACGTTGCTGGCACTCGACGCCCAGCGCAGGGAGGCCGCCGCCGAAGCACGCGACCGGGAACGCAAACGGCAATACGATAAATTGCACGACACCGTCCTGCACACCCTGGAAAACATCTCCCGCGGCGTATGGGATGTGCAGAGCCGCCAGGCGCGGGAGAACTGCGAGCGCGACGGCGAGTATCTCCGCGGGCTCATCAGCGGCGGCATCGACAACATCCCCTCCGACCTAGGCGCCGCGCTGGCAAGCATGGCACGCGACCGCTCGACGCTGGGCGCGCTGCGAATCAACCAGCAGTTCGACGCACTGCCCGCCAACATCCCGGCACCGGTCGCCGATGCCCTAACCGGCGCTGCCCGCGAGGCGCTCAACAACGCCGCGAAGTACGCCCGTGTCGACGAGGTGTGGCTGACCGCGCACGGCGACGGGCGAGGCGGCGTCATCGTCATTGTCGTCGATCGCGGTATCGGCTTCGACCTGGACGGCCCCCGCCAAGGACTCGGCCTGACTCGCTCTATAAGCCATCGCATTATCGAAGCCGGCGGAAAAGTGCACATCAACAGCGAGCCCGGAGAGGGAACCGTCGTGGAGATGTCATGGACCCCTTGATCGCGATCGGCGTCATCGACAACGATCAGATGCTGCTCCAAGGCATGGCAGCATGGATCGCCCAAACAGGCGACATCGACCTGACAGCTACGGCCACCTCCGTCGCGGAATACCTGGCCAGGGCGCCCACGCCCCCGATCGTCATCCTGGACCTCAACCTGGAGAACTACACCAACCCGGCCTGCAACGTCGCCGAACTGGTCGATGCCGGCCTGAGAGTCATCGTCGCCTCGGTCATTCCCGATCGGGAATACATCGCATCTACCACAGAGGCTGGCGCAGCGGCCTACATCACTAAGAACAACAACCTTGACGCGCTCGCCGACGTCATACGCGCAGTCCACGAGGGCCGCTCGCTCACCACGCCCGAGCATGCTTTCTGGCTATCCCGAGACGACCGGCCACGTCGGCCCCATCTTTCACCACGTGAGCAAGAGATCCTGCAGGCGGTCGGCAGCGGCGCACCCCACAAGGCCATCGCTCGCCAGCTCGGCATCTCAGTGAGCACGGTCCAGACTCACCTGGAACGAGTCCGCCACAAGTACTCTCAGGCCGGGCGCCCCATCGAACATCCGTCTCACTACAGTGACCGGCTCCGGGAAGACAGCCTCGGCCGCAACAGGCTCAGGCCACACCCCGACAGCACTACGGATAACAGCAAGCGGAGCATCGCTGAAGAATGACCTGCACACGCGTCATGTGGGACGCTCTAACCGCATTGCAATCTCGTCCTGGCACATGACCTGGAGAGCGTCCAGGTGGCCGAGTTCCCCGGCGCGGGCCTGGGCCAGGCGGGCATCGAGGGCTTCCGGCACGCCCGACAGCCTCAGCGGCAGTGTTGCGGTGAGCCATCGGCGGAGAGGCAACCGCGATGACGCGCGCTGGTTCGCTGGTCAGATGGTCATGGTGAGCTGCTCGAAGGCGTGGCGGATCCGGTGGCGGGCGGGAATGTCGGGTGGCGAGTTCGTAGTGGCCGCGGCGGAGGTTCTGCACGAAGGCGTGCCCGGCGGCCAGGGTCCGCGCGGACCGGCGGCGTTTCAGTCCGCGCATCGGCCGCAGCCGGGCCTTCAGCCGGCCGTGATCGGCCTCGACCGGATTGTTGGCATAGCGCTCGACGGTGTGCTCTGGGAACGGGAAGGCCGACGACAAGCGGTACGCAATAGTGTCCGCTTCGTAATAAAGGGGATAAAATCATGACAATATCGCCGGAGAAGGCCGTTATGATCGCTGCAGTCATCACTGGCGCTGCGACCATATTAGCCGCCTCGCTCACTAGTGGTTTCGGGCTGGCCGGAGGTGGCAAGCCTATTGGCGGCCAATCATCATCCGCCAAGGCTGCCGCGTGCAAGACAGCTCAAAGAGCCGTAGAGAGCGAGGTGACTGCGCTGGGAGCGCTGCTGGATAGTCTCACGATCAGGGATGCTGGCACCGCCAACGCCACTGCAATAAAAATTAACGAAACTAGCTGGCATAAGGCCGCGAGTGCAGAGAACACCGCATCTGGCGAACTGCTCTCGGCGATTATGCAACTGAAAGCGGTGGGCACGAGCGTCGACAGAGCCGTCAAGGGCAGAATAGATGATCTTGATTCGATCATACATAAGTTGCCGGACGAGGTCGCGTCGGGAACGTCGGATGACGGTCTCGACACTCGGCAGTTGAGTGACCATCGTGATCATTTTCAGAATGACATTGCTCCCGCAATTTGCAGTGGTGGCGTCATTCCAAATGCCTAACTGGACTTCGTCGGTGCGAGCTTAGCGTTGACCTTCAGTAGTTTCGCGGCATACGCGGTGCCATGAATGCAGGGAGTGCGGCAGGGCTCCAATGTCTTCTCATGTCGGCGGCAGGGCTTGCTGCCGCACTTGCGGGGTGTCAGAATTCGGATACGGGCGTTGACCTGGCCTTTTACGCCGTTCGCTCGTATTCGTTGATGAGGCCGCCGAGGACGGGCTTGCGCCTGATCTGGTGCTGGCTGAGGTCTGCGGCGGGGTGGTCGGGACGGGGCGGGTGCAGCTGGCGGCTTCGGTGGGGGCGCCGTCCGTTGTAGTGGGTCTCGTACTCGGACATAACCGCGCGCAGGTGGCGTTCGCCGAAGATCAGCATCCTGTCGGTCACTTCAGTCCGGGCGGTGAGCACGAACCGCTCCGCATAAGCGTTCGCCCGCGAGCAGCGGGGCAGGATCTTGAGTGCCTCGATGCCTGCGCTGGCCAGGGCAGCGTCGAACGAGTCGGTGAACTGCCCGGCGCGGTCGCGGATGAGGAACCGGAAGCCGGCGGTGCGGTCACCGAGGTCCATCAGGAGGTTCCGGGCCTGCTGCGTGGCCCGCGGCCCGCCGGGGTTTGCCGTGACCCCGAGGACGTGCACGTAGCGGCTTTGGATTTCGATGACGAACAGGCAGTACAGGCGCTGGAGGGTGACCGCGCAGTCGATGTGGAAGAAGTCGGTCGCGAGCATGGTCGCCGCTTGCGCATGCAGGAACTTGCGCCAGCTTATGCCGGTGCGCCGTTTCGGCGCCGGGGGAATCCGCAGCGCCCGGAGGACGCGGCGGACAGTGGATGCGCTGACGCGGTGATCTCTGCGCTGACCGGTGGCCGGCCCCTGCGGTGCGGGCTGGTCCACTTCCGGGCCACCAGGCGGCGGTGCCACCGGAGTACGGTCCCGGGTGTGACCAGCCGGTGCGTCCGCAGCCTGGCAGGCAGGAGCCGGATCAGCGCAGCGAGGACCGCGCGGTCGGCCCAGTCCAGGCGGGGCTGCGGACAGGTACGGCGCAGCACCGCGACCTCATGCCGCAGCACCAGCAGCTCAACCTCCCTGGAGACTGGCGAGCGGCCAAGCAGGATAAGCCAGCCGCAGAGCCGGACAAGGATGAGATACAGAAGACGAAGGGACACAGCCGATCATCATCGCCTACCGCTGACGTGGACGCTGGCGCATCGCCGCAGCTCGGGGGCCAGGCCGACTTCTGACACCCCACAGGGTCCTGGGTGGGCAGGCCGACCATTACCCGGGTTACGCCGAGATCCTGGTAGCGCTTGACGGTGTCGGCATCGCGGTGCTGGCCGGCCCCTGCTGTGATCTCGATCATGGCGGGGTCTCGTCCGGCTTCCTGTGCGCTGCGCCTGACGATTCGCAGGAGTTCGGCCAGCCGGTCGGGCGCGACCGCGGGGTAGAAACCATCGCCGATTCTCCCGGCTCGCGCGGCCGCAAGAAACGCAGCATGGCGTATAACCACCAGGGTCATCGAGTGGGCCGCCCGCACGTGGCCAGCTTGGCGGAGACCGAGGTAGTGCTGGCAGCGGGCCTGGGATCGGGCACCGATTACCGCCGGAGCGGGCGCAGGCCGGGCGGCGGGCGGCGGGTGGCGGGTGGCGATGCGCGTGGACGCCGGGTACTTCGCCGGAGCGCCCGCGCCGCCCATGACGAGCGCATCTGGTTCGCGATCGGGCCATTCACGCAGAGGCAAACCCAGATCGCAAATAGCAGCTTCCGTTGCGAAGATCAATTTAGAACCGCTACTCGCGGAGTCGAGTCGGGCAGGTTGACGGATTCCGGTGGGCTTGCTGTCGGTCGGGCCGTGTTGTGCTGCCAGTACCCGGTCATTCCCTGGCACCCTCCCGTGCGGCGTCCTACCGCCGGCGCCAGCCGGCCTGCTGACTGGCCCGGCTCGGCCTGCCTGCCGCCTGTGGCCGAGGGGCGGAGCTGTTATCGAGATGACGGACGTCATTCATTCTCTGAAAGGCGGGTGCAGGCGTGCAACGCCGGGCTTTCCCGCGACAGGAGTAGGGCATGGACCCCGAGGAGCGGTTTCGCGTGGTGTTTGACGGGGCGTACGGGCCGCTGTGCCGGTACGCCCGTCATCGCGGGCTGTGCGGCGAGGATGCTGAGGATCTCGTCGCGCAGACCCTGGAGATCGCCTGGCGCCGCATTGACGACGTGCCGGAGGCGGCGTGGCTGCCCTGGCTTTATGCGATCGCCCGGAACCTGTGGCGGAACCAGGTCCGTCAGGATCGCCGGCGCAGCGCGATTCTGGCCCGTTACCGGCCATCGCCGCTGGCCGCGGTCGGCGGCGATCCGGCGGGCCTGGAGCCGGGGGTGCTGCGCGGCGCGCTGGCTTCGCTGAGCGACGCCGACCAGGAGGTGCTGCGCCTGGTCGCCTGGGATGGCCTTACCCCGGCTGAGGTCGCGGTCGTGCTGGGCTGCAGCCCCGTGGCGGCCCGGTCCCGGCTGCATCGTGCCCGCGGCCGCCTGGCGGCGGTGCTCGGCCAGAACGCTGGCGTGCAACGACGGGCTCGGGCGCGACAGGAGCAAGGCGAAGGTTTCGATCGGACGGAGATTCCGCGATGAACCAGCTAGATGATGATCTGATGGCCGCGCTGCGCGCGGCGCGGCCGGACCCCGGCTACCAGCCGTCGGCTACTTCACCCGAGGCCAGGGCGATGCTCGCACGGGTCTTGCGGGCGCGTGCGGACCGGGCCGCGGGCCACCGCTTGGCCGGGCTCCGCTGGCGGCCGCGGCCGCTTCTGCTGGCGGGCCTGTCGGCGGTTGTGGCAGCGGCCGTCGCTGCCGCGCTGGTGACCTTTGTGACTGCGCCGCCTCCCGCCGTGGCCAGGATGCGCGCCGCCGTGCTGGACGCGCTCAAGCGGAGCAGCGGCGACATTGTCTACGCGACACGGACGATCAAGGAATTCGGCAGCCCCACGGAAACCCAGCGGATCTGGACCTACCCGGCGTGGCCGGCATCGGGTCAGCAGGTCCGGTTCCGCGTGTTTGACTTCCTCAACGGGGTCCCGGCCGAGGACACCGAGTCCATCTATGTCTCGGGGCCGTGGTCCAACGCCCTCACCCGGCCGACCACGGAAGGCCCGCATGTCGCGGAGATCATCGACGTCGAGTACGCCACCCGCACCTGGTCGCGTGCGCTGAGCCCGTCGGCCCTGCTGGCAGACGGCCTCAGCCCTGCCGTGGTCCAGCAGCAGATAGCCAGCGGCGGTTTCACCGTCGCCGGCACGGTACGCCTGCAGGGCCGTCGGGTCATCGAACTGACCTGGCCCCAGCCGGAGCCTCCGAACCTGGTCATGACTACACGCCTGTGGGTGGACGCCCGGACTTACCTGCCGCTGCGATCCGTTACCACCGAGTGGATAAGGCATTCCCACTTGGTGGTCAACGGCAAGCGGATAACACCAGGCAGGCGCCTGACCCTGTCCACTGACACGACGCAATACCAGATCCTCCCGGCTACCCGAGCCAACCTGGCTTTTCTCAGCCCGCCGGTGCCGGCCGGCTTCACCCGTACCGCGCACTCACCCCGTTTCTGACCAGTATCTCCAGCACTGAGCCGCGTCCGGCTCCTGACCGCAGCCCCCGGAGGCAAGCATGCGTCCTTATCTGCTCACATCGGCCGTCATCATGGCAGGCGTTGCTGTCGCCGTGACAGCCGGCGCCGCCGGGGCCGTCACCGCCCGCCCGGCCGCCGTGCCCGCCGCCACGGCAATGGCAGCCGCGGCACCGGCGGCACCGGCGGGCCGGCCGGTCTTCCTGGTCACCGGCCAGCTGATAACGGCCAACCCGGCCGGCCCGGCCGGCGTGTCCATCACAGCCGGTACGCCAGGCCAGAACGCGGGCCCGGCGGGCCCACTGGAGGAGCTGAGCCTGGGCGGCACGGCTGAGGTCATGCCGGTGACGGCCGTGCCGTACCTGGGCCGGGGGCTGGACCCGCGCCTGTTCCAGCCCCGCCTGCTGGCCAAGGCGGAATCGGGCGGCCGGCTGCCGGTGCGGATTGCGTATCCCGGACGGGTCCCGGCGCTGCCCGGGCTGACGATCACCTCGGCCGGCCACGGGACCACAGTGGGATATGTGACCGCGGCGGGGGCGCGCACGTTCGGCTCCGCACTTGCCCGCCTGTACACGGCCGACCATGCACGGGCCAGATATGGGCAGGATAGCTTTCTCCGCAGCGTAAGCATCTCGCTGGCCGGGGTGCCGGTGCCGGTGCCGGTGCCCGCGTTTGCGATGCACACGCTGACGGTGACCGCCACGAACCTGCGCGGCCACCCGGACACGGGCGACTTCGTCATCGTCGGTAACGTGGATGACCCGACTCGGTTCAGCGGTATAGACGGGGGAGACTTCTTCGACCGGGGGGCCGTGAAGCTCAGCGTGCCTGCGGGCCACTACTGGGCGGTCGGAGTCTTCACTTCCGGTAGCGGCCGTTCCGAGCGGATGGTGGTGCTGCCCCAGTTCACCGTCCGCGGCGCCACCCGCGTGCACCTGGCCGAGCGGTCAGCCAGCAGCAAGGTCGGCTTCACCACGCCCCGGCCCGCGGGCCTGCAAGGGGGGTGGCTCACCTTGTTCCGCGGGGCCGGCAACGGCGACCTGAACGTCTTGAGCTTGCTCGGCGGCGCGATCAACGGGGTCTCGCTGTGGGTCAGCCCGACTACCGGCAAGCCCACGGTCGGCACGCTGCAGTCCACTACCTCCGGCCAGCTCACCTCGCCGCCCGGCGCGCCTGGCACCCCGTATGCCTACAACCTGGACTACGCCGGCCCGCCCGGGGTTATCCCGGCCCAGCACTTCGGTGTCAGCGCGGCGAGCCTGGCCACCGTCCACGAGCGCTACTACCAGGACGTGGCCAGCACTGGATCCTGGTGCACCATCGGCGGTCCGGTCCTGCCTGGCGGGGCTTACAGCTTCGGTTGCCTGTACCTTCCGCTGCGCCTGCCGGGAATCCAGATCCAGTACCTGTCCACCGGGCCCGGCGTGGTCTGGCAGACCTCCTACGGCCAGTCCCCCTCATCGGACGCCGGCGGGCAAAGCGATGTTTACCGCAGCTTCCGCGCCGGGCAGCAGAGCACCGTGGACTGGAACGCTTACCCGCTGCACCCTCAACCGGACGTGCAGGCGCTGCGCGGCAGCCTGGCCGCGCGGTTCCCCTCGTTCCTGTCGGCGTTCCGGGCCGGCAACACCCTCGCCCTGGGCGTCACGCCGTTCAGCGACAACCGCCCCGGCCACGCCGGCACCGGCTCTGCCGCCGGGCCCGGGGTCAAGGTCACCGGCAGGTACGCGATCTACCAGAACGGGCGCCAGATCGCGCACGGGAACCCGGCCCGCGGGATCAGCCCGGTCCGGGTCACCGCGACACCGGCAGTGATCAGGTTCACCCTGGCCACGCGCCGGCAGAGCCCAGCGTTCCCGCTCTCGCCAGCCAGCACCACGACCTGGACCTGGCACACTGCCCGCCGGCCCGGCGCCGCCGTCCCGTCGTCCTGGGCCTGCGGACAGACCAGCACCGGATACCAGCGCCGCTGCGCGGTGCAGCCGATGATGACCCTGGCCTACCAGGTAGCCGGGCTGGCGCTGAACGGCACCACCACACCTGGCCGGCAGGCCATCACCCTTACCGCTGGCCACATCCCCCTCGCCAGGGCCACACCGGTCACCGGCGCCACCGCGCGGGTGTCGTTCACCGGCGGGAAAACCTGGCGGCCCGCCACTGTCACGCCGCTCAGCAGCGGGCACTTCCGCATCACCTTCACCGCACCGGCCGGGGCCGGCGTGACCTTGCAGGTGCACGCCACCGACGCGGCCGGGGGGTCGGTCAGCGAAACCATCCTGCACGGCTACCAGGTCGCGCCCGCACCCGCGAACGGAGCAGCACGATGAACCCCCGCCGCAACGGCCGCGCCCGTCGCCCCGGAACCCGCGCCCGCCGCACTGCCGGTACCGCTCCGCGCGGGCCGTCCCTGCGGGCCGGCCGGCCGCGCCGGCTTGGCCTGGCCGCCGGGCTGGCGGCCACCGCGGCCATGACGCTGGCCGCGGCCGCGCCAGCCGCCGCCTCCCACCGGCCAACGCAAGCGGCTGTCTCGGCCAGGGTGCCTGGCAACGGCGCGCCGAAGATGCAGGCTGCCTGCTCACCTGCAGGGCGGCGGCAGGCCCGCTGCTACGCACTGTACGCGCCGCAGGCCAGCGTGAATGCGGCGATCGCAGCGCAGGCCACTGGCCGGGCGGTCCCACCCGGCGCGACCACGCCTTCGGGCTGGGGCGCCACCGACATCGAGTCGGCTTACAAGCTGCCAGTCTGGCGCACGCCGCACGCGACGGTAGCGGTGGTAGACGCCTACAGCACCCCGGACCTGGCTGCCGACCTTGGCGTGTACCGCAAACACTACGGGCTGCCGCCCTGCACCACCGCCACCGGCTGCCTGCGGATCGTCAACCAGCACGGCCACCCCTCCCCGCTGCCCCAGGCCGACCCCACCGGCTGGGGAGTGGAGGAAACCCTGGACGTGGACATGGCATCGGCCGCCTGCCCGCACTGCCAGATCCTCGTCGTGGAAGCCAGCTCTGCGTCGATCGCCAACCTGGCCACCGCCGACAACACCGCGGCCCGGCTGGGCGCGGCGGCGATCTCCAACAGCTACGGCGCCCCCGAAAACGGGTTCACCCAGGCCTACGCGGCCGCCTACCACCACCCCGGGCACGTCATCACCGCCTCCTCCGGGGACTCCGGGTTCACCCCCGCGTCGTTCCCCGCCAACCTGGCCACCGTCACCGCCGTCGGCGGAACCCAGCTGTCCCGGGCCAAGAACGCCCGCGGCTGGTCCGAGAAGGTATGGAACAACCCCTACGGCGCCTCCGGCAGCGGCTGCTCGGCCTACGTCGCCAAGCCCGCCTGGCAGCACGACCCGCACTGCCCCGGCCGCACCATCGCCGACGTCGCCGCACTCGCCTGGAACATCCCTGTCTACGACAGCTCACTGGGCACGCAGGGCCCGTGGCTCTCGATCGGAGGGACCAGCGCCTCATCCCCGCTGATCGCAGCCGTATACGCACTGGCCGGCAACGCCGCCACCGCCACTCCCGGGTACCCCTACGCTCACCCCGGCGCACTGTACGACATCACCACCGGAAACAACGACTGGTCCACCGGCACCGGATCCGCCTGCGGCTACGACTACCTGTGCGTCGCGAAGAAGAGCTACGACGCACCCACCGGCCTGGGCACCCCCAACGGCACCGCAGCCTTCTGACCCGATTCCGCGAGCAAGTGGGTGGCGCGAGCCCGCAGATGCCCATATCTGCCGCCCTGGCCTGGGATGGTGATCATTGCGACGTGACGATCACCTCAGTGAGGAAGGCGCCTACCTGATGGCCAGGAGACGCGGCGGGAAGCGGAAGCGTCGGCCGGCGCGGATCGGCGTGCCGGATGCGGGTCTGACCGCGAGCGCCGGCCTGGCCGTGATCAGCGAGTTGTGTGACCAGCTGGGCGTGATCGGGGCGCTGGACGCGGCGGTCGGCCCGATTAAGGTGCGGAGCCGTGGCTTCGGCGCCGGGGAGCTGCTGGCGGGGATCGCGGCAGCGCAGCTGGCCGGGGAGGACTTCCTGGCCGGCCGATGCGGCCGGGCAGCAGGTCACGCCGGTGCCGGGGCTGTCCTCGACCACCGCGGCCGGGCTGGCCCGCCGGATCACCGGCGGGCAGTGGCAGGCCGTGGAAACCGGTGTCGCGGCGGTCACCGGGCGGATGGTGGCGCTGCTGCCGTCAGAACGGGCCGCGGCGCTGACCGGCGGGCCGGTCACCATCGACCTGGATGCCACCGATGTCGAGGTTTCTGCCGACCTCCCCGTTATGCCGCGTGCAGTGCGTCTCTCCTGTTCGATGAGCTGACTGAGCTGATCGACGCGGCATAATCAGAGGCCCTCGAGGAAGGCAAGCAG
>Ga0066790_10000081_pt1 | contig 26123 bp, 26 predicted proteins | sample OrgsoiDNA2013050_FD_70963 | JGI IMG/M metagenome (GOLD analysis project Ga0066790, IMG submission 70963) | Permafrost soil microbial communities from the Arctic, to analyse light accelerated degradation of dissolved organic matter (DOM) -... | ecosystem: Environmental > Terrestrial > Soil >...
GAAAGTAATCTTGATCTTAGTCTTGCCTTGGCTGGTGCCGATCGCGTTGCTTCCTTACTTGTCCCTTGGAGGTTGGGTCGTCGCGGCGCTTCATACGGTTCTCATCACCGTCTGGGCCTTGCTGTTGGCAAACATCGCATTCACTCGCTTCCACAAACTGCCGTTCACCTGCACACTTCCGGTTTTCAAACAACATTCCTTCGTCATTCTTCTGTCGGTGGGCTTCGGTTTTCTTCTGTATGCCGTTTCGACGCCGGAGTTTGAATCGTCGGCATTGGTCGAACCTCTGAGGATGATCAGCCTCATTCCCGTTGCTGCGGTAGCGTGGTACATCCCGCATCGACTCGATAAGAGCGCAATCGATATCGAGAGGAAAATAATTTTTGAGGAGTCTGCCACCCAGACGGTGGAAATGCTACGGCTAGGCGACTACGGCCGCTGAGCGCTCAAAGTGCCCCCAGCCATTTCACGGGAAAGCGTGCGGCGAGCGCGTTGGCGAGGCGCTCATCGGCGGTGATCAAACTACTTTTGGATTGCACGGCCAATGCGACATAAAGGCTGTCATAGACAGTGCGGCCGTGGCTGATTGCCAAGTCCAAGGCTTGCGGCACAATGTCGATGGAAGGAAGAGTGGCGACGTCAAGGTCGCGCAGGAAGGACATCGCAGCGGCGGCGTTGTTCGGTGAGATTTCGTTTCGTCGAACCGCCTTCCACAGGGCGTTTGCCACTTCCACCCAGAATAGATCGGGCACCAAAAACCGTACTTGATCGCGCCGGCTCGATTCCAGTAATTCCTCGGCTTCCGCCACGAGTTCTTCCCGCACCGAGGGCAGGCACCATTTTACGGCCACACTGGCGTCGACCACGACGCTGGTCACCGCTCGCGGTCCTCACGAATCATTTCCTCGGCCGAGGGAAACGGTCCGGGACTGAGAGGTTCCATCGCACGAAACCGGGCCAGTCCCTCGAAGGCCTTGTTCCGACGCTTGAGTTCTTCTTCGGTCGGAATATGCCATTCCAGAATTGCGATCACTTCCGCGGCAATCGACTTGCGGTTCGCGCGAGCCCGCTTGCGCAAAGCTTTGTAGATTTCGTCAGGAACATTTTCCACATAGAGTGTTGCCATAGGGTATCCCTAGGAATAGTCTAGCACTTTCCAAGGAAAATCCAGCGCTCGTTTTCTTGACACATCCGGCACCCTGCCTTTATCCTAAGTCTTGCTCCTTGCGGTACTTACGCCTCTTGGCGTGCTTCCGCGGTGCTAGGCTGGCCAAGTTGGCGCGGAGGTTTCGCAATGTTCCTGGACATCAAAGAATTGGAACTTCATCCCCTCGATTTTGAGGAGGAGTTTCAGCCCGATGTCATCGACCTGGGAGGCGAGGCCCGCCAGCGCACTCCGCTGAAGACCTCCGGGCGCGCCGAGGTGGTCGAGGAGCATCACGGCAAGCACGAGATAATTAAGGACATACGCCTGCGCGGGCGGCTGTCGACCGGGCTTGAGTTGCTGTGCGCGCGCTGCCTTGAGCCGGTCCAGCAGGATGTGGCCCGCGAGTTCGAGTTACTCTACCGGCCGTTGGGGGCTGACGCCGGACGCGATGAGTTATCTGTAACTGCTGCGGAGGCCGAGATCGGCTATTATCAAGGGGACGGGATTCTGCTCGAGGATTTATTACGCGAGCAGGTGCTGCTGGCCCTGCCGCTGAAGGTCACCTGCCGCGAGGCTTGCAAAGGGCTTTGCCCGCACTGCGGCAAGAATTTGAACGAAGAACAATGTTCCTGCAACGTCCCGATGGAAGATGCGCGGTGGGCGGCGTTGAAGGACGTTCGCGACAGATTGGAACACTGAACTAGAAGTCAGAATCCCCGCCCTGTCGCACAGAACGCGACAAGGACGGGGCAGCCAAAGGAATCGACTACCATGCCTAATCCAAAACGGCGACACTCCCAGAAGCGCACTTCAACCCGGCGTGCCCACGACGCCCTCAAAAGCCATTCCCTTTCCGAATGCCCCAACTGTCACGAGAAAAAGATGCCTCACCGCGCTTGCTCGAAGTGCGGTTTTTATAAGGGACGCGAAGTCATCGACGTCAAAGAAGCCAGCTAACTCCTACACACCATGCCTAGCGTGATCGCGCTGGATGCGATGGGTTCGGACCGCGCGCCCAAGCCTGAGATTGAGGGCGCGATCCTCGCGTCGCGCCAATACGGCGTGCGCGTGCTGCTGATTGGCCCGGAAGACGTGGTCAAAGCCGAACTGGATCGTCACCCGGCGGCGGCGCGGCTGCCCATCGAAATCGTCCACGCCAGCGAACACATCACCATGGAAGACAAGGTGGAGGCGATTCGCGCCAAGCGCGACTCGTCGATGCGCGTGGGACTGCGCATGGTGCGCGAAGGGCAAGCGAACGGCTTTGTCACTGCCGGCAATACTGGCGCGGCCATGGCCACGGCGAAAGTGGTGCTGGGTGCGGTGCCTGGAGTGGATCGCCCGGCGCTGGCCGCGGTGTTTCCGACTGCTCCGGGGCCAGCCGCCATGTTGTTGGATGTAGGGGCAAACGTAGACTGCACGGCGCAAAATCTCGAACAATTTGCGGTCATGGGCGAAGTTTATTTCCGTGCGATGTTCGGCAGACGGCACGCCTCCGGACCGCGCGTCGGCCTGCTCTCCATCGGCGAAGAAGAAACCAAGGGTAACGAACTTACCCGCGAGGCGTTTCTGTTGCTGAAACAGCTTCCGCTGAATTTCGTGGGCAACGTGGAAGGCCGCGACCTGTATAACGGGCACGTCGACGTGATCGTCGCCGACGGATTTGTGGGTAACGTCGCGCTGAAGATTTCCGAGGGTGTGGCCAATCTGGTTCGCACTGCACTGAAAGAATCGCTCAAGGCGACGATTACGCGCCAGGTGGGAGCGTTGCTCTCGCGCAGCGCCTTCACCGATTTCAAGAAGCGGCTCGACCACACCGAATACGGCGGCGCTCCTCTGCTCGGAGTAAAGGGGGTGTGCATCATTACGCACGGCTCGTCGAATGCCAACGCGATGAAGAATGCGGTGCGCGTGGCGGCGGAATTTTCTAAGAGCAAGATCAACGAGTCGATCGAGCAACGGCTGGCTGCGTTGCGGCCCGCGACCGCTGAATTGAGTAATTGAGTGATTTGGTAATTGTGTAATTTCAGAACAAAGGTTTTTGGCACTATCTTTACAATTAGGCAATTACTAACTTTCCCAATTCCTCAATCATTTCATGACTGACAATCCCATCGCATTCCTCTTCCCCGGCCAGGGCTCGCAAGCCGTTGGCATGGGCAAAGACCTGTTCGATAAATTTCCTCTCGGCCGCCAGACGTTCGAAGAGGCCGACGAAGCTCTGGGCTACAAACTTTCGCAGATTTGCTTCGAAGGGCCGGAGGACCAACTTCGCCTCACCGAGATCACGCAGCCGGCGATCCTGACCGTGTCGATTGCGGCGCTTCGTGTGCTGGAGATGCGCGCTCCCAAGCCCACATACGTCGCCGGACACAGCCTGGGAGAATATTCCGCGCACGTCGCATCGGGCACTTTCAGCTTTGCCGAGGCCGTGCGCACCGTCCGCAACCGCGGCAAGTACATGCAGGAAGCGGTACCGGTTGGCGTGGGAGCGATGGCCGCGATCCTGGGCATGGACTACGAGAAAGTCGCAGATGTCTGCTCAGACGCTGCCCAAGGTGAAGTCTGCGTGCCGGCCAATATCAATTCGCCGGAGCAGGTCGTCATCTCCGGCAATACAGCGGCAGTCGAGCGCGCCGCAAAACTCGCTGACGAGCGCGGCGCCAAGCGCGCCAAGCTGCTGCCCGTGAGCGCGCCCTTCCATTGTTCGTTGATGAAGCCCGCGCAAGATCGATTGGAAGCGGATCTGAATGCGATCAAAATGCAGAAGCCAGTCTATCCCGTCGCTTGCAACGTGGCGGCTGAGTTGGTGGATGACGACCTGCGCGCACGCGATACGCTACTCAGCCAGGTAACTGGATCGGTCAAATGGGATCAGAGCATGCGATTGCTGATCGCGCAGGGCGTGCAGACGTTCGTGGAAGTTGGGCCGGGGAAAGTTCTCTGCGGGCTCATGCGGCAGATTGATCGTTCGAAAACTTGCCTGAATGTTGGCGATGAAGCGTCGCTCACAAAAGCGATCGAAGCACTCTCGCAGCAATCCATCTCGATGCCCCTATCGGAAAACCAGTTCGCACGGGCCCCCGGGCGGAAAGCTTAGCGTGTCGTCGGACTTTTCCACCCAAACCTGCGCATGCTCCGCGCGGTCGTTGACCACCACATCCACGACAATGCCGCTGCCGCCGCCGGGGCAACCACTCGCGCCATAGACTCTCTGGGTTTTGATGGTGCCCCACTGCCCGCCCGGTCCCCAGTCGCGATAGAACTCGTTGAAGGGGTAGCCAGGATGCGCCCCGGGATGCTGTTTCCACTGCGGATCGTGCCACCAGATACCGTAGGCCGTGCTGTAATCCTGATGTTGCAAGGCATCGAAGAAACGACCCACCTTGTGTTCCTGAGGAAAATAAACGAACCACCAGCCGTACCCAAGCAGAAAGCCGAACGCGCCCACACCAAGCACAACTGCTATCAGAACGATCGCAAGGATGATTTGCATCCTCCGCCTCTGCGCCTTTTTCGGGTCGATTTCCGGAGCATCCAAGAGTGTCATACCTCTCTAGCATAACGGACACGGCGGAGCGGTGGAAAGTTCCAGGAATTGAGGAATTTGGTAATTGGGAAATTTCTCGACGGCCAGTGCTCTGAGGGCGACAGCAGATTCCTCACCCGCGCTTTGCGCGTGTTCGGAATGACAGGGTGATTTTATCGGAGGGCGGTTCTCAAATTACTCAATCACTCAATTTCGCAATTACTCAATTTCTTTACAGCGTTCGCTTGAACAGCGGAATCGCAATCCCCAGCGTGACCGCAGCGAAGATGGATAGAAACAGCATGTCTCCCCACACGGCGGAAAGCGTGGTCTCTTTGAGCAGCAGGCATTTGAATCCGTCGACTGCATACGTGAACGGATCGCATTTCGCGATCACCCGCAGCCACCGCGGGAAGGCCTGGATCGGATAGACCGAACCGCTGGGAAAAAACAGCAGCGTGTTGAGAATGCCGAACAGAGCTCTGGGCACCAGCGGATCTTCAATGCGGACCATGAGCAGAAACATCATCGTGTTGAAGGCCAGCGACGTCAGCACGATCATGATCAGCAGCCCGACGATGGTCACGGGATTAAAGATTCTCCCCACTCCCGCCATGAGCGAGCCAATGAACACAATAATGATTCCCGTCATGACCGCTTTGATCGACCCGGCGAGATTCAGGCCCAGCACGAGTTCCAGCTTCGTGATCGGCGTGACCAGATAGCCTTCGTGCACGCCGCGCGCCTTGTCGTCGATGTAGAGCATGCCGCCACCGATCATTACTGACACAAACATGGCCAGCGCCAGCGACCCGGGCAAAAGATATTTCATGTACTCGATATAAGGATAGAGCTCGACGATGCCCAGCGCCGTCTGCTGCAGGATGCGCGGCGATACCATGGGCTGGTTGAGCGAGTTGGTCAGGTCGGTGAGTTCCGCCTCGACCGCCGAACTCATGAAGTTGTCGCTGTTGTCGACCACCAAGGCGATCTGCGGATGGTTCTGCTCATACACACGCCGGGAATATTGCGGCGGAATAATCACCGCGCCTTCCAGCTTGCCGTTGTGCACGTCTTCCTTCGCCTGCCGCTCGTTGTCGTAGGGGATGGGCACAAACGTACGAATATTCGCGCGCACCGCGTCAAACGCCTGCCGGATTCGCAGAGCTTGCGGGCCGCCGTCCTGGTCAACGATTGCGACGCGAGCATCATGAATCTTGCCGCCAAACGCGTTGCCCAGAATGATCAACTGCACCAGCGGAAAAATCATGGACGCCAGCATGAGCGCAGGCGAGCGAAAAAACTTGCGCATCTCACGCTCGACAATTGCCATCATTCTGTTCATGGTTGCAACCCAGGCCGCTGCGGCATGACGAACGCGTAGGCTTTTTGCAACTCGTCGCGCAGCTGCCGTCCGGTGTAGTGCACGAATACGTCGTCCAGCGTTGTGTTCTGCACCGTGAGCGACTTCACCGGAACCTTGGCCGCGACGGCCATCTCCACCAGTTCGGTTGTGGTGCGCGAGCCGTTGCCCGTAAGCACGCGGTACATGCCTGCGCCTTCGTGCTGCACTGACGTCACGTCATCGAGCGCGTGCAGTAGCTGCTCCCAGTCCGCAGGAGGATTCTCGAACTGTGCCTCAATCACTGTCGATCCGGGCACGCTCGACTTCAACGCCATCGGCGTATCAAGCGCTACCAGCTTGCCATGATCGACGATGGCGATGCGGTCGCACAGCCGGTCGGCTTCGTCCATGTAGTGTGTCGTGATCAGAATTGTGAGTTGGCGCTTCTGTTTGATGTTGCCCAGCATCTCCCACACCGCCACGCGCGAAACCGGGTCGAGCCCCGTAGTAGGCTCGTCCAGAAAGAATATTCTAGGATGATGCACCAGCCCGCGCGCAATCTCCAGGCGGCGCCGCATGCCGCCGGAAAGCGTCTTGGTCGCGGCGTCGCGCCACTTAGTCAGGTCGACCAGTTCCAGAAGTTCGTCGATCGACTTTTTGCGCTCCTTCGGCGGTACGTCGTAGAGCTTGGCGTAGATATTCATGTTCTCTGAGACGGTCAGGTCCAGATCGCTGGTGAGCGCTTGGGGAATCACGCCGATCATTCGCCGCGCCGCATCCGCCTCTCTGCTCACGTCATGTCCGCCGATGCGGGCTTTTCCGCCCGTAATCGGAATCAGCGTAGTCATCATGCGGATCAACGTCGACTTCCCCGTTGGGACCAAGCAATCCGAAGATCTCGCCTTCTTTCACGCTGAAGGAATCGTCGTCGACTGCCGTGAAGTCTCCATACTTTTTGACGATGTGATCGACTTCAATCGCGGAAGGCGCAGTCGGATCATAGACTGGCTTCTCCAGCGTAGAACTTGCCGCGGGATTCGGGTTGGCTTTCGGTTCAGACATCAATGTTGCTCCGCCGTCGCCGCGCTCTGCGCGTTTCCACCCTTGATCTGCTCGGGCGAGACCAGTACCTCGGCCGTCATGCCCGGCACCCATGCGCCCTTCGGATTATCCAGGCGAACTTTTAGCACGATAGTTTTGATGTCGCGCTTCATGCGGCTCACATCGCGCTGGGTGGCGAAGTCCCCTTCGACCCCCTTGAAGAAAACTTTGCCGCTATTCACGGTTCCACCGGGCAAGCGCACCCGAAGTGTATCGCCGTATCCAATGTGGTCGGCGTAGGTCTCGGGAATTGCCGCACGTGCCCAGGTGTCGCTGAGGTCTACGATGATGACGATCGGCGCACCGATGTTCACGACCTCTCCCTGCCGCGCGGCGCGAACCGAAACTGTGCCGCTCACCGGAGCATAGACGTTGCTGTAGCCCAACCGCACGGTCGCTTGATTTTTCTGTGCCATGGCATTCTTCAGATCGGCTTGGGTGGCGGCAACGGTGCTCTTGGCCGCGCTCGCCTGTTGGGTGCGCGCAATGGCAGAATTCAAGTCCGCTTCTGCAGCCTTCACCAGATCTTGTTGCGCCTGGACGGTGGCCTGCGCAGCCTGCAAGCTCGTTTCGGCCTGTACGCGATCCTGGTCGGATGCGACCCCCACTTTCGCAAGCTCAATGGCGCGGCGACTGTCGCTGGCAGTGCGGTCGAGGGCAGCTTGAGCTTGAAGCAGTTGCGCTTTCGCCGACGACAACTTCGCCTGAGCATTTGCCACGTCGCTCGTGGTCGAACCTGAAGTTGATTCCTCCGTATGCTGCATCTCGGCGACTTTATGCTGCAAGCTGTTGATCGTGGCGTTGGCGGCGGCTTCCTGCGTTTGCAGTTCCGATGGATCGAGCACAGCAATCAGGTCTCCGGCCTTCACCGGCGTGCCTTCATCGACCAGCAATTTCTGGATGCGGCCTTCCACCTGGGCGCTCACGATCAACTGATTGGCGTCGACCGTACCGATCAGTACGAGATCTCGCGAGTGGTCGGTGGTGAAAAAGTAGTAGGCCGCGGCGATCAAAAAGATGATCCCGAGCAGAATGACGAAGCGGTTGCGCGCGCTCATGAGCGTGCTCCTGGCGTAAGTTTCGTGGGACGGAAAAGCGCGGCGGCAATGAAATCGAGCACCGCGGCGCGCCGTTCGGCAATGCGGTCCGGGGTCAGAGGATTGAATCCTGCGATCTTCTTCATCATGGGGGCGCTGCTGAAATAAAAGATGATCATGGCGACGATCGAAGGCACGAAGTGCACGGGATTGACCGGGCGGAATTCGCCGTCGGCCGTTCCCTTGCGAATTAATTCGCTGACTTTGGCAAAGATTGGCTGAATATAGTTCTTGATCATCTTGTCGATGTGCGGAGATTGCCCGTCACGCGCCCGCATCATTTCGCGCTGCATCAGCCGGGGGTAGAGTTGGTTCGCAGCAATGAAATCGAAGTAGGCGCCGGCGTAGGCCATCATCTTCTCGCGCGGCGGCAGGTCGCCGTCGAGCACTTGAAAAACGGTGTTCTTCAGACCGGAAAATGCGTCATCCAACACCGCACCGTAGAGCGTTTCCTTGTCCTTGAAGTAGTAGTAGAGCAGCGCCTTGTTGACGTGGGCCTCGCGAGCGATGGCGTCGGTCCGCGCCCCGGCGATGCCATGCTCGGCAAACTCATGCGCGGCCGCCTGCAGAATGGCGGCCCGGCTCTCCTCGGGCTGCCCGCGCGATCCCATGCGGATACGGCCAGCGTGATTGTGAGCGCGAAATAGTCGAGCCATAAGGCCAATGTCCAGGTACCGCCGACTCGTGTTTCCGTAATTAACCAGTTAGTTAGATTATACAGATTTCCGGTCGGGATGCAAATGTTGTGTACCGGTTGTCTGCGTTCGTGTTCTAATACGCCTTCTGCTTCCATCTCTTGAGGAACATTCATGAAATCGCTGTCGATCCTAATCGCCGCTGCCTTCACCTTGTGCATGTTCCCTTCGTCAGGGACAGCACAGACGCCGCAAAAGGTCGACCGTCAAGTCGCAGTCACCATCGACGATCTTCCAGCCGGCATGGCTGACCGTCTGCCGGCCGCCGACATCACTGCCCTGACCGCGAAGCTGCTGGGCACGCTTCGCGATCAGAAGATTCCCGTAGTTGGGTTCGTGAACGAGAAAAAACTCTACAAGACCGGAGAGGTGGACGAGCGCATCAAGGCGCTGCAGATGTGGCTCGACTACGGTTTCGAGCTGGGCAATCACACCTACAGCCACGCTTCGCTGAATCAGGTCGGATTGAAGGCCTGGGAGGAAGAAGTGATCCGTGGTGAAAGCGTCACAAACATGCTGTTAGCGCCGCGCAAGATGAAGCTGCGCTATTTCCGCCATCCCTATCTCGACACCGGCCGCGATCTGATGACGCGGCGCCTGGCCGAAGCATTTCTCGTGGAGCGCGGATACCGCATTGCCCCCATCACGCTCGACGGCTGGGATTGGATGTTCGCGGGACTCTACGAAGATGCCAAGAAGCGCAACGACACGGCGCTCCAGCAGCAGATCGTCAAGGAATATCTTGCGTATCACGACGCCGTGTTCGCGTATTCCGAGCAGCTATCGATTAAGGTCGCCGGCTACGAACCCAAGCAGATTCTGCTGCTGCATGCCAGCAATTTGGAAGCCGACCACATCGGCGAGTTGATGGATGTTCTGCGCAAGCGGGGATATCGCTTCGTCACGCTGGAAGATGCTCTCGGCGATTCCGCTTACAGCCTACCCGACGACTATGTAGGCGAGGAAGGCACGGGCTGGCTCGACCACTGGGCGATTACTCAGGGAAAGATTCCCCGCGGAGCGCCGGTCTTTCCACAATGGGTGATGGACCGTACCAAGGAGTTGCATCTGTCCACGGGCACGGTCACCCCGTCCGAACCTTAGAGAACGTCGCAAGAAACGCTCCCGCCTCAAGTTTGGCCGCCGTTCCGCCGATCTTCCCTGTTTGGAGTACACGCCGCTAAGGAGTTTCTAACCATCCGTGATTTCCATAAAAAAGTATCTCGATATGACGGCGACTCCAGCGCCGGAAGTTCGCGCCGAGTCGACTGGCCCGGTCTCTGGTCTGGCGCAAGCCTATTCTTCAACCATCGCCGCGATGGGAAGCAACGGGGCGCGAGCGTGTCCGCCCGTCGGCGCCGCCCTGCAACAAGGGTTGGCAAAGCTGCAGCATCGACTGGAGGAAGATGACCTCTCTCCGTCGGCGATACAGGAAATCGAAAGAGGTGCAAGCGAACAACTTGCGGGATGGGCCGGGCGCGTCGCGGAATACTTCAAGTCGAAAACCGCTGAAGTTAAGGAACTGCTCATCACGCTGGCGGGTACGGCCGAATCGATGGGCCAGCGTGATCTGCGCTACTCCGCGCAGTTCGGAGAGTTCACGCGGCAACTGGAAGCCATCGCCGACCTTGAGGATCTGGGGCAGGTGCGCACTGCTCTAGTGCAGAAGGCCGCAGACCTGAAGGGGTGCCTTGACCGGATGGCGGCGGAGAACCGCGAGGCGGTCGTTCAACTCAAAGCCAACGTGTCGCAGTATGAGAGCCGGCTGAAAGAAGCGGAAACTCTCGTCGGCAAAGATGGCCTCACCGGCCTGTTCAACCGGCGTGGCATGGAGCAGCGCATTGAGGCGGCCATCGCCGACAAGAAGCCGTTTTGCGTCGTGATGCTCGACCTGAATCGCTTCAAGCAGGTGAACGATACCCATGGGCACCAGGTCGGCGATTCGTTACTCACACAATTTGCGCAGGAACTGAGCTCCAACATCCGCTCCGCCGATCTCGCCGGGCGGTGGGGAGGAGATGAATTTGTGCTGCTGTTTGCATGCGATATGGAAGGCGCTCGCGCCCAGATCGAACGGATCGAGAAGTGGGTCTTTGGCGAATACTCGCTGCCGCTGGGGACTGGACGCGAACCACTGAAACTCGAGGTCCGAGCTTCAGTTGGAGTGGGAGAGTGGCGTCGCGGCGAAACGTCGGCCCAAGTGATTGAACGGGCCGACCGCGACATGTATCAGAAGAAAAAACTCGCGCACAAACAGCACGCCTAACGGGCCTTTACTCAGAGTCGCAGGTTCCGCCGGCGATCGAGGGCACCAGCAGAACCTCGTCGCCTTCCTGAAAGGCATACATTTGCCCACCCAGGAAGCGAATGTCTTCTTCGTTGACGTAGACGTTGAGGAAGCGGCGGATATGGCCGGCATCGTCGTGCAAATGCGGCTTCAAGCCTGGGAACTTTTCGTCAAGCGCGGTAAACATCTCGGTGAGGTTCGACGCCGTGCACGAGATCGAACTGACGCCGTCGGTGTGGCGGCGTAACGCAGTCGGAATTTGTACTGTGATCGGCATGGCTACGCTCCCACTCCCGCGACTTCCGCGGCCACACCGGGGATGTCCGCTCCTTTTAATTTCTGCTGCAGATAGCTTTCAAATTCCGCCAACTTGGGCGCGATGGCGCGTTCAGTTTCGTAGACGCCTTCGAGCACGTCGGTCGTCTTCAATCCGTTGCCGGTGATGCACAGCACGGTCGTCTCTTCCGGATTGATGCGGTCTTGACGATATAGCTTGCCCGCGGTGCCAACGGTCACGCCGCCGGCAGTCTCGGTGAAGACGCCTTCTGTCTCTGCCAACAGCTTGATCGAATTGATCACTTCGGCATCGCTGACGTCCTCGCTCCAACCGCCGCTGCCCTTGATGACTTTGATTGCGTAGTGCCCGTCGGCGGGATTGCCGATGGCCAGCGAACGAGCGATCGTCGACGGCTTCTGCGGTTCGATCTCAGAGCTGCCCGTCTTGACGGCAGTCGAAATCGGCGAGCATCCGGTGGCCTGCGCTCCGAAGAATTTCACTTCCTTGGCTTCGACCAAGCCCAGCTTCACCAACTCGTCGAAAGCTTTCTTGATCTTGATGATCAGCGATCCGCCAGCCATTGGGCAGACAACATTATCGGGCAGGCGCCAGCCCAGTTGCTCGGCGATTTCGAAGCCAACGGTCTTCGATCCCTCAGAATAATAGGGACGAAGGTTCACGTTGACGAAGCCCCAGTTGTGTTCTTCGGCGATCTGCGAGCAGAGACGGTTGACCTGATCGTAGTTGCCGGCGACCCGCACAACCTTTGCGCCGAACACATTGGTGCCGAGAATCTTCGCGGGCTCCAGATCGGAAGGAATGAAAATCCAGGCCTTCAGCCCTTCGCGTGCAGCTTGGGCGGCCACTGCGTTCGCAAGATTTCCGGTGGACGAGCAGGAAACCGTGTCGAACCCGAAGGCCTTGGCGTTCGCCAACGCCACCGCGACCACGCGATCTTTGAAGCTGAGAGTCGGCAGGCAAACGGCGTCGTTTTTGATGTAGAAATTCGCCGCGGCCGCGGTCGACCCACTCAGCTTCTCAGCCAGGCGTGGAGCCTGTAGAAGCGGAGTGAAGCCGACCGGCAGCCGCGGTTCATAGCCCGGGGGGAGGGGCAACAGCTCGGAGTAACGCCACATGTTCGGGGACCGCTGGGCAATGCTCTCGCGGCTGATCGAGCCCTTCAGGGCGTCGTAGTCGTAGGCAATTTCCAGGGGGGAGAAACAGTCATCGCAGATGTTGCGGGGCTCATTGCCCCACGTCCGTCCGCATTCCCGGCACCGCAATTCGTAGTGCGACATGTAGCGACTCGCTTTCTAGCCTTTGTAGCTGCGAGTAGCCGTCGACGAGCCTCGAAAAAGCGGCCTAAAATACGAAGGCCTCTTTTTCCTGGAAATGGAAAAGAGGCGTCGGAATGCAAATACAGCGCGCATGCCGAATCCCATGTTCCCCGTTTCCAGGAGAGAGTTGGCACCAGTCACCCGGGATATATGATCCCAGATCGGTTGCCGTGGCGTCACAGGGCTCGTCCCTCAGCCACTCTGCATGAAATTCAGGTCCGCCCCGAAGAGCGAACTTGTTGTTAAAGATGCTACAAAATGCGTGGTACCGGCGTCAAGGGCAAAAATCTTTGGCTGATTAGGCAGGACTTTCGGTCCTGGGCTGAAATATGTCTCCGCTCCTCCCCTACCGAGAAGGGTTCCAACCTGCATTTGCCGTGCCGATCGGCATAGAGTATCCGCAATTCGCGCGTACTGTAGTCACCTGCTCGAGGTGACTTGTGTACATTGCACCTGCGGCTTGAATCTTCTACGTTGTCAGATCAGTGGAAACCGCGAAGCTGCAAAAACACCGCCACGCCGCAAACACGTCGACTGACCTGTCGGCCACTCTAACCCTGAATCGAATTCAGCTGGGAAAGCGGCGAAGCAATCGGATGGCCCTGCACAGTCCTGTGGGGCTCTCGGGTCAGGATCGTCAAAAAAGCTCTTTTACGTTGAGCGCACGAGCCACCAATCTCAATCGGCATGGGGCGGCCGTCCAGCTCCAGCGCGAATTGGTGGTGGGCTCGATCGTGGTCGTGCGAAACAACCGTGGTACCGAGGTCTCTGCGCGGATCGTCGCGCAGGTGGCTGCCAGAGAGGGAGTTCCCACCTACGCCATCGAATTTGTCGAACAGGGCAATGGGGCGGAGAACTTTTGGGGAATCACGTTCCCACCGAAGAATTAGCGGCAATGGCTGTCTGAATGTCGGAAACAGGGTAGCTCTTGCGTGCAGGCTCGACGTTAGGTCAAGATCAAAAGCGAGCGGACAAGAGTGTCCGCTCCACACAGGCTGCTTCATACAGGCTGCTTCACAGGCTTCGTCACCTTGTAAGGTTCAGCCGGCACTGGCGCCGAAGGCTCTGCGATTTTCCCCATCGTCGGCCGGCGCCTGCTGATTCCAACTTTCCGAACTGAATCGCGATTCGCCACTTCCGCTATTTCCCGCCAGCCGGAAGTTTCCAACCATCTTCTGCAGGTCGAGCGCCAGGCCTGACAGATTGCGGCAGGCGTTGGCCGAGTGCTGCGCCCCATCGGCCGACTCATTCACCAACGTCGCAATGCGCTCCATGTTCTGGTTGATCTCGTCCGACGCCTTCGACTGCTCGGTGGCGGCGGTCGCGATCTGCACAATCATTTCGCCGACGCGCTCCGACATCTGGATGATCTGTTTCAGCGATTCCCCGGCCCGCCCGGTGAACTTCACTCCGACTTCAACCTGCGTACTTCCTTCCTGCATAGCTCCGACAGCGGTCTTGGTGCCGTCCTGGATGCTCTTGATCATCTGGGCGATTTCCTTGGTCGCTGAAGTTGTGCCCTCGGCTAGTTTTCGCACCTCATCGGCGACGACGGCGAATCCCCGGCCGTGCTCGCCAGCGCGCGCGGCTTCAATGGCAGCATTCAAAGCCAGCAAGTTGGTCTGATCGGCAATCTCGTCGATGACTCCGGCAATGCGGCCGATCTGCAGAGAACTCTTCCCCAGTTCCTCCATCTTGCGCGCCGTTCCCTGTACTGATTCCGCAATGCCGCGCATCTTGCCCAGCACATCTTCGACAATACCGCCGCCCTCACGCGCCGATTCCGCCGCCTGCCGCGACGCTTCGGTGGCCGACGCCGAATTGTCCGAAACCTGCCGCACGGTGGCCGACATTTCCTGCATGGCAACCGCGACTTGCGACGTCTGATCTTTTTGCGCTTTTGCGCTCTGCGATTGCTCATTCGGCGTCTGACGAAATTTCTTCGCTGGCGCCCGCCACGCGCTCGGCGGTCGTGGCAATCGTCTGGATCACGTCGCGCAGATTGTTCTTCATGGTATTGAGCGCCAGACTGGCCTGGCCGATCTCATCGTCGGAATCCACCTGAATGTCATCGACCGACAGATTGTTCGCGGCAATCTCCTGCATCTGGGTCAGCATCCGGACGATGGCGGTCGATATCGCCCTACCCATTGCTGTCGCCATCCCAAATCCAGCCAGGACCGCGCAAACCATACAGCCGATGATCCAATAACGCGACGACGCGTAGAGTTCCGACCCGCTCCGTGTAAACGCGGCGGCGGACCTGTCGTTGGCATCGATTTCAGCCTGCAAGGCAACAGCCGCTGCTTCGAATGCGGTATTTCCCTCCGACTGCGCCAGCACGTTCGCCTGGTATTCATTGTCCTTGGTCATGGCCATGACCTTCTCGTGCACCGCCAGATATTTCTCCCACGTCTGCCGGAATTCCTGATCGAACCCGCGCTCTTCTTCGGAGTTGATCAATGGCGCATACAGCTTCTCATGTTGCTGGATGTCGTCCAACGCCTGCTTCATCGCGGAGTCCCACTTCTCTTTGTGCTCGTAAGCCAGCAGGTAGCTCAGTTCCGAACGGCGCATGGCGGCGGTGTCGTACTTCAGGCTGCCCAGCAAACGCACGGATGGCATTTTGTTGTCGACGATCTGCTCGGTCGTGCCGTTGACGCGCGACAACTGCACCAGCGAGAACACGCCCAGCCCGATCATCAATATCTCGATGATGCCGAAGGCGACCGCCATTTTCTTGCCGGTGTTCAGGTTGCGAAACCAATCCATGGTGCCGCCTCTCAGATGAAGACCTGCATTTCGTGGCCCAGCGGAGCTTCGTGCCTCCGGAGCGCCGGAAAAACCGCGTTAGGCGGGTCAACAGCAGTCTTATCGGCGAAAGTGGCCCACGGCTTGAGGCCGAACTAGCTTGAGTATCGGACCGGTCCGGCGAAGGAAAATCACCAGCGGGAGGCGCACTGTAGTTTAGGATGGTCCGGCCTCGCGCTGGAAGTCTGCCAGCAACCTCGGTACCGGAGAAATTATGCGCTATGCTCGGCTCAGATTCGGATTCGTGCTCTCGTTTCTTCTAGTTTTCGGCGCGATCGTTCATGCGCAGGACGCCTGCGAGAAGTTGACGGGCACTGCCATCTCTGGCGCGAAAATCACTTTCGCGCAGACCGTGGCCGCGGGAACTTTCGCCGGGCCGCCGGCAGCTTTCACGGGCCGCGATCTTACCGCTTTCTACAAGAACGTTCCCGCATTTTGCCGCGTTGTCGCCGAGGCCAAGCCGACCTCCGACTCCGACATTCGCCTCGAAGTCTGGCTGCCCGCCTCCGGTTGGAACGGCAAACTGCAAGGCATCGGCAACGGCGGATTCGCGGGATTGATCGACTACATGCAACTTGGAGTCGCGGTCACCAAGGGATATGCCGCTACCGCCACCGACACCGGCCACGGGGGCACGCCGATCGATGCAACCTGGGCGATGGGACATCCAGAAAAAGTCGTTGACTTCGGCCACCGCGGCATCCACGAAATGACACGCGTCGCGAAGGAGGCCGTGCACGCCTTTTATGGCAAGAATCCGCAGCATTCTTACTTTGCCGGATGCTCTGACGGCGGCCGTGAGGCGCTGATGGAGGCGCAGCGCTATCCCGCCGACTACGACGGTATCCTCGCCGGGGCTCCGGCCAACAATTGGACCGCCCTGCTTTCCACCGCCGTTTCCGACACCAAGGCGCTGACTCTCGACAAGGCCAGCTTTATTCCTGCCGCGAAAATCCCTGTAATCTCCGCCGGGGTCCTGAAAGCGTGCGATGAACTCGATGGTGTGCGCGACGGAATTCTCAACGATCCCCGGCAGTGTCACTTCGACCCAGCGACCATTCAGTGCAAGACCGGGGAAGAGACTGACCAGTGCCTTACTACGCCGCAGGTCGCCGCACTCAAGAAAATCTATGCCGGCCTGCGCGATGCACAGGGACACGAACTTTTTCCCGGATACCTGCCTGGCGCAGAAAACGGGCCTGGCGGCTGGGGACTCTGGATCATGGGCCCGGCACCCGCAAAGAGCCTGATGGCGTTCTTCGGCCTCGGCTTTTTCGCCAACATGGTGTATGAAGACTCCGCCTGGGATTACAAAACCTTCAAGGTCGAGAGCGGATTCAATGCCGCGCACGAAAAAACCGCAAAAGCATTAAACGCCGTCGACGCCGACCTGGAACCGTTCAAGAAAAGAGGCGGGAAACTGATTCTTTATCACGGCTGGAACGATCCCGCCATCCCGGCTCTAAGTACGGTGAAATACTACGACCAGGTGATCGCAAAGATGGGGCAGAGCAACACGGATTCGTTCCTGCGCCTCTACATGGTCCCCGGCATGCAGCACTGCGACAACGGCCCCGGCGCCGACTCATTCGGGCAGGTCGGTCAACTAGTATTCGACGATCCCCAGCACAGCGTAGACGGCGCACTCGAACAGTGGGTGGAAAAGGGGACAGCGCCGGCAATGATCATTGCGTCAAAATATGCCGGCGACGATCGCCGGCACCCGCAAATGACGCGCCCGCTCTGCGCGTATCCGCAATCGGCAAAATATAACGTCAACGGCGACCCAAATGATGCGGGAAATTTTGTGTGCGCGGCAGAAAAGAAATAACGCCGCGCCGTTTTCAATCGGCACTCAAGTATCGGCGATCTTTACCGGCTGTACTGATTCTTCTTCTTGTCCTCGTGCCGCTCGATCCCCAGCTGAATCAACCGGTCGATTAAGTCCGCATACGCCAGCCCAGACGCCGCCCACAGCTTGGGATACATACTGATCGCGGTAAATCCCGGCATGGTATTAATTTCGTTCAGGAAAATCTTCCGCGTCTTAGGATCCATCAGAAAGTCGACGCGTGCCAGCCCTGAGCAGTCCACGGCCTGGAACGCGGCCATAGCGAGTTCCTGAACCTTTTTCGTTTCGGCCTTGGTGAGCTTCGCCGGAATGATTAGCTGCGAACCTTCGTCCAGATATTTCGCGGTGTAGTCGTAGAACTCTTTGCCGGGAACGATCTCGCCGGGAAGCGAAGCCGCAGGCTCGTCATTGCCCAGCACCGAGCACTCGATCTCACGGGCCTTGTCTTTCTTGCCGCCGACTCCCTGTTCAATCACGATTTTGCGATCGAACTTCGCCGCTTCTTCAATAGCTGGCCCCAGCTCCTTGCGATTGTGCGCCTTGCTGATGCCCACCGACGACCCCAGATTGGCCGGCTTCACAAACACCGGGTAGATCAACTTGCTCTCGACCAGCTTCTGAATCTTCTTCGGCTCGTTCGCCCACGCGCTGCGCAGAATCGTGACATGCTTCACGATCGGAATTCCAGCGGCAATGAACAATGACTTCATGATGTCCTTGTCCATCCCCGCCGCTGAGCCCAGGACGCCTGCACCCACGTACGGAATGTCCGCCAGTTCGAGCAGACCTTGGATCGTACCGTCCTCGCCGAACGTACCGTGCAGGACCGGAAAGATCACGTCGACATTGATGGCGCGATCGCTGGCTCGCCGCATCAACCCAGCATCGGTCTGAAAGGGCACCAGCCCACTCTGCCGATGCACAGGCTCCGGCGGCACCACAACGGCCTCCCCCCGCGCCAAAACCGCCGCCGGAGAAGTCGTCTCCGGATCGCCCGCGCGAAGATTGCGCGGCTCGAGCACAAGTTTGCCCGTCAGCAGATTCTCGGCATGTTCCGCCGTCAGCCAGCGCCCATCCTTAGTGATGCCGATGGGCACGACCTCATATTTCTCTTTATCGATTGCGTTAAGAACCGACGCCGCCGAGAGCAGCGAAACCTCATGCTCCCCACTACGCCCGCCAAACAGGATGCCGACCCGAGTCTTTTTCATGACCTTCCAGTGTGGACGCAGGCGGAGTTCCCCGTCAACCGCAGGATTGGTACGCTACGGAGTGATCGTACAATGGAAAGATCATTCTCGACGTCATCGCAAAAAAAATGGGCGGAATCGTCGATGTGATCCCGCCCAGACGATTCAGGAGCCGACCGGGCTAGCTGCTCACAGAAATTGCTCCGAACGACCCATTGCGTCCTTGATTCGGCCCAGAGGTGAAGTACAGCGTGTTTGGATCCCCGGTTCCTCCGCCGCCAAACGTCAATCCCCACAGATGCGGATTGACGATATATTTTCCAGCCTTGTCCTTAAGCCGGCCCAGGAATTTTCCGGTCACCGGATTAAAAGCCTCGATCGTTCCATCGCCCAGATTGCCAATCAGAATGTCGTTGCTGAAAGCGCCAAAGTGGGCGCTCGCCTTCGCCACGCCCCACGGGGTGTTCAAAGGTCCGCCGGTTACAAATCGTTTTACGAAATTTCCTTCCAGGTCAAAAATGCTGACGATGCCATGCCCGGGTCCAAGGACCGGATCGTGCTTCGCCGAATCCTGCAACGCATAGGTCAGGAATACTTGATTCCCGATCACCTGAACGCCGAAGGGCGCATAACCCGCTGGCAAGGCCGGATCGGTAAACGACCCCGGCGGGGCGAGCGGCACGAAGAATCCGGTGAAGGGCTCCACGAATCCACTGTGAAAATTGGTCACCGCGAGAAACGGCGCGCAACAGGCGGGAGTCAGGACTGCAATCCCCTTGTAGACCGCGCCGCGGGAAGAGTTGTCAATCGCCTGCGCGGCAATTTGCGGCAGGTCGCCATTCACACTCGCCCAGCCTGAGATGGTGCCATCCTCGGCCGCGATCAAAAGCTGGCTGGCCGCACCGTTTAGAACAAATTCGCCGGTAAGATTTGCGACGATCCCCGAAGGGGTGGGCCGTGTTGTTTTCCCTTCCGCGGGAGGGATCGCAAACTGCACCGGATTCACGTTGTTTCCCGCAGCATCGTAGAGTCTGACTCCGCCGTGGTGATTGGCGGAGATAAAGAACGCCTGTCCTGGAATGACTGCGATGCCCCACGAGTTCAAAAGATTGCGATCCGTGTGCGCTGCCGTTTGCGGCAAGGTTGAAACGAGGTTGATCTGTTGATAGGCATTCGATTGCGCTGCGGCGTTCACAACCGTGCCTGCGGAAATCACGCCCACGAAATATGCCAGAACAATAATTCCGTGCTTCACATCTCTCTCCTCTTGTCGATCTTCCTTGTCAAACTTCGCCGATATTGATGCGGCGGTTGTCAGCGAGGAGTCAATAAGAAGTAAAAATGCGGTGCGGAATTGCGGCAGGAAAAGAAGAATCGATCGTCGGCGGATTGCATCCGCCTTAGAGAATTTTCTTTCCGAACGCAGACAGCGCCAGTTCCACCGCCAGGTCGGCGGTGCGGTTGTGCTCGTCGATCACGGGATTGACCTCGACGATCTCAAAGCTCAGCATGCGCCCGTGGTCGGCGATGATTTCCATCGCGAGGTGAGCCTCGCGATACGTAGCGCCGCCGCGCACCGGAGTGCCGACTCCAGGCGCATCTTCCGGGTCGACCCAGTCCATGTCGAGCGAGATATGATAGCCCGCGGTGCCGCGTCCGGCCATGCGGAGCGCTTCTTCCATCACGGTGCGCATGCCGCGTTCGTCGATATCGCGCATGGTGAAAACGCCAATCCCGGCGCGGCGCACGTTCTCTTTTTCAACCGCGTCAATGTCACGCACGCCGACCAGAACACAGTTCTCCGGCTTCACCTTGGGTGAGAAGTCATAGATATTCGCAAGTTCCCCAGGCCACAGCCCCAGGAGCGCGGCCAGGGGCATGCCGTGCACGTTCCCGCTGGGGGACGAATCCGGCGTGTTGATATCGGTATGCGCGTCGATCCAGATCAGTCCCACGCGTTGCTTCTGCTGCCGGTAAAATTCCGCGACGCCGGAAACGGTTCCCGCCGCCATGGAATGATCGCCGCCCAGCGACAACGGAACCTTGCCCGCCTCCAGCGTCTTGAAGACAAGTTCCGCGTGCTTAGTGCAGGTTGCCGTAATCTCTTTCAAGTATTTGGCGTGGGTGTCGCCCTCTTTCTTTTGCTCCGGTATGGCGACCGGCACGTTGCCACCGTCTTCCACTTCGTGCCCCAACGCCTCCAGTCGCGCTTCAAGCCCGGCCACGCGCACGGCCGATGGCCCCATGTCGACGCCGCGCCGCGACTGGCCAAGATCGAGAGGAACACCGATGACGCGAATTTTTCGGGGTGTGATGCTGGTGGAGGGAGCGCTTGCAGTCATCATAGGATCAATCGATCATTGAACAATTTCGCGATTGTGCCATTGGGCGATTGGAAAGCACCGTCGAGTTCTTGATCGCACAATGACTCAATCACGCAATGGCTCAATTCCCCTCATGGGTAAAGCCGGTACAGCATCCTTGGAAACGGAATCGTCTCGCGCACGTGCTCCAGCCCGCAGATCCAGGCCACGGCCCTTTCAATGCCCATGCCGAAGCCGCCGTGTGGCACGCTGCCGAACTTGCGCAGGTCGAGGTACCATTTGAATGCCTCTTCCGGCAAGTTGTGCTCGTGAATTCGTTGCAGCAGCAGTTCGTACGACGCCATGCGCTGCGATCCGCCGATAATTTCGCCGTAACCTTCGGGCGCGAGCACATCCACGCACAATGCTAACTCCGGCCGCTGCGGATCAGGCTCCATATAGAACGCTTTCACCTTCGCCGGATAACGATGCACCATAACCGGCTTGTCGAATTGCGCCGAAAGATAAGTCTCGTCGGGAGAACCCAGGTCGCCGCCCCACTCGAATTTATTTTCCAGCGCGCCCTTGGCGTGGCCTTCCTGCAGGTTCTTCACCGCATCGTCGTAGCTGATGCGCGGGAACGGCGGTTCAATTTTTTCCAGCTTGGAAATATCGCGACCGATGGTCTGCAAATCGACGCGCCGTTTTCCCAGGCAGCGCTTCACGATGAAACCGATCAAGCCCTCGGCCAGTTCCATCACGTCGTCGAGTTCCGCATAGGCGACTTCCGGCTCGACCATCCAGAACTCGGTGAGATGCCGCCGGGTCTTCGATTTCTCCGCGCGAAACGTTGGACCGAACGAATAGACTTTGCCCAGAGCCATCGCGGTCGCTTCCACATAAAGCTGTCCCGATTGCGTGAGGAATGCCTGCTCGTCGAAGTAATCGACGGGGAACAACGTCGAAGTTCCTTCACACGCCGCCGGAGTAATAATCGGCGGATCGGTCAGCGTGAAGCCCCGTTCGTCGAAGAAATCGCGCGCGGCTTTGATGATCTCGGCACGCACCCGCAAGATTGCCGCTTGCCGCTGCGACCGCACCCACAAGTGCCGGTGCTCCATCAGAAAATCCGTGCCGTGCTCCTTCGGAGTGATCGGGTAGGGCGATGACTCCGGCACGCGCTGCACCACCTGCACGTTCACCACGTCGAGTTCGAACCCACCCGGCGCGCGCTTGTCGGCACGAACCTTGCCTTCGACGATCACGCTCGACTCCTGCGTCAGCGTCTTAATCGCCTCGAACACCTCCGGCGCAACGGCATTCTTCGGTACAACGCCTTGAATAACTCCCGAGCCGTCGCGAAACTGCGGGAACAGGAGCTTCCCGCTCTCGCGCAGGTTATAAAGCCAGCCGCGGATCGTGACCGACTGGCCGTCGTGCTTGCCGATTTCTGCAATTGTGGTAACAGGTGAAGACATAGGTAATTCAGTCATTCGGAGATTGAGTCATTGAGTCATTTCAGAACCTCGACGGAGATTATTCCAATGACTCAATCTCTCAATCGCTCAATCCTCAATCTCTAAGCGGTTTCCAGTTTCTCGAACGTCTCCGCCAACTTTTCCAGCGGATTCACTTTCTCGTCTTCCGCCAGTTCCAGCAGCAGCGGCGGCGACTGCGGCGCCGAGCGCAGCAACTCCATCGCTTCCTTCCAGTCGATGGTTCCCTGCCCCGGCCACAGATGAGAATCTTTGTTCTTGTCGTTATCGTGTACGTGCGTTGAGCAAACATAAGAGCGCAAGATCTCAAATCCCTGCGCGACCGTGCCATCCATGTGCGCGTGCCCAAAATCGAAACACACGCCTACGTCGTCGAAGTGCGCGCCCCGGATCATTTCGACCAACCGATCCGGCGTCGAAAGTTCGTTGGGAATATTTTCCAGCAAAACCCGCACTCCGAGCGGCTTGGCAAATGCCCGCAAATGTTCGATCGAGGTCATGGCTGCTTCGAATTTTTTCTCGCTGTAGCTCTCGTTGGGCGCGCCCAAGTGCTGCACCAGAAACCTGAACGGAATCTGCTCCGCGATTTCGAGAGCCCGCTTGATCTCGTCCATTGCCTCAATTCGGGCAGCGCGATCTATGGAAGCTACGTTGACCGGCGGTGCCCCGGCACGCCCCCATTCATAGTCTGAGTAGAGCGGCGAGTGCACCGAGTGAAGCGGAATGCCGCTGCCCTTGAACCAGTCGGCGATTTCGCGCACATGCGCCTTGCGGTTGGCGTAGTCGAGATGCTGGCGCGCGGCAAAAATCTCCACCGCCTGCACGCCGCTGCGGGCCAGCCCATCCAGAATTCCCGGATGCAGCCGCTCCTTCACGAACAGATAAGTTGAAACCGCTTTCAGCATGCGCTTCCCTTGAAGTGCGATTGCAGATTGAAGATTTCAGATTGCAGATTGAAATCGAACCCAACCTCGCTCAGAAATCTTCAATCTGAAATCTGCAATCTGAAATTGCCTCTCTAGTATCCCACTGCCTTCCCGCTATTGCGCCCGTCGCTGGCGCCCAACCGCTCTCCGGTCTTCGCGTCGATCGCGATGCACTCCGCATCGCTCCAGTAAGGCGACGCCCCGTCAGAGCTTAGCCCGATTTGCACGTTGTATCCCATTTGCCGCAGGGCACCCACCGTATCGGGCGAAAACCACTTTTCCACGTTCACCACGTCAGGCATCCACTGATTGTGAAATCGCGGCGCGTTCACCGACTCCTGAATATTCATTCCGTAATCGACCACCCCCATCAGAACGTTGGCCACAGTCGTGATAATCTTCGAACTGCCCGGCGAACCCAGCACCATCACCGGCTTCCCGTCGCGCACCACAATGGTCGGCGACATCGACGACAGCGGACGCTTCCCCGGCCCAATCGCGTTCGCCGCGCCCTGCAGCAGCCCGTCGGAATTCGGCGCTCCCGGCTTCGCCGAAAAATCGTCCATCTCGTCATTCAGCAGAAAACCAAGACCATCGGCGGTCACTCGCGACCCAAACCAGTCGTTGATCGTCGTGGTCACGGCGACCGCATTGCCGTCTGCGTCCACGACCGAATAGTGCGTCGTGTGATTCGACTCGCGCGGTGCAGTCGGCGGATGCGCCGCCGCATATTGTTCCAGTTCGCTGAACACCGCCGGCCGCTTCAAGTCTTTGCTGGGGCTGGCATGCGCTGGCCCGATGGTCTCACGCCAAGCCGCCGCATATTTCTTATCTAGCAACTGCGCAACCGGAATCTTCGCAAAGTCCGGATCGCCCATGAACTCCGCCCGATCCAGAAACGCCCGCCGGAAGGCCTCGACCGTAAAGTGGATCGACTGCGCCGACCGGTCCCCCATTCCAGCGAGATTGTATCCTTCCAGAATATTAAGCGACTCAATCAGAGCCGTTCCACCCGATGATGGCGGAGGCGCGCCGATAATCTCATACCCGCGATAACTCCCCCGCACCGGCTCGCGCTCTTTGACCTCATAGTGCGCCAGATCGTCGGCTGTAATCAGCCCACCGCCCTTGTGCATCGCGGCGGCCAACTCCCGCGCGAGTGCCCCGTGATAAAAATCATCCGGCTTTTCCGCGATCCGTTCCAACGTGCGGGCCAGGTCGGGCTGGCGAAAAATCTCTCCCGGCTTATAAAAATCGCCATCCCGTTGAAATACCCGCCGCGACTCCGGAAACTGCGTCAGATATCTGTCGTGCATATCCTGCGCATCTTCCCACGTCAGAGCGTAGCCTTCGCGGGCCAACCTGATGGCCGGCGAAATTACTTGCTTCAGCGTCAACTTGCCATATTTCTGCTCGGCGTAAACCATGCCCGCAACTGACCCGGGCACTCCAATCGACTTGTAGCCGATTTCGCTGGCGCCGTCGATCACGTTGCCCTGTGCGTCCAAATACATGTCACGCGCAGCCGCGGCTGGAGCCTTCTCGCGATAGTCGAGGAAGTGCGTCTTGCCGTCGGCCATGCGAATCAGCATGAACCCGCCCCCGCCGATATTTCCCGCCGGAGGATGCACCACGGCTAGTGCGAAACCGGTCGCCACGGCGGCGTCCACGGCATTGCCCCCGCCCTGCATGATATCGACCCCGATGCGCGAAGCCAGCTCGTTCACACTCACCACGATGCCATGCTGGGCATGAACCGGGTGGGTGGAAGCGGAGAGCAAGGCCGTCCCCGCGACCGCCATCAGCAGCAAAATCAATAATTTGTGCCGGGATCGCATGCGCAAGTGAGGAGTTCGGGATTGCAGTGACTCTTGAGGCTAGCCGAGCGGAAGGAGCAGAGTCAAATCCGACCGTTCGTCAGCACATGGCCACCTGGACGGGCACCCGCGCCGAATCCGCAAGAATTGCTCAGCGCCGATTCCGTCCCACAGAGCCCGCCACCGCGCTGGATGCGTGTTTCTTGAGACTCTTCTTGCCGAGCTTCGTCTTCGGCGCCTTGGCCACCACCATCTCATACGACTGCCGAACCAGAGCTTCTAGCTCCGCGCGGCGTAATGCGTCCAATCGGTCCAGCATCACCCACTTGTAGCGCCCCACATACGGCGCAGGACGAATGTCCTCCCTCTCGATCAATTCTGCAAACACTTCGGGCATACATTTGAACGTGAACCGCACTTCGTCCAGGCCTACGACTGCGAACATCTTTTCCTTGACCTTGAAGCAGAGAGCGTCGCCCCACTGCAGCTTTTCGGTCGCATGGGGGAACGAAAGGCAATACTTGCGAATCTCATCCACGTTCATGCCAGATTCCCTTCTAGGGGCAGATACTCTCTCGCATATCGAGACGAGGACGCTGCTCACCACGGGCAGCTAAGAGCGTCCAAGTTTACTTCTGATATATTTTCTCGCAAACGGAGGTTACCATGGACATTCGCGGCGTCGCCCCTCTGCTGCAGGTTTTCGACATGCCCACCGCCATTCACTTCTACCGTGACGTGCTTGGCTTCACCGTCTGGGGATCGTCCGAGCCCGGCGACAACTGCAACTGGTGCGGCCTGCGCTTGAATGGCGCTGAGGTGATGCTGAACACCGCATACGAAGCCGCGGATCGCCCCGCCGCGCCTGATCCCGCCCGCGTCGCTAGCCACAACGACATCTGCCTGTTCTTCG
>Ga0066790_10000083_pt1 | contig 25994 bp, 16 predicted proteins | sample OrgsoiDNA2013050_FD_70963 | JGI IMG/M metagenome (GOLD analysis project Ga0066790, IMG submission 70963) | Permafrost soil microbial communities from the Arctic, to analyse light accelerated degradation of dissolved organic matter (DOM) -... | ecosystem: Environmental > Terrestrial > Soil >...
GCAGCGGGCTCAGCGGGCCGGAGGGCATGTGTCTGCATGGCCCACATCGTAGGTTTACAGAGAAAATTGTGCAAATAATATTCTGCAGAAGAAGTTCGGCAGCGATGATACGCTGCGGACATGGCGATCACTCCGCGTCCAGTCATCGGCGACGCCAAGCGCTGGAAAGCCATGTCGCATCCGCTGCGCCGGGAGATGCTCCGCCATCTTGGCCAGCACGGGCCCGCCACCTCCACCACCATCGCCGAGGCGCTGGGCGAAAACACCGGGACTACCAGTTACCACCTGCGGGTGCTCGCCGACGCCGGAGTCATCGAGGAGGTGCCGGAGCGCGCGAACGGCCGGGAGCGGTGGTGGCGCACTTTCCCCGTCGACATGCGCGAGCCCGACTACGACAGCCTCAGCCCGCAGGAGCGGGCGGCGCTGGACGAATGGCGCGCCGGCCAGATCCCCGGCGAGCTCGCGCTGGTCAACCGCTTCATCCGCGATGCCCGCCAGCACGGCAAGTGGGCCAGGTCCTCCCGCGCCAATGGCTACTACACGGTCGAGGACCTCGAAGCGCTGCACGACGAGTACGTCGCGCTGCTCAGCAAGTACGGGCACACCGCACAAGACGCCCCGCCCGGAGCACGGCTCATGCAGCTACGGATGTTCTACATACCCGACGAACCCGCCGAACAGGAGTAACCCAGTTTCCTGGCCCGGCCGGCGGCGATGCGGCAGGGACTCCGGCACAGAGGGGTTGCCCGCGGACCCCCGAAGCACATAACGGCGCCTCGTGTTCACAACGCTGCCGCGGCCGGTGAGACGACTCCGGCACCCGGCCCCACCGCGACGCCACCGTGACCGAGATCGGCACGGACCTAGCGGAGACCACCTGCCGCTCCTGCCGGTCGCAGGCCGGGCTGGGAGAGGCGGCGACGTCAAGACACCGAAGTCCCGGCGCTCGCTCCTGCTGCCCAAGCGCGCCGTGGCCGCGCTCAAGGCGCACAAGGTACGACGTCGGCGGCGTCGGTATAGGTCACCTCGTAACGGCGGTGCGAGCCGACCTGGCGGACCATCACCCCGCCCAGCCGCTCGATTCGCCGGTTCACCTCACGCGCCTTCACCACCATACGTCTAGCGACTAGACACCACAACTGTCAAGTCGATAGACACCCGCGCGGGCTGCAGCAGTCGCATGATCCCCGTCACCGCCAGCATGGCCGCCGGCCTGCTCCTTTTCCTGCCCCTATCAGGCCTCCGGGCCAGGCCGTCCCTGAGGCCTGCGCATGACGGGGTTCGATGACGGGAGAGCCCAGCCGTCACGGCTGGCCAGGCGCTGCCCTGGACCGGTGGCGGGCAGGAACCCGAGCGGCGCGCCGTGGCACTGCCGAATCGGTCCTTACAACACGAGATCAAGGCTGCGTCGCTACGCGCCGGAGTGTCAGTCAAAGCGGCCGTGCCGAGCCGGGCCGGCCCGGAGGGCTGCAGCCCGGCTGGACGCCTACCTCGCCGACCTCGATGCCCAGCTCGGGCCGGTCCCCCATCAGCGCCCTGGCCGGCCAGCGCGCCCGCCTCACCGAACTGCGCAACCGCGGCCTATGGCCGCCGCAGGTCCCCGCAACTGTCCTGGTCGAGTCCCTCACCGGCGACCACCGCCGCGACTACCACGCCGGCCGCCTCCTGCGGACCTGCCAGGTCCGCGACACCACCGAACCGCACGCACGCGAAGCCGCCCGCCTGCGCACCGCCACCGGCCGCGCCGCCACCATCACCGACGCCGACGCCATCGTCACCGCCTACGCCGCCACCTGCCACGACCCCGTCATCCTCACCACCCTCGCCCAGCACTCCCCCCGACCCATCACCATCGCCCGCACGTAGCACGCACCCCACGCGACCGCCGAGTTCCGATTTCCCTTGAATGGCAAGCGATGAGGTCTTGATTCTGGGCAGCGGCTGGCACTCATTCGAAGATCGTTTAGATAACGACTGCCTGCGGTACTTTCGCCCGATGCTGAGCAGCGTTCGCAGGTCTGAACAGCGCTGAGGCCCATGTGCCTCCTAAGCAGCAGGTCGCGCGTTCGAGTCGCGCTCGGGGCGCTTTGATGGGTCAGAACATCGCAATGACCCCGAACCTCCGCGGCAGGTCCGGAGTCTTTGCGGGTGCTAGCAAGGACTTCCGTTGGAGCTTACGCCGACATCGTGATAGGGCCGGTAAATATATATTGGCCCAGCGCCCGGACTAAGGCAGAGCTCATATCCAGTTCCGCTGGTAGTCTGGGTCAGCCAGACGCGTACGTTACAATCATTTATAACAAATGAATAGCCTGGGGTCAGGTTGTACAGGTTCGATGGAGCGGCGTGATCGCCCGCCGTGCAGGTCACGAACTGATTGTCAAGACCATAATACCAGTCGCTGACTTGGAGTTTACCCCTAGGCGTGATGGCCGGAAGTGCCGGGTGCGCTCGTGCGGCAGGGGTCAGCGGATGGGTGGCAGCCGCGTTAGCTGCCGTCGCCTGCAGGCCGAGCAAGAGCATGATTGCGGCTAGGGGAAGAATTGTCTTCCTTATTGATTTCGCCAGCTGAACGTAGCTCAAATCATCCTCCTCGTATTGGTGTCGACTGGTCCAGTCGACACCTCGGACCACCCCCAGGCAAGGCAGTGTGACCGGCAATCTAAGCGGCAGTCTTCAGCGGGGCACGGCCCGGCCGCCCGTGAACATCCGGCGCCGGGGGCAGCCGAGCATGCGATCGTCACACGTGCGCCGGCTCTACTCATCCGGCGAGGATGCAGCCGCGACCACTGTCGACCTTGCGGCCCTGAGCGCGGCGCACGTCACGGAGATTCCGCAGGTGTGCTCAGCACTTGGCTGGCCGGGTAAGGACGCTGACCTGCACCGCCGGTTACCTTGCTGCGCAGGATGGCGGTAGCGGGCTGGCCTGGACGCGTCGGCCGGCTCGGGGGTTGCTGGCTATGTCACCGTTTCATGGGCAGCGGATATCTCCCCTTCCGGGACGATGGGATCCCGGAGATCCAGGATCTCAACGTCCTGTCCAGGTTCCGTCGCCAGCACATCGCGACTGCCCTGATGAGTGCGGCCGAGCCTGCCATCAGGGTGAAGGGCAACGGGCCGTTCTGCGGCGGCGGGCCGCAGCCCAGCCAAAGCTGTCCTGGGCGGACCGGGCGCTGCTCGCGGCCTGCCCAGTCATATGCCGCGAGTCCGGCTGGCGAGCCTTCACATGATCATGAACCCGGAGACGGTGCTGCGGTGGCACCGCGACATCGCGCGCCGGCGCTGGGCGGCTAAGTCGCGTCATAACCAATAGCCATCCCATCGACGGTTGACCTGGCTACGTGCCCGCTCCAGGGAAGGAGGCTTTTCCTGCCGTCGGCCGTCCGCCGCGATCCCGGAAACGGATTCCGCCTGCGGCCAGAGCAATTACAAGTTCGAGGGCTTCAGATGGCCCCAGACCCTGGTCTGGAAGTACAACGAGTCCACGGTCAGCCTGTCCGGGCTGTCCGTGGCGGCGTCGCTGAGCGATATCAGGACCGGAAACACTAACATCACGATGGGGGTTAATAACTGCGGGTACTCGCAAGCTGGGTTCAAGGCCTACGGTTCATTCGCCGGGAACACCGGCAAGTACGCCAATATGACCTCAGGCGGGCAGTGCCTCAGCCCCGACGGGCAGAACACGGTGAGCTGGGGTCCGCTCAGCGATGGCATCGCGTCCACCTGCTATTGGGGCGACACCGGACAATTTGCTGAAGCCGACTGAGCGCCCTGTACGGCTTCCGGTAGCCCGGCACCGTCTTCCAGTCCGGACCGGAGGAAGCCCACCGCCCCAGCGGTCCGCTCTCCCCCGGGCCGGCCTCCGCCGAACGGACCCAACCGCGCCCGGGCCGCGCTGGGCGTCCGCTAAACGCGCCAACGCACACCTCAAACCTAGCCCAGTCCGCCAGCCTCGCGCCGTCCCCCAGCAGGCTAGGCGGCTGACCGAACCATCCGCGCCATGTAGGTCCGCGAAGGACGGCGAAAGGCTCACAACCCTGTGTGCGGCGAAGACACCCAGCATCATCGGGCACGCCTGCAGCTCCCGCTCGGATGAACCTGGGCCATAGGTCAGTGGTCAAAATCCGCCCGACGACGCGGAGTCATCCCCCTGCGGTCGGCAAACGCGAGATCGACCGTGGCCCCGGAGCCGGTCCGCATGCACGCCCGGATGTTCGGAGTGGGGGCCATCCAGTCGCAGTGCTGCTACGCGGGCTGCTGCGGCTTCCCGGCCTGCAATTCGGTGAGCAGCGCGCGGGTTGTGGCGGCGTCGGGATGGTGGAGCTCGGTGAGGATGCCGAGCGCCTGCCGGCATGCCTGTATGGCCTGGGCCTGCTGGCCGTCGGCGAGGTAGGCGATGGCCAGGTCGCGGAGGACCTCGGCCTGGCTGGCCAGGTCGCCGAGTTCGGCGAGGAGGTCTGCGGCGGTATGTTGGCAGGCGATGGCCTGCTGGTAGTCGCCGAGAGCCTGGCAGGCGAGGCCGATGTTGCTATCGGCCACCGCCTGCCCGGCCCGGTGGCCCAGGGCGGCGAACTTTCCCTCGCGCGGACCAGCAGGTCCCGGCCGGCTGCGAAGTCACCGAGACGCACCTGGTATAGGCCCAGGTTGGCCAGTGAGCCAGCTTGCCCGTCCAGGTCACCGAGGTCGGTATAGAGCGCGTGGGCACGCTGCGCCCACGCGGTCGCCTGGTCGTAGCGATCCGCAAAGGACATCGCTATGCCGAGATTGACGAGCACCCTGGCCTGCCCGGGCAGATCGGCAAGCTCCCGGAACAGATCATGCGCGCGGTGCAAGTGCTGCTCGGCTTCCAGCCACCGGCCCTGGATGGTGTCGCATTTCGCCCAGGCCAGGTGGATCAGTGCCTGGGCCCGGCGGTCGCCCAGGCGCACCGCCGCCTCAACGGCGATGCGGTGGGTGTGATCCCAGTCGTTCCACTGCGCCCGCCAGTCGAACACCGTGCGCAGCGTGCGCGGGAGCTGCCAGGCGTGCACGTCAAAGCGGGCCGCCGCGGCCAGCTCGATCAGCCTGAGCAGGACCGCGTACTCGCGGGTCAGCCAGCCAAGCGCTGCGGCACTGGTCGCGGGTTCCTCGGGGCGGACACCGGATACCGCGGCTGGGGTTTCGGTGGGCAGCCGGGTGTTATCGATCAGCCCCGCGGCGGCCGCCGCCGTGGTCAGGTAGTGATCCAGCATCCGGCGGATGGCCGCGTGGCGACCGGCCTCGCTTTCGTACGCGTCAGCCAGCTCGGCGGCATAGCCGCGGACCAGGTCATGCAGGCCGAACCGGCCGCCCGACGCGGACACCAGGCTGGATTCAGTGAGGTCAGCCAGCAGCAGCGCCGCCTCGTCCCGCGGCACGCCGGCCAGGCTCGCGGCGGCCTCGGCCGAGATCTCGGGGCCGGGGTGCAGGCCCAGCAGCCGGAACATCCTCCGGCTCGCGGGCGCCAGCGTTTCGTAGGACCAGGAGAAAGCGGCGCGTACATCGGCGGCAACATCGCCGACGACCGTAAGACTGTCCAGGCCATTGCGCGCGGCGGCCAGGTCAGCGGCGATCTGGGTCAGCGCCAGGTCCGGTCTCATCGCGGCCCGGGCGGCCGTGATACACAGCGCGAGTGGCAGCCCGCCGCAGCTGTCCGTGATCTGACGGGCAGCGTCCTCGTCTTCCGCGGCGCGCCGCGGCCCGAGCCGGCGGGTTAGCAGCTGGCGGGCATCACCGCGGCCCATCGCCGTGAGCGTAATCTGGGCCGCATCGTCCACGGCGACCAGGCCGGTCAGCCGGGAGCGGCTGGTGACAATCACCCGGCAGCCGGGACTGCCCGGTAGCAGGGGCCGGACCTGCGCCGCGTCCCGCGCGTTGTCCAGGACCACCAGGACGCGCTTGCCCGCCAGCAGGCTCCGGTACAGCCCGATCAGGCCATCCGCCGACCTGGGCAGTCGTTCCGGGGTAGCGCCCAGCGCCTCCACGAAAACGCCGGTCGCCTCGGTCGCCGATACCGGCGAGCCCGAAGGGTCGAAGCCCCGCAAATTAACGAATAGCTGACCATCGGGAAAGCAGGCCGCAACCTTATGCGCCCACTGCACGGCCAGCGCTGTCTTCCCCACCCCGGCCGTCCCCGCGATGACTGAGATCAGCGCCTCAGAAGGCCTGTTGGCAGTCTCATCTACGAGCCCGGTCAGTATCTCCAGCTCGTTTGCTCGGCCCGTGAACTTCCGCACCGGGGCCGGTAGCTGCCGGGGCACCAGGTACTCGTCGCCCTGTCGGGCCGACCGGGCTTCTCGAACAGTGCTCGCCGGGTCAGCACGATCACCTGTGACCCCGTCACTGACGGCGCCGTCACGAGCCAGCCGCCGCCCCGCGGCGGCCGCGAACTCAGCGCCCACCTCCGCGGAAAGTGCCATAGCATCGGCCAGGCGCTGCACGCTGCCCGGGTACGGCCACCTGGTACGGCCGCGCTCCAGATCGCTGATGGCGCGGACGCTCAGGCCCGATCGCTCCGCCAGCTCAGCCTGCGACAGCCCAGCCGCACGGCGACGGCTACGCAGCTGCGCACCGAACGACACACCCCCTTTGATCATCCCCGGCCTTTCAGCTCTAGGCCCCGGCTATGAGGCATTCCCTGGTCTAACCGAACTCCACTAACAATGTCAGGCGACGGAAATCTTCACCGATATGCCCGACTGGCGTCAGGCCCGCAATTCATCGGTGAGCGGGCAGCAGCTCGGATCGCCGAGCCGTGCATAGCCGCGTCAGCGCGGCCACCCGTGCCGCCTTGGCTCAAGCATGGTCTCGACGGCCTGTCCTGAGCCTCCCCCCGCGTGGTGGACACCCGATCTGCCAGGCTGCGCCTGGCGGAGGGAGTCCCGATGGGACAGCAACGCCGGGCGGTAGCGGATCCCGGCCGGTTCGAGGCCGAGTCCGCCGAAGCCCGGGAGAACGCGATGCTGCGCCGCCGGGTCACAGAGCTGGAGGCCGGGGCGCGAGATCCTGAAACGAGCCACGGCCTTCTGGGGGAAGGAGTCGCGCGCGTGAGGATCTTCGCGTTCGTTGCTGCCCAGAAGGCCGACTTCCCCGTCGGCACCCTGTGCCGCGTCTGCCAGGTCTCTGCGTCGGGCTTCTATGCCTGGGCGGCGCGGGCCGCCGCCGGGCCAAGACCGGCCGCAGCCGCCCGGGCGGTCACCGCCGGGCACGTCGCGCGGGTGCATGCTGCCTCCCGGCGCCGTTACGGGTCACCGCGGGTGACCGCGCAGCTGGCCCGGGAGGGCATCACGGTAAACCAAAAGGCGGTGGAGCGGGAGATGCGTCACCGGCAGCAGCAGAGCGCAGGACTCCTCGCCAACTGCGACCGTTCAGCTGGCTTTGGCGGCGAGCTGCGAGACACGCTGCGGGCTGATCCCCAGCAGCGCCGCGATATCGCGGACCGACAGGCCGCGGGCCGCCAGCTGAGCAGCGGCCTGGCTAGTCCGGGCAGTAGCAGCCGCCGCCACCTCATCCGCCTCCCGGCGCAGCCGCCGCACCTCCAGCGCGGTCGTGTCCAGCTCCGGGTCACCCGTCTGGTAGTCATACGCCAGCACCAGGCCGGGCATCGCCTCATCGGGCAGCCCCGCGGCCAGCACGACGACCTCGCGGACCGCCCGGTCCAGCGCCGGCAGGCTCCGGGCATAGGTATGGGCGCCCTCCAGTTCCGGCACGTCGGCCAGCCAGTGCCCGTCCTCCCGGGTCACCACTACCCGGTACCGGTGCTCGCTCACCGCAGCCACCCCTTCCCCAGCGCAGGCTCCAGATCCCGCTCAATCGCGCGCAGCGTCCCGGCCGGGACATCACCCGCATGCTGCGCCACCGTCGTCGCCACCGTCACCCGGCTCCCAGCCTCGTCGGTGCAGGTCACCATGTAGCGGCGATGCGAGCCGACCTGGCGGACCATCACGCCGCCCAGTCGCTCGATGCGCCGGTTTACCTCACGCGCCCTCACCACAATATATCTAGCGACTAGACACTACAACTGTCAAGCCGGTAGACAGAACCCTCGGCGTCAGCCACGGCAAACTGCGCAGAGGATCCCTCAGGCGCGCTGGGGCCAGCACCGGACTAGAAGCGGCTCAGGAAGGAATTTGCCGTCGGCGCCTAGATCAAATACCTGCAAAGAAATCAAGCACTCGACCGCACAGACGGTTGGTCCACTGACAGCCCCGCGGCTACGTGCAAGTCCGCCGGGGGTGATGGCGGGCAAAGCAGGGCTGACCGCTGAACTGCAGCGGGTCGAGCAGGCCTGGAAGGCGGCGTCTAGCTACGCGCTCGTGGCGGTCAGCCGCGGTAGGCCGTGATGATGGTCTGGTCGATGCTGCTGCCTCCGGTGTCGGCTGCCCAGGCCCGCAGTGAGACGGACTGGCCAGCGGTGGCGCGGGGCAAGGTGACGGCATACCGGCCCGAGCCGAGGGCTCGGACGGGCGCGGCGTGCCAGGTCTTTCCCTCGGTGGTCGAGGTCCACAACCGCAGTCCGGTCACCCGGGCGGCGGGCGTGCCCGCGACCCTGGCCACCGTGAGCACGGCGGTGTCGCCGTCCGGGTGGTTGTCCAGGTTCAGCGGAAGGTCGTAACTGACGAGCAGCAGCGGGATCCGGGCCGCTCCCAGGCCCGCTGGCGGCGCTGACCGGAAGGCCCACGTGGTGGCGGTCCGCGTCGAGACCGGCAACACCCCGGCGGTGTTGTCCACGTAGCTCAGCCGGTAGCTAGCCGATGTGGCCGGCACGGTGAAATCGGCGACCGGCGAGTGCCCGGTGCCGGCGAGATGGCTGCCCCGGTACAGGCGCATGGTGCGACTGGTGCTCGTCAGTGCGCCGATGGCGGTGAGGCAGTCGAAGCCATCGGGAAGATCTTGCAGGTCCGTGAGCCCGACATGGATGTCACCGCGCCTGCGGGTGGTGGCCTGCGGAGCGCACAGGCTGGTCGACATCGCGGTGGCCGAGTAGGGTCCCGGCGCGAAGGGCTGGCGTACCCAGGACGCGCTCTGCCGGCTGCCGGGGGCCAGCCGCGCGAATCGCGGTATCTCGATCACCCAGTCCCCCTGCAAATTCTGGCCGCCTACCCGGAACGGGGGGGTGACTTCCTGGTCCCAGCTGATGCCGGCCCCGGTCGAGACGTAGTCCGTGCGGGTCGACCCGCCGGGCGCAAAGCCGCTATTTTGCACGGCGAGGAAGCCGGCCGGGTCCAGGCCGTAGCGGGTGTCGAAGACCGGGGAATGATCGCCGTTGAGGGCGTAGAAGCGCTCGTCGACGCGGGCGAGCGTGGCCTGCTGGGCGGGTGTGACGGTGTCGGCAAGGGACGCGGGGATCCGGGTCCCGACCGGCTGCCACAGGTCATAGACGTAGGGATGCGGGCTGGCGGCCGGGCTGACGAGCCGGAACGAGGTGTACGCGTGGAAGGTTCCGGTACTAGCGGGACCGCTGGGCTGCGCGAACAACATCGGGGCACCGCTGCTGCCGCCGAAGGCGAGCAGGTCGAAGCCGTCGATCTGGCCGGCGAAGCCGCGCTCCGCATGAAGGCTCTGGTAGGTCTGCTGGGTCGGGTGCCCGGTCACCGACGCGGTCACCGGAACCGCCGCGGTGCCATCGAGCGACACGGTGGTGTTGCCCTCGACGGTGACCTCGGGCTGCCCGACCAGAGCCGACCGCTCGGCCGAGGCACTGGTCAGGTCGTCGACCTCGCCTACCACCCAGTAGCGCCCGGCGGGCACCCGCACGGTTGCCGTGTCCGAGCCTGCAGCCGCTGCCGTGCTGGCCAGGGAACCGAGATTCACGGACGTCTCGAACAAGGCCGGATCGTCGACATTGACGATCGCGGCGCTGGCGAACATCTTGCCGGCCGCGGTGCCCGGCAGGGGGATCGCATGCACAGTGAGCGCATAGGTCCGCGGCGCGGCGAGGATCCCGACCGGGGTGCGCACGGCCTGGTGGCCGACCCGGGCCACGACGTGGCCCTCGTACAGTCCGGGATCGCGGTCCAGCAGCACGGGGTCAACTGACAGCGTGACCGACGCGGAGCCGCGCGCCGGCACCTGAACCCGGTTGCTGCTCAGGCTGATGGCGCCGGCCGGCGCCGGCCGGCCTCCGCGATCGGCCAGCTCCGCCGACAGGTGCAGGAGCACCGGCTTTCTGGTGGTGTTGGACCAGTGCAGCGTCCGGGTGACCGGATGGGCAGTCCCGAAGGGGATGTCGCCGAGGTCGGTCACCGCCTGATCAGCCGCGACGGTATCTGTCACCGCGGCCGCGACGTCGAGCATGCCGCCACCCACCTCGTACACGTCGCCCCCGCTGGCGCCGCGTGCCGCCGAGACCAGCGCTGCCTTCAGCCGTGCCGGGCCCCAGCCGGGATGGACCGCGGCGAGCACCGCGGCCGCTCCCGCGACCAGGGGCGTGGCCATCGACGTGCCCGATGCCGTCGTGTACCGGCCGCTGAGCGGGCTGCCCATCGTCGTACCCGCCGCACGGTCACCCGTGATGTTCACGCCCGGCGCCACAATTTCCGGCTTGATCGCGAAGTTCCCCGTCTGCGGGCCGCGGCTGGAGAAGCTGGCCAGCGCGCCCGTCGCGTCCGCGGCGCCGACCGCAAGCGCGTCTGCGGCGGCCGCCGGAGCGTCAACCGTCCCGTCGGCCGGCCCGGTGTTGCCCGCGGCGACGACGAACAGCACGTGATGAGTGGCAGAAAGCCGGTTCAGGGCCTCCGACACCGGATCGGTCCCGTCCGAGGGCGTCTCATCGCCCAGGCTCATGCTGATCACCTTGGCCCGGCTGGCCGCCCATTGCATCCCGGCTATCACGGCGGATTCCTGGCCGGAGCCGTTATCGTTCAGGACCTTGCCGATCGCCAGCCGGGCGCCGAAGGCTACCCCCCGGCGCTCGCCGCCGGACGCGGCGCCGGTGCCTGCGACCTCACCGGCCACAAATGTGCCGTGGCCGACCTTGTCCGCCATGCTCCCGCTGGCGCTGAAGTTCTGCTCCGCGACGATCTGCCCTTTCAGGTCAGGGTGAGCGGCGTCCACGCCTGTGTCGAGGACCGCCACCGTGACCCTGCGCCCCGTATCGCCGGCCCGCCAGGCCGCCGGGGCGCCAATCTGCGTCAGGTAATGGTCGATGTGCCTGGTCACCGAGCTGCCGCCGGAAACCTCCCCGCCGGTAGCCCGCACGGTTCTGTCGAGCCAGATGTAACGGACGTTCCTGGTGATCGCCGCCGTCACCCGGCCCGCGCGAGCGGCGGCCGAGGCCATCTGCGCCAGCACGCCGCCTGCCTGCGCCCCAGCGGTGCGGGGCTCCGTGACAGCAACCGCGTCCAGGCTGGACAGCGTCCGCTCCGGGCGCAGAGCCGACGACACTGCCGCCGCGGCCGCCGCGGCGCCCGCACCGTCCTCCCCCTGCACGATGAGGGGCAGATCCGCCCGGCGGGCGTTGTCGTCACCATCGCGGATCAGCGTGGTGACGTCGAACAGCGTCGGATCCAGGGCCCTGCCCACCAGGGGCGCGACGTCCTGAGGCACCACCATGATGTGGCCCCGGCTGTCCACGTACTTGGCGAAGATCACCTTCTGGCGCCCAGGCCCCGGACTGATGGTGACCACAGGCGGGCGCCCGCCCACCGTCCTGACCCCGACGACGTCACCGGTCAGCAGCGTCACCCGCCAGGCGTGGCCCGCCGGCAGCGCGGTCGCACCGGTCGAACCGGCCGCTGACGACAGGCCCGGCGAAGCGCCGGCCGCGGCCGGCGCCGCAGTTGCCGCGGCGGCAAGATCGCCGGTGGCCACGCTCCCGGCCAGCACCACGGCGAGCGCCATGGGCATGGCTACTGATCGAAACTTCCTCATCAACAACTCCATTCAATGATCTGCAAGACCGTCCAGGACGTCCTGGAGCGAAACCTCATCGATGCCCGCGTGTCGCCGCTGCGGGCCCCCTTGGGGTGCCGGGGTGCCCGTCAGCCCTTCTGGCCGTTCGGGCCGAGCCATGCCGACGGCGGGGGCAGTACTGGCGACGCGTTCGTCCAGCCCTCGCTCACCAGCACCTCGTAGCCGATCACCTGGCCGCGGTAGCTCCTGCCGTAATACGAGGAGCCGTTGCGAGGGGCGTGTCCCACGGACTCAGTGGCGAGCAGCGAGCCCGTCTGCGGGTCGATCACAGCGATGCTTCCGCCAGCGCTCGGCCCGGTGCCGAAGCCATACCCGGGGCGGCCGAGCGGGTCACGCATCTTCCCGAGCAGCCGTACTCCTGGCAGCCCGGCCATCACGCGGAACGTCGCGGCCCGTACCTGTGATGTCACCGGATCCTGGAGAAGGTTCGCCGCCTCGCCCCACACGAGCTGGTCGACGGTCGCGCAGCCCTCAGCGGGATGGCGGCCGCACGAGGTCAGCATGGCGTAGCGGCGCAGCCTCGCCAGCAGGGGCGGAGGGCTGGCGGGCATCGCGCGGAACTGGGCCGGGGTAAGTCCCGGCTCATCGCCCTCGACGAGCCCCGCAGTGCCGTCGCTGACCTGCCAGGTCGCACCCGGCGGTGCGGCAGTCGTCGTGACAGATGTCTCGAAATAGCTCCAGCTCGCCGGCGATCCGGCCGCGTGCCAGGCGGCGGCATCTGCGGGCGTGGCGGGGACGGCACCCTGGTCCTGGTAAATACTCCATTCCCGATGGCCGGCCAGCCGGGGGGTCCACTGGTCATAGCTGATCGGCAGGAACATGTCGTAAGGACTGGCCCTGGTCCCGGTGGGCAGCAGCTCCCCGCTGATCTCTTTAGTTCGCCAGTACCTGCCGCTCACGGGCGCCGTGGCAACGTGGGTCGCGGCGGTGAGCAGGACGTCGCGTGCGGTGAGCCTGACCTGCGGAGCCGCATCCCGGTGCGAGCGTGCAGCCGGCGCGACGGCGCCGGGAGGGCTGGCCAGATGGACCGCGACCGCTGCCGCCAGTGCCAGGCCGGCCGGCAGCGCGACGCGCACCGCCGTGTGCCGCCGCCGGATCGACGGCGACCGCCCGCCGTCATGCGGGCCGGCCGAGGTGGCTATTGCCGTGGCGATGTCCCGGGGGTGTGACAGCGGCTTCGCCGGGGGGTCCAGGCTCGCCGGGCGTGCCTTCGCTAGCCGCTCCATCACGTCCGGGCGGTGCCTGCGACGGCCGCCACGGGTGCGGTTCATCAGGATCATTCCTCTCCTCGGGTAAGTGCGACGCCGGGCGGTGCCAGCGCTGAGCCCGGGGCAAGCGAGGCCGCGCAGATCCGGCGCTCAGGGACCCGGGACCCGCGATCGCGGCCGGCACGGTCCGCGCCCCGCCACTCCGCAGCGCCGTCCATGGCGCGCTCCAGCCGCCGCCGCGCGCGGTGCAACCGGACAAAGTAGGCTGCCGTCGAGCAGCCGACGACCTGCGCGGAGTCGGCCGGCGACAAGCCGTGCCACGCGACGAGCGTGAGCAGTTCCCTGTCCGGCTCCGACAGGGAGGCCAGCGCCCTGAGCACCGCCAGACGATCGGCTACCTCGGCGGCGACGTCACCTTCAGCAGCATCTGACGTCCAGATGACCAGCTCGGCCGCGATCGACTGCTGGCGCGCGGCCGCACGAAACTGGCCGAGCGCTACGTTCCGTGCCACCCCCAGCAGCCAGGGCAGCGCCGGCTGCGGCAGGTCGGCGACCCGCTGCCAGGAGATGAGGAATACCTCGCTCACCACCTCGTCAGCGAGCTGACGTCCGGCCCTGCTGACCGCATAGGCGTAGACACGGGAGTGGTACTCGTCGTACAGCGCCGTAAACCGCTCGATCGCCTCTTGGTCGGACAAGGTCCCGGCCTCTCGCTGGGTGCTCGGTACTGCAGGTGTCATCAGGGAATGCTCTGAACATGCCTGTTCTTACAGGCTTTGCTCGCTGGGCCGGCCGCGGAAAGGGTGCGAGCCCACGCGCTGGCGGGAGGCAGTGTGCTGCTGAGGAGGGATCTTGGGCCGCGTGGGCGCGATCTGCGCCATGGGATTCCCTCTCTTCCTGCGTTCACGCAGGTGAGAGAGCTGACAGCTGGGCGAGGTCTTCACGTTTGGGCGTGACCTGGCCGTTTGGCATGTGGTTGAGGGCTTGCCTACAGGGTAAGCGGATGGCAGCCACATGATCTTGGTGGCTAGCGTTCCCAGCGGGGGTCTTCGTCGACTTCTTGAGGGACGTCGCGGTTGATGAGGCGGCAGGCGAAAGTATGGCGCCATTGATGGGGCGTCAGGTGCACCGGCCGGCCGGGTGTGGGCCCTGGCCAGGTCTCGCAGGAGGTTGAGTGCCTGGTCCATGTCCAGACGCTCGGCAAGCTTGCCCTTAGCCTGCTTCAATGATGACCCGGCTGTTCAGCGCGGCGGCGCTTGTTGCCCCTGCGGATTGCGCGTAGCGTCATGACCGGGGCGATCACGCTCAATGTGCCTGCATGTACGCGAGATTGCGACTTCTGCTGCTCTGGACCTCGGCGGCGCTTCGCGCGCGCAGGCAAGCCGAGGTGGTGCATTACAGCGCCCATCCGCCAGCGGATCCCGCTTCCCGCAGGCGACGAGCGGGACATGCAGCTGCGCACGGGCGCCGAGCAAGATCGGGACCAGGTCACGCCGACCGCCCGCGCTTGGCCGGTGGAGCTGCGTCAAGCGGAGCACGGCCGGATTTCCGGGGGCTGCTCCATGCTTGACGGGCCTCCCCGTGCCGCAGTGCCCGGCGGCCACCAGGCTGGCGCACGGCTGAGCCGCTCCCTGGCACGTCACCTCGATCTTCCCCGGGGAGGATGCAGCGCGACTCTCGGAGCTATCAGCCGCCATGGCGACGAGGGGCCGTGGTGAGAAATCGCCATCATGCTCAAACGCGGCGCCCCATTCGACGGCAGGTTCAGACCACGCGACCGAATAGGGCAGGTCGCCGGTGGATACAGGAGACGTTCGACCCGGAGGTAACGTGTGAAACCGTTTGTGGTCAACCGGCACGGTCGTCTGGTGTTCCCGGCGAATTTCTTTGGTGAGCTGGACTTCTCGGTCCTAAGGACGCTTGAGCAGTTCACCGCCGTGATTGAGCGGGATTTCGAGGCGAAGGCACCTACGGGAACCGACATCCTGGCCCGTGTCGAGTCCGGGGCCTACCCGGGCCGCTTTGAGCTGCTGCGCGATCTGGGCCAGAACCTGTTCTGGGCCAACCGGTACTCGATCACGATGTTCGAGAAACGGCCGACACGCTGGCGCGACGTGGCGAAGCATCGCGACGACGTTTTCCTGCCAGTACTGACCCCGTGGGAAGACAGCGAGCGCAAGGTGGCCACGGTCGAGCGCGCCTTCCGTGAGCTGCCCGCAACCTGGGACGCCGACACCGAGGACAAGGTGTTCGGCCTGCTGTTCGATCTGTTCCGCAACAAACTGCACCATGCCACCGACCTGCCACCGATCAAGCCAACGGTCGCTGAGTTTCTGGCTCAGCCCGACGCGCTGACGTTTGTAATACCCGATCACGACCCGGACTACCCGGTTTTCCGGACCGAGGAGATCTTTGACGCCGACGAGAGCGTCCCCGAGCTGGAAGCGCTAATGCGGTGGGCAATGGTGCTGCACAACCAGTACCCGTGGAACCGCTCGCGCACCGTGCTGCGCGAGCCGGCCAGGATCGGCAACGACGACTTCGTGGTCGCGTTCCACCCCCGCGACCGGGACGTGATGGCCTTCATCGACCGGGTCAAGAGCACCAGCGCCACCGGCCGCAACGCCGCCGACAAGAACGCTGATGTCCCGGCGCAGCGCGCACCATTGCAGGCCGTGCCGCCTGCTACCCCCTACCCGCCGGTGCGGGTGCGGGAGGCGTTCGCGATCCAGCCGAGGCTGGCGGCGCTGGCGGTGGTACGCGGCGAGCACGTCTGCGACAACACCGACGTGATCAGGAACGCGAGCTTCTCCTGGTCGCCGATGAGCGCCGCCGACATCAGCGCGAAGACCGGCATCGAGCAGCGCCGCTACACCAGCCGTGAACCGGAGCAACTGGCCCTGCACGCCGCCCGCGCCGCGCTGGCGAAGTCCGGCCGGGCGCCCGCAGATATCGGGGCGGTGCTGGTCAGCACCTGCACCAGCAACCGGCAGATCCCATCGGTCGCGTGCTGGCTGTCCGGCGAGCTGGGCTTGCTGCAGACGCACGCCTCAGTCGACCTGGTGGCGGCCTGCGCGGGGCTGCCCTACGGGCTGGCCGAGGCCATCCGGCAGTTGCAGGAAGTCAAGCGGCCGGTCCTGCTGGTCTGCGTGGAGAAGTTCTCCGACAAGATCGGCAGCTCCCGCCCCTCACGGATGATCTTCGGGGACGGCGCCGCAGCGATGGTCATCGTCCCGGCCGCCCCGGGAACCACCGGCGACGTGGAGGTCGTGCAGACCTACGCGGGCGGGCCGAGAAGTGAGGTCAACTCGATCATCTGGCCGAACCCGGAGTTCGACAACGACATCACCGTATACGGCCCCGAGGTCAAGTCCCTGGTGCAACGCTACCTGGCCCAGATGATCAACGAGCTCGGCGCCCAGCGCGATCCCGACGACCCAGGCCGGACGCTGCTGCAGAGCATCGAGCTGATCGTCCCGCACCAGGCCAACAAGACGATGATCCTCAACCTAGCCGGGAAGGCCGGGCTATCCGCCGACCGGCTGTACTTCAACGTCGAGACGATGGGCAACGTGTCGTCGGCGAGCATCCCGATCGCAGTGCACGATGCCGTCCGCGACGGGGTCATCACCCGGCCGACCCGGGTCTTCACACCGGGCTTCGGAGCCGGCGCCGTCGGCGGTTACGCCGTGCTGCGCATCGACCCCGCCATCGTCGCCGACGAAATGGTGCCGGACATCATCGGCGGCCTCGATCGCGGCTCCGTGCCAGCAACACGGGCCACCGGGACGACGACCGATGACGTGCGCGTCGCGTTCGGCGAGTGACCGGATGAGTAGCCAGGGAACCCGGCCCGCCTTCCAGCGCGTCGCGATCATCAACCGGGGCGAGCCCGCGATGCGGCTGATCAACGCCGTCCGGGAGTGGAACGCCGAAGGGCGGCGGGCGCTGCGCGTCATCGCCCTGTACACCGCCGCCGACCGGCGGGCGATGTTCGTCCGCGCGGCCGACGAGGCGGTCCTCATTGGCCCAGCCGACCCCGTCGGCGACGGGGCCGCGTTCGATGCCAGCCCATATCTCGACTACGCCGGGCTGGAGCGGGCGCTACGCGAGTGCCGGGCCGACGCGGCGTGGCCAGGCTGGGGATTCGTCTCGGAGAAGGCCGAGTTCGCGGAGCTGTGTGGTCGGCTGGGGATCACCTTCATCGGGCCGCCGGCCGACGTCATGCGCCGGCTCGGCGACAAAATCGAGTCCAAGCGGCTGGCCGGGCAGGTCGGCGTGCCGCTCGCGGCGTGGAGTGGCGGTGCGGTGGCCGACCTGGAGCAGGCCCGCGCACAGGCCAAGACAATCGGTTACCCGCTGATGGTCAAGGCCACCGCGGGCGGCGGCGGGCAAGGCATCCAGCTGGTCAGATCCCCCGCGGAACTCGCCGGGGCCTTCGATCGGGCGAGATCGGAAGCATCGAAGACTGCCGGGGACGCGACGGTGTTCCTGGAGCGGGCGATCCGCGGCGGCCGTCACGTCGAGGTGCAGGTCGTCGCCGACGCCGACGGCGCCGTGTGGACGCTGGGTGTCCGGGACTGCAGCGTGCAACGACGCAACCAGAGGGTGATCGGGGAGTCTTCCTCGACTGTGCTGGATGCCGAGCAGGAGCACATGCTGCGTTCCAGTGCCGCCAAGCTGATCCGGGCGGCCGGCTACGTCAACGCCGGGACTGTGGAGTTCCTCTACGAACCCAAGGGGCGGCTGCTGTCGTTCCTGGGAGTTAACTCCCAGCTGCCGGTCGAGCACCCGGTCACTGAGGCCACCACCGGAGTCGACATCGTCAAGCTGCAATTGCACATCGCCGCGGGCGGCGCGCTGGCTGACGTCTCGGCCGCTGCGCCGCCCGAACACGGGCACGCGATCGAGGCCCGGCTCAGCGCCGAGGACCCGGAGCACGGGTCCGCGCCCGCGCCGGGCCTGATCGAGCACCTGGTGCTGCCCACCGGCCCGGGCATCCGCATCGACACCGGGGTGGCCGCGGGCGATGTCATCCCGCCGCAGTCCGACTCCATGATCGCCAAGGTGATCGCCTGGGGCCGGGACCGCCGCGAGGCCCGCGCCCGGCTCTCGCGCGCGCTCAGGCAGACCGCTGTGGTGATCCACGGCGGTACCACGAACAAGGCGTTCCTCCTCGACCTGCTGGACCGGCCGGAATTCGTCTCCGGAGAGGCCGACACGACGTGGCTCGACACGTGGATGGCCAACGGCTACACCCCGCCGCGGCGGCTCGACGTCGCCCTGCTGGCCACCGCCGTCGAGGCCTACGATGCGCACGCGCAGCGCCAGGAAGGCCGGCTCTTCGCATCCGCCGAGCGCGGGCGTCCCGAGGCCGGGCACAAGACCTGGCATCAGGTCGACGTCCGCGCGGACGGTGCCGCCTACCGCCTGCGGGTGTCCCGGTGCCGCCCCGCCCGCTACCGGGTGGAACTGGACGGCCATGCCGTGGACGCCGATGTCGAGCGCTACGGCCGGTTCGAGCGCAGGCTCACCGTCGGCGACCAGGCGTTCGCTGTGCTCTCGGTCGCTCAGGGCCCGGATTACCTCATCGAAGTCGATGGCGCGATGCACCGGATGTCCGGCGGTGAGGCGGGGCTGGTCCGTACCCCGGCGCCGGCCATGGTGGTGGCCATCCCGGTCGAGGCCGGTGACGTGGTGACGGAGGGCGACGTCGTGGCCGTCGTGGAGAGCATGAAGCTGGAGACGGCGCTGCACGCGCCGGCCGCGGGCCGGGTCACCGAAGTGCTCGTCGACGTCAATACCCAGGTCGAGAGCGGCACCAAGCTGGTCCGGATAGAACGGGACCCGGAACTGGACGGGATCGGGGGCCCAGCGGCAGGCATCCGGGCCGATCTGAGCGCGCTGGGGGGCGCGGCCACGGTTGACCGCGGCCCAGCCGCCACGGCCGCCGACGCGCTGGCGGCACTGCGCTCGCTGGTGCTGGGCTTCGATATCGAGGACCGCGAGGCCCGCCAGCTACTGCTGGGGCTGGCCGCCGCCCGGGCCGGGTTGCCCGCCGACGACCCGCAGGTGCTCGCCGGGGAGACCGAAGTCCTGCGGATCTTCGCTGACCTATGCGCGCTGTCGCGCAACCGCCGGGTGCCCGACGGGGCCGAAGCCGACGACGAGTCCGCCGTGGACGCCGAGGCCACCCGCAACCCGCAGGAGTACCTCTACGCCTACCTGCGCTCCAGGGACGCCGACGCCGAAGGACTGCCGGAGTCGTTCCGGATCAAGCTGCGCCGTGCGCTGGCCCACTACGGGATCACTGACCTCGAGCCCACACCCGATCTGGGCCCCGTGCTCTACCGGATGTTCCTCGCCCACCGCCGGGCAACCGCGCACGTGCCGGTCGTGTCAGATCTGCTGCAGTGGCGCCTGAGCCACCCGCAGTCGCTGCCCGAGCCTGCCCGCGACGGCTACCGGCGGGTCCTCGACCAGCTGGTGACGGCCACCCAACTGCGCCATCCGGTGATCGGCGACCTGGCCCGGCAGGTCGTGTACCGCTGCTTCGATGCCGCGCTGATCGCCGGCGAGAGGGCGCAGGTGCAGCAGCAGGTGCGCGCGGAACTCGACCATCTCTCCCCCGACCCCGCGGCCCGGGCGGCCCAGATCGACGCCATGGTCGCCGCCGGTGAGCCGATCCTCCGGGCCTTCGCCGAACGGCACCATGCGGTCATGCTCGAGGTGATGACGCGGCGGTACTACCGGATCCGGCCGCTGGAGCAAGTCAAGATCATTAAGCACAACGGCCGCCCGGTGCTTACTGCCGCGTACGTCCATGAGGGGCACGATTACCTGCTCGTCGCCACCGTGGCCAGCGGAACCGAGACCGACGGGACGACCGACCTGCGCCGGCTCGTGGACACCCTCCCAGCTGACCGCACCGTGCTGATCGATCTGTACGTCACCTCTCAGACATCCGACGCCGACGGCCGCGACGACCCGGACGCTCGCGCCGCCAGGATCCGCGGCAAGCTCGGTACTATCCCGCCCGTGGTGGGCCGGGTCGCCGTCGCGGTGCGCCGGCCCGACGGCGCGGAAAGCGGCGGGCCGACCTGGTTCACCTTCCGCGGCGCGATGGAGACCGCGGCGACGGTGGAGGACCGGGCGCTGCGCGGCCTGCACCCGATGGTCGCCGAACGGCTGGGCCTGTGGCGGCTGTCGGGATTCGAGCTCACCCGGCTGCCCTCGGCCACCGACGTGCACCTGTTCCGCGCGCAGGGCCGCGAGGTCCCCGACGACCAGCGGCTGATCGCCCTCGCCGACGTCCGCGACCTCACCGTCCTGCGTGATGAAAACGGCGGGATCAGCGGCCTGCCGCAGCTTGAGCGCATCCTCGATGCCTGCCTGGACAGCCTGCGCGCGGCCCGCTCGGCCGACCGCGCCGCGGCGAAGCTGGAATGGAACCGCGTCCAGCTCTACGTCTGGCCGGTCGTGGACGTGCCGCTCACCGAGCTCGGCTCGGTCGTCCGGTCGTTCGCCCCGCGTACCGAGGCGCTGGGCTTGGAGCAGGTGCTGGTGCAGCTGCGGATAGCCGATGCCGGTGACCGGGACGCCGAACCGCGGGAGCTGATGTTGCGGTTGTCTCGCCCGCCGGGCGCCGGGCTGACGCTGCGCGTCACCGGGCCGCCGCCGAACCCGCTGCGCGAGATGAATTCCTACACGCAAAAGGTGATCCGGGCCCGCCGCCGCGGTGCCGTGTACCCCTACGAGCTCATCCCGCTGATCACCCGCTCCCCCGACCCCGGCGGCGCCCCTGGCACCTTCACCGAGTACGACCTCGACGAGACCGGAGCTCCGGCCACCGTGGACAGGGCGCCGGGCTCGAACACCGCGAACATCGTGCTCGGCGTGGTCGCCACGCCCACCAAGCGCTACCCCGAGGGGATGCGCCGCGTCGTGCTGCTGGGCGACCCGACCAACGCGCTCGGCGCGATCGCCGAGCCGGAGTGCCGCCGGGTCCTCGCCGCTATCGAGCTGGCTCGGCGGTTGCACGCCCCGGTGGAGTGGTTCGCCATCTCCGCGGGCGCGAAGATCGCAATGGACTCCGGCACCGAGACCATGGACTGGGTCTCCCGGGTGCTGCGCGGGATCATCGAGTTCACCCAGGACGGCGGTGAGATCAACGTCGTGGTCACCGGCATCAACGTCGGCGCCCAGCCGTACTGGAACGCCGAGGCCACGATGCTCATGCACACCAAGGGCATCCTGGTCATGACCCCGGACTCGGCGATGGTGCTCACCGGCAAGCAGTCACTGGACTACTCCGGCGGGGTCTCTGCCGAGGACAACTTCGGCATCGGCGGTTACGACCGGATTATGGGCCCGAACGGCCAGGCCCAGTACTGGGCGCCCGACCTGTCCACCGCCGTGGACGTGCTGCTCGCACATTACGAGCACACCTACACTGCGCCGGGCGAGCGATTCCCCCGGCCAGCCCCGACGACCGACCCCGCCGACCGGGACATCTCCGCGTCGCCGCACGCCGGGCCAGGTTGCGACTTCAGCACGCTCGGCGAGATCTTCGATCCCGCGATCAACGGCGAGCGCAAGAAGCCCTTCGACGTGCGCTCGCTGCTGCGCGGCGTGGCCGATGCCGACCATCCGCCGCTGGAGCGCTGGGCCGACATGCAGGACGCCGAGTCGGTGGTGGTGCTCGACGCGCACCTGGGCGGGCAGCCAGTCGCACTGATCGGCATCGAGTCGCGTCCTCTGCCACGGCACGGCCCATTCTCGGTGGACGGGCCGGCCCAGTGGACGGCCGGCACATTGTTCCCGCGCTCGTCGAAGAAGACTGCACGGGCCATCAACGCGGCCAGCGGGAACCGCCCGGTCGTCGTGCTGGCCAACTTGTCGGGTTTCGATGGCTCCCCGGAGTCGCTGCGCAGGCTGCAGCTGGAGTACGGCGCGGAGATCGGCCGCGCGGTAGTCAACTTCGACGGCCCGATCGTGTTCTGCGTGGTCTCCCGCTACCACGGCGGCGCGTTCGTCGTGTTCTCCGGGACGCTCAACGACAACATGGAGATCGCCGCCGTCGAGGGCTCCTACGCCTCGGTGATCGGCGGGGCGCCCGCAGCAGCGGTCGTGTTCGCCGGCGAAGTCAACAAACGCACCGCGGCCGATCCGCGGGTAGCCGACCTGCAGGCCAGCATCGCCGAGGCCGTGGAGAACGGCGCCCACGCCGACGCCGCCCGGTTGCGCACCGAGCTGACGTCGGTCCGCCCGGCCGTGCGCTCGGAGAAGCTCGGCCAGGTCGCCGATGAGTTCGACAACCGGCACAGCATCGAGCGAGCCCGCAGCATGGGTTCGGTCCATACCATCGTCCCCGCCACCAGGCTGCGGCCCTACCTAGCCGACGCCGTGCAGCGCGGGATCCACCGCACGCTCACCGCACTCGCCGAGTGGCACGGCGAGCACGATGGTCGCAGATGAAGTGACCGTCTGCACAGGCGGCAAGGGCCACCCGCAGAACCCGCGCCGCAGGGGAGCCGACAGGGCCGCACACTGACAGCGGGACAGGTGTCACGGGCAGCCAAAAATGAGCATTCTGACTGGTCAGGAGACCATACGCCGCCTGAGCGCCTGGCCACGGCAAGGCCATGCCAGCAGCCCTCATCGGTGGCGGAGCCTTATCCGAATGGAAGTACGGGACCTGTGCCGCCCGGAGACTCGATCGTGTCGTTGACCTGCTCGTTTTGCCTGCGAGGCTGGCGCGGTGATGGTTGGCTGACCAGGTGCTGCTCAAGATCGTCTGCCTGCTCATGCGCTGGTTGTTCAGCCTGGCTGTCCTGATGTCCGGCGGGGACGGGAGAAGAACGCCGAGCTGCTGGTGCTCCGGCACGAGAACGCGGTGCTGCGCCGGAACGCCGGCCGGGTGCGGTATGACCCCGCCGACCGGGCCTGGCTCGCCGCGCTCACCCGGTTCATCCCGCGCAGGCGCTGGGCGGAAGTCTTCCCGGTCACGCCCGCGACACTGCTGGCCTGGCACCGCAGGCTCACCGCCAGGAAATACGACACGAGCAAACGGCGCAAGCCCGGCCGGCCGCCGACGATCCGGAGCACCGCCCCAGCCTGGCGGCAGTACCTGCGCGCGCAAGCCGCCGGGATCCTCGCCGTCGATTTCCTGCACGTCGACACTGTGTCGCTGACCAGGCTGTACGTACTGGTGTTCATCGAGCACGGCACCCGCCGGATGCACCTCGGCGGCGTCACCGCCCGCCCGACCGGCGACTGGACGGTGCAGCAGGCCCGCACCCTGGCCCTCGACCTCGGCGGACGGTTCGGGGACTTCCGTTTCCTGATCCGTGACCGCGGCTCGAATTTCACCGCGTCCTTCGATGCCGTCTTCCAGGCCACCGGCACCACGATCTTGCGCACGGCCGTGCAGGCGCCGCGGATGAACGCGATCTGCGAGCGCCTGATCGGCACCCTGCGCCGCGAGCTCCTCGACCGGACCCTGATCCTGAACCAGGCGCACCTGCGCGCCGTCCTTGCCGAATATCAGGAGCACTACAACACCGCCCGGCCCCATCCGTGCCCCGGCCAGCGCGTCCCGGACGGTGACCCTGGTTCCCGCGTCACCGCAGCAGACCCCGGCACATGCCAGATCCGCCGAAAACCGGTCCTGAGCGGCCTGATCAACGAGTACAAGCGAGCCGCCTGAAGACCGGGCGGTCCAGGTCAAGCCGAAATCCTATTTTCGAGCGGCACAGGTTCCCGGCCCCGAGCCAGCTAACCGCGGTCATCCTGACTCCATTTTACTGTCCTACTGCTGTGCTACCGTAGTGATATGGCTGTCCGCAAGAAGCGCTCCATCTCCCTGCCCCCCGACCTGGACGCGGAAATCGCCGCCGCCGCACAGCAGGCCGGGATGACCTACAGCTCGTGGCTCGCCGCCACCGCCCGCAAGGAATTCACCATCCGCACCGGCCTGGCCGCCGTGGCCCAGTTCGAGGACGGGCACGGCGCCTTCACCCCCGGAGAACTCGCCGACGCCGACCAGTGGGCCGCCCAGGCAGACGACCGCGCCACCCAGACCGGGACCAGCACTCGGTGGCGCAGCGCCTGATGGGCGTCACCTACGACACCGGCGCGCTGATTGCCGCCGATCGCGGCGAGCGCCGCCAGTGGGCCCGCCACCGCGCCCTGCTCACCCGCCGCCAGGTCCCCGTGGTCCCCGCACCCGTCCTGGCCCAGGCCTGGCGCGGCGGCAGCCGCCAGGCCCTCCTGGCCCAGCTGCTCACCGGCTGCAACATCGAGGCCCTTGACGGCAAAGGCCCGCGCCGCCGGGGCGCTCGCCGCCCGCGCGGCCACCACCGACATCGTCGACGCCTGCGTCGTCGAAGGCGCCCTACGCCGCCACGACCTGATCATCAGCTCCGACCCCCGCGACCTGACCGCCATCGCCGCCGCGATCAGCCGCCACCTCGAAATCGACCACCCATAACCACCGCTTCCCCAGCCACACGCACGCTTCTGCCGCTCTGCGGGCGTTCGGGATAGCGGCTGCCCACCGGACGTGCGAGGACTCGGCGGCTTGCGCCAAGCGTCCAGCGGCGACGCCCGTCGTATGGCCCACCCGTCTGGGGACGGCCAACCCTGGTCGCAGTGGGTGACCAAGCTGCTGGTGCCAGCCGCGCGTGTAGCCGCCGCTCTGGCGCACACCCTGCTGTTGGTCTGACTGACTGCCACGGTCCAGATCTGGATGTTCTGTGTTCTGCGAGCTGGCTTCGCTAGCTCGGGCCGTCTGGCTTGCGCCGGTGGCGGCCTGGGACTGTGGGCGGGCAGTGATGCTCACCGGGAGACCTCCAGCCGGCTGATCTTGCTATGCACGCGCTAGTCCCTCAGGGCGCGTGGCGTTACTACGTGGGGTGCCGGTACCGGCGAGGTCGGCGGCATGGCATGCCGCTGTCGTGGCTCGACATGATCGGATGCGGCGGCGTAGAGTCCGCAGGCATCCGCCTGGGGATCGTCTGGGGAGGCGATCGCGGGTCCGGGCAACAGGAATCGGGGGCAATCACATGGCGTACGGGGTGGTTCATAAGTTCGCTGGTGGCACGAAGGAGCAGTACGAAGCGTCGATCGCGGCGGTGCATCCGCACGGCGGCGGGCTGCCCGAAGGGCAGCTGCTCCATGCCGCAGGCCCGTCGGCAGACGGCTGGACGATCATCGCAGTGCACGACTCGCGGGAAGGCTGGGAGCGGTTCCGCGACGGTATCCTCATTCCCCGCATGACGCAGGGCATCCCCGGCGGCTTCACCGCTCCGCCCGAGGAAACCGGGTTCGAGATCTACAACGAGGTAACGGCCTAGCCGCAGCAGTCCCGCCAGCGGCTGCCTGCCGGCTAGCTGGCGGGATCGGGTGATCACGACAGACATCTGCGTCCATGGGCCCGGCGGGCGCGCCAGAGTCACGAGCAGACACCAGCGCAACAGACCTGGCAGTTCTGTGCCGCCCGCCCGTAGCGAAACTGCCAAGGGCAGGCAGCGCCGAGTCGGCGATCTGTAGCGCTGAGGGCTCGGGAGCGTGGCCATTGACCTCACTTTGCGTAGCCAGCGCGGCGAGGCCACGGGTGTCGGCTGGAGGCAGGCGCTGGTGAGTAGAGCGGGGACCTAGAGGAAACAGGCGCAGCGTACGGCACCCACGTTCTGTCCGGGTTCTGCAGGCCGCGTGAACGAGTACCGCGGCGCCGCGGGTTGGCACGGCATGCGTTTTACTCATCCGGCCTGGCGCGCCTTCGCGCACTTGGCGCAGCCATACCGCGCCGCGGGCCGCGCCGGCTTGCGCCGCGGCGCGCCGGGCGCGGGCCGC
>Ga0066790_10000084_pt1 | contig 25986 bp, 18 predicted proteins | sample OrgsoiDNA2013050_FD_70963 | JGI IMG/M metagenome (GOLD analysis project Ga0066790, IMG submission 70963) | Permafrost soil microbial communities from the Arctic, to analyse light accelerated degradation of dissolved organic matter (DOM) -... | ecosystem: Environmental > Terrestrial > Soil >...
CGATCGCCAGCGACGCGCCTTGGCCGGTGCTGTTGGACGGCGCGTGGACGGCGTCGCCGACCAGCACCATGCGGCCGCGGTGCCAGTGCGGGACCGGCGGCATGATGTGGATCGCTCCGGGCGCTGTCTTGGCACCGCGCCGCTGGCGCAAGCACCGCGCGACCCGCGACGGGCCTCATCAGCTGGATCAGCCCCGCGCACTCGGACCAGACTGGCCGCCGCAGGCTCCCGCTGCGACCGGCAACATGGGCGTGGGGCGGAGGAACCACCCTCCGCCCCACGCCGTTTGTGTGTTGAGGTGAGGAACTCAGTTTAGGGAACGAACTTGCCGGTGACGGCGGTCAGCTCCGCAACGGTGAGCTTGCACGTTCCGCTGCCGCTGCACAGGCCCTGGGTCCAGCTGAACTTTGATCCGTGGCCAGGGACTGGCGTCAGCGTCAGGAGCTGTCCCTTTCGAACCGACAGGGAGCAAGTCGATCGGCAGGTGCCGCCCCCGGGCGCGATTTTGATCGTGCCCCGGCCCTTCTGTGCATGCTGGACCGTGACCTGCAGGGAGGCCGTGGCCGGGGCGGTGTAAGTGGCGACTCGGACCGTCTGCCGGGTGAGGCCGTTCTGTGTCACCACGGCAAAGATTCCGCGCTTTCCTGCCGGTCCGTCGGCGGGGGTGAAGGCGACCCGGCCCGAGTGTGCCGACACGCTTGACGCCAGGACGTGGTCTACTCCAGGCGCTTCCTCAACGAAAGTTACCTTCTGCCCGGGCAGTCGAGCGATCTTCCACGCGAGCCGGCGGTGCAGGCCCGCGCCGGACACGGTGGCTGACAGGGCGGGCTTGGGGAGCCCTTGGGCAGTGCTGAGTGATTTCACCGACGATCCGCTAGCCGGCGTGAATGCCCACCTTCCCCCGGCCGGCGCATCGATCACGACATAGTCGATGCCCTCGTCGACGCCCAGGCCGTACTTGGGACTCGTGCCGGTGAATGCCCCCTGGTGAGCTGGATCGATGGCCAGCGAGTGGCCGTTCGGATCGGTCAGGGTCCCGGCAGGGGCGGTCCCGTTATTCCCGGTTATCCGCATGCTGGCCACGGGCAGGCCGGCTGGCAGGGTGACCACGGCCGAAGCGGCGACGCCGGTGTCTGGCCGCAGGATGACCTGCGACTGCGACGTGTAGGGACCGAGCCCACACGACGATTCCATGACGTGCACCTTACCGCCCCACAGATACCCGAACCCCACGCTCGGGCCAGTGTCTCCGAAGAGCCGGCCGCATGCCGCGATCCCGGCCTTTGATACCACGCCGTCAGCCTTGGTGAGGTTCAGGCTGCCGATCGAAGTGCGACCGGAGCCAGTGAGGGAGAATGCCGTGGTCCCGCTGACCCAGCCGTTCAGGCCAGCATGAAATGCGATGTTACCCAGGGACACCTTTGCTTCTCCGCTCGCGGTGATGTGCCCGTCCGTGAAGTAGTCAAGCTCCCCGTTCGCCAGCGTCGTCCCGAAGGAACTTCCCTTCAGGAGCTTCAGCGAGCCCTTCATCTGAAGTTCTCCCGGATCGCTGAAGATGAAGCCAAGTGATCCGTCGATGCTCATCGCAGATTTCCCCTTGATCTGGGGCCCGGCAGTGATCGACGCGGTACCGGTGATCGACGGGGGCGGCGGGGCAAGTGCGAGTTCAGCACCGATGCTCTCCAGGAACACGCCGTCCGGGCCTAGGGGCTTGTTCAGGTTGTCCGCCTTGGCGCTGAACTTCGTCACGCTGCCGCGAGTGATCTCGATACTCGCCGCTACCTCCGCTCCTGCGGGTGTCGGCAGGCCGACGGTTGCTCCGCCGGTCCAGACGTCGGTCGCCAGGTCGTAGCTCAGCGAGAAGGCTTTGAGGCCGACCTTGGTGCTGCGGACGGGGATAAAGAAGCTGCTGGCGGACATTCCGACTTTCTCCAGTCCGTCGGCGGTGTTCAACGTCGCGGTGAAGGCTACGTCAGCGCTGCCCAGCTTCTGCGGCAGGGTCATGCTCCCGGTAACGTCTAGTCCATCCGAGCCGCTGGCCGTCAGGTCGATATTCCCGCTCAGCTTGACACCGCCGATCTTCGCCTCGGCGTCCTTCTGGAGGCTGAACTTCCGGTTCAGTCCGACGACGGGAATATGTCCGGAGAAGATCTGGAAGCTGCCGACCATCACCTTCGCGTCATCAGCGGATAGTTCCTCGTGGCCCGAAGCAGTGTCAATCGAGACGACGCCAGAATTCGGGACGAGATCGAGTCCGTTCAGATTGACCGGCCCAGTATCGGTATACGTCTGCCCGTTCTTCACCAGGCAGGAGCCGTCCTCGGCGGTCGCCTTGTACAGGCCGAAGGCCACCGTAGTCGTGCACGAGCTGGATACCGATAGCACTTGGCCGACCCACACCAGGCAGTCGTCATTGCCGGTCACGGCGAGCGCCGCAGACGTGTCGCCTGGGCTGACCAGGGAGCTGACGTCGGTGGTGGCGGTGTCCCACAGGTTGCCCAGGGAGTAGTTCGGGACGGCCATCGGGTCGGCACCGGGAAAGCTGACGTCGGGCAGGGCAGCGCCGTTAAATGCGGCGGTGTTGCCGGCTTCCTGCCCGTCCGCGACGATGTAGGTGGTCGTGGCAGAAGCGGGTGCGCTGACGGTAAAACCGTCCAGCGTCGCGTCTGCCTCGCTGCCCCCATTTGTCTCGGCGGCACCCTCAGCGATCTGGATGACGGCCTGCGGCATAGAGGCGAGCTCGTAGACGACAACGAGGCTGGCGCCCTCGAGCAGCGGGGGTGCCGAGCCGACGTTCCAGGGGTCTGCGCCATCGGTCTCGCCAGTGGCAAAGCCCGCCATGGCGTAGGAGCCGTTGCCGGTCACCTGGCTGGTCACGTCAGCCTCGTAGGACCAGTTGCTGCCGGCTGATGACCAGCACGGGCTCGCTCCCGAGGCCCACTCCGTGCCGCTGACCGGGTTGCCGTTGACGGTTCCCTGGGTGAATGCCGGATCAGCCTGGTCGGCGAGGATGTCCCACAGCAGGGTCGCGGACTTCACTGTGGCGCCGGCGGGCACTCCGGTGATGGAGATCGTCCCGGATCCCAGATTGCGCATTCCTATGCCAGCCGCTGTGTAACCGCCGTTCACCGTCTGTGATACGACCGTGGACAATGCTCCGGTCGCGTCCGGCTGGGCAGCTGCGGCAGCGTGCCGCACCGTCGCGCGCGTACCCGGACCGGTCCTGGCGGCGATCGTGCCCTGCGCTGAGCCGTGCACGCCTGAACCCGGCCCGGCCACGGGCACCGCCTCGGCCGCGGAAATACCGGACGCGATCGTCATGAGAACGATCAGCGCTAACGTTACTGACGCGCGCAAACGGCCAGCCTTACGGCCTTGCGCGTGCCCCCTGAGAACCCGCATAAGTCCCCTCCAGAGTTCGTCTCGCCCGGATGCCCGAGCATCCGGCAGGATGGAGACGCGGGATCGGCATTTACCGTTTACCTCTCCAACAAAGAAATCCCACTGAATAAGCGCGCAGAGTCCAGATTAGAACTTTATCTAGCTAATTATCAGGACAATACTCCCGGCGCGCCAACACAGATTCCCGACCGCCGGGCGGCGAGCAACCGTTGCGCCACCGACCCGGATCCATCCACACCGATGGCAGTCCGCGCGAGACAGTTTTGCCCTCGGCGCACCTTTTCTCCGTGTTCGCGAGTTCAGAATTACTACCATTACGATAGGAAGAATAGGTACCGGCTCTTTTGCATGGGCGGCCCCGCTTGGCTCGCTCGGCGCGATGGCGAAACTGGCAAGCGGGACGGATGGACGGCCTACCGATGACGCCAGCCGAAGCCCTGGAAGTTTTTCTGATTACAGGTAGCCGTCCGGGCACTTGCCGGTGCTGGGGAGCAGGTCGAAGAGGTGGCCGTCCTGTCCGGGGTAGGCGCAGACCGGGACCGCCGTCGGCGAGGACAGGTGGATGCGCACGATGGTGAGCGGCATGCCACCCGGCATGTCGGCGCCCATGTGCGAGGTGCCGGTGAAGTCCACCGAGCCGGTAACCCCCTGGTACCGGGAGCTCTCGATTTCGTAGGGGACGTCCGCGGCACGGAGCGGCGCGCCGTTGTCCTTCTCGTAGTTCTGCTCCGCGTGGATGAAGACCATGGCGGCGTCGTACGCCAGCCCGACTCGCTCCCCGGTCCACAGCAGGTCAACTCCCTGGCCCTGGATCTTGGGCAGGGCGCGCAGCTGGCTCGCGATCGTCGCGTACTCCTGGCAGAACTGCTGCTGGCTGCCCAGGACGTTCCCCGCGGTCGCGGTCCGCAGGCAGTCCCCCCTGGTGCGCATGATCGCGATGCCCTTGGTGACGTAGGAGACCACCAGGTTCCCGAGGCCGAGCTGGGTGCGCGCGGCGGGGTCGGCGATGAATCTCGTGACGCCGTCGTCAGCGATGATGAAGGGCTGCTGGTTGGACTGGCAGTCGTCGGCGATGGTCCGCAGGAAAAGGGTGAAGTCGTCGAACTTGCTCTTGCTGGCGAGCGGGCGGTCATGCCGCCCGTCGTAGATGTCGACCCTGGAGCTTCCGCACAGCTGAGAAGGCTCGAGCTGGTTGATGAAGGCCGGCTCCCCTATGCCCGGGTAGTCCGGTGCCAGCTTCTTCAGGTCCTGCTCGAGGGTGAGGGTGTACCAGTCGGTCACACTCTCCCGGCGGCCTAGCGAGTCGGTGATCTCCGAGTACGGCGTCGGCTCGTAGACCGTGATGCTCGTCGGCTTCAGGTGGCCGCCGGAGTCGTACGAGCTGCGCCTTTGCTTGAAATAGAGGGGAACAACCCGCTGGATGTACTGAAGCATCAGCGCAGCTTCCCGGGTGTTGCCTGGCGAGAGCTGGAAGTAGTACGGGCTGCTCTCGCCAATGCCGTCAGCGGAGAGCGTCGTGGCCAGGACGGAGACCTTGGCCCGGGAGAAGGTCTGGATGGCGTCCTGGACCGGGGTGATGCTCCGGTCCATGCCCAGCACTCCGAGCAGCCGGCGGTCCTTCCGGAACAAGGAGACGAGCATGTGCGCTACCAGGGCGGCGTCGAGCATCTTCGATCCGCCGTTGGCGACCACCACTTTCAGGAGCGGCGCGTCCTCCTCGTCGAGCTGGGCCTTCTGCGCCGCGTACAGCCCCTCCAGTTCCTCGGCCTCCGCGGTGTCGTAGTCCTCGTTGGCGCCCTCGGTCAGCCCGGCGAAGTAGACCAGCTCGACCACGGTGCGGCCGTTGATGTGCTTATCGACCTGGTGGTTCTCCGCGAAGATGGCCCGCTGGTCGTGCTCGATCCGCTCGTCTTGCACGCGCTGGACGGGGGACTCGGCAGACTGCCCGGGGTTGCTGAAGACGTACGGGGACCTGCCGCTGTAGTCGATGTAGCCGACGCACTCGATGTCGTGCGCCGGGGATCTCCAGGACGTGACGTCGAGGCGGTTCTCGCCCCTGGAGCCGGACACATGCGGGCAGCCCGCGACTGGCTTGGCGGCCGCCTGGGACCGGGGCACGAGGCCGCCGGGCAGGCCGAGGATGAGGACGACGGCGATCGCGGGGATGCCCAGGACGCATGCGACCGAGGTCATCCGGGCCAGCCATGGCCGGAGCGGGCGGTACGGCGGCTGCCCGTGCTGGCCCAGCTGCTCAGGCACCCGCATGGGGATGGAGGCGATGGCAGGCCGTTTCTGGCCAGCCCTCGGCACCATCAGGACGAGCAGCGGGCTGGGCTTGTCCCCCGCCCGGGCAGCCTCCCGTCGTGCCCGGTCAAGCAGCAGGGGAAGAGCCGGGTCGAGGCGGTCGAGCACGAGCACCGGCCGGCGCACCCGCCGCCAGCTCCGGCGCCGCCACAGGCGGGGCCGGTAGGCCATCCGGAGGTCTTCGAGGAAGGCCCGCACGGCGAGGAACTGAACCTCGTCCGCTGGCATCTCCCGTCCCCGGGTCAGCCCGAGGGCGAAGGTCGGGAAGCTCTGCTCGCTGCCCGCGGTCTTGCGCTGCCATCGCAGCCAGCGGCATTCCTGCCCCAGGCCCGGAGCGCCCCAGAACCACAGGCTGAAGTGAGGCTGCAGTAACCGGGCGGCAACCTCGAGGAACAACGACATCGGGCCGGCGCTCGCCGAGCGGACCACGTCCGGGACGAAGCTGCCATCCTGCGCCACGACGCTATCCGGGTCCCGCCAGTACCTGCGCAGCTTCTTCACGAGCTCGTAGGACAGCTCGCGCCGTGCCGGGCGCTCGACATTCAGCGCGGCCAGGTAGCCCAGCAGCCGCGTCCGCGGGAAGCTCAGCGCGCCGTCGCTGCGGCTATGGAGACGATCGGCCACGCGGTTCAGCAGCGTAATCAGCGGCGTATCATCCGCGTCCGGATTACCGGGCACTACATCAGGCGCGCCGACCACCACCGACACTTTGGCGCCGTCGCCTCGCAGGAATTCACGGACGTGCGCCGCCCCGCCAGGGAGGGAAGGGTCCGCCTGAAGTTCCACGATGTCCGGCATCACCTCGCGGAACGGCCGCCATGGCCACCTTCGGAAGGCGGGCCGCATCGTCATGCTGACGATATCGTCACGCCCGGCGGAACCTTTTCCGCCGATGGGACCCATAATGATCTCCAGCGCAATGAATGATAAGCGCCCGCCCCCGTGCGGCCAGTATGCCCAAACGTACCCTAGAACTCGGGCCTACCCGCACCTATCGGAGCAACTTGCCTCCCTTTCACGCTTCGGATTCTCGCGTTCTTTACCTCTCCGCCGCGCCGTCCCGCGGGGCCGCCCGCGCCCGCGGCGGCTCGGGCCGCAGTCAACTCAGCTTCTGCCGGCGGTTTAGGTCCCGATCGCCCTGTCGGGCTGCCCGCGGGCGGATGAGACCGCGCAGGCGCGCTGTCCGCTGACGTCGGTTCCGGATGTCGCCGGCCGTGAGCATCGCCGGGAACGCGCGGCGGATCCTGTGCTGATGCGCTGGTTATTCAGCCTGACTGCCCTGGTATTCCGCGGGGACCGACTGGCTATTCCCGCCAGGCTCCTTCGGCGACGAGCCGGGGACACTCGATGGCACGCCGGTACTGGCCATGAGCGTCGCCGGCATGCTCGCCATGAAGGAGCAGTTCCCGCACCTGCGGAACGGCCGACCATGGCGGCAGAAGGACATCGACGATCTCGAGATACTCCGAGAGCTGGCCGCCGAGGCCGACGCGCAGCGCTAGCGACATGGCCGTGCTGACGCCCTCGTCGACCAGGTCGCCGGGTCGACGAGCACCCCGCGCCAGCGTCCGTAGCAATGCCACTGCCAGCACCCGAGCTAGCACGCATTGCTCAGAGACACGACCGCCGGGCTCAACGCCCCAGGTCGATTTAATGATCCCTCGCTTGTAACGAGCGAGAACCTGCTGGCAAATCGCCGTATTCATCGGAGTAACGGCCGCTGTACTGGGCTGAGGCGTACCCGCCAGTCACCGTGGCGTGCCACTGGTGACCTTGGTCACAGGCACGCTAATGGCGCGGCGGCCGCCCGTCCGCGACGAGCAGGGCGAGTTCCCCCAGTGGGCCCTGCGCCCTGACCCGGCCGGCGGCGGGCAGGTGCTGGGCACGGGCGAAAGCGCGAGCGTCGTCTTCGACATCAGCAATATCGTCACGACCCTCCCGCAGGGCGTCACGTACGCGCATGTCGGCTACCAGAACATCCCGGGATACGACGACGGCTTCATCGCGATCGAGATCATCAAGGTAGAGCCGATCATCGTCGAGTACTTCACGGCTGACCCGCCGGTCGTGCCCGCTGGCACCATCGTCATGTGGTCCGGCCTGCTGACCGCCGTGCCGGCTGGCTGCTGTGCGATGGATCTCCCGGCGTCCCCGAACTCTCCGGCCGGTTCGCCTTCGGCGCAGGCGGCAAGCGCGGGCTGAAGCCGGACCAGGTCGGTGGCCAGGAGACCCACACGCATACCGCGCGAGGCTCTACCACCGTGGCCGGCGGCTCCCACAACCACGGCTTCCCCAGCGGCTGGAAGAACATCAATGCGAACAGCATCAGCGCCACGTATACGGTCATTGACCGCGACGAGCCATGCGCACACGGCCGCCACGACCGTGGCCAACGACCAGTCCAGCGCGCTGCCGCCCTGGTACGCGCTGGCCTACATCATGAAGATGCCGGGCCGCTAGCAATCACTCCCCATGACGCGGTCCCCGATCGCACTGCCGGCAATGGTCAGGACCCGCGCGGCCGCACCAGCCCTGCATCGTAGGCGGCGACCGCGGCCTGAAGGCGATCGCGCACGCCGAGCTTGCCCAGCATGCTCTGCACGTGGCTTTTCACCGTGGTCTCCGCCAGGTGGAGCTTCGCGCCGATCTCGGCGTTTGACAGGCCGCGGGCGACCAGCAGCAGCACGTCGGCCTCTCGCGCGGACAGCAGATCCCTGATCTGCTGTCCGCCGTCCCCGGCCGCGGCCGGGTCCTCGGCCATCGTCTCCAGCAGTCGCCGGGTGACCGACGGCGCGAGGATGGCCTCGCCCGAGGCGATCACCCGCACCGCCTCGATCAGCTGGTCGGCGGTTGCCTCTTTCAGCAGGAAGCCGGACGCGCCGGCTCTCAGGGCATCGGTGACGTACGCGTCGAGGTGGAAGGTGGTCAGGATCAGGATCTTGGCGGGCACCGGGGCGGTGCCGCGAAGCAGCGCCCTGGTGGCCGCGACGCCGTCCAGGCGCGGCATCCTGATGTCCATCAAGGCCACGTGCGGGCGCAGCCGCCGCACAGCCTCGACCGCCTCGGCGCCGTCGCCGGCCTCGCCGACGACCTCCATGCCCGGCTCGGACTCGATGATGGCGCGCAGGCCCGAGCGGATCAGCGCCTGGTCGTCGGCGATCAGGACCTTGATGTTCATGGCGCCTCCTGCTCGGGCAGGGGGATCGATGCCTCGACCTCGAACCCGCCGCCCGGCCGGGCGCCGGTGCGCAGGGTCCCGCCGTAGGCGGCTGCCCGCTCGCGCATCCCGACAATCCCGTGTGCCGTGCTCGAGGCCCGGCCGCTGGGTCCCGCGCCGTCGTCGTGTACCGAGATCCGCACCGTTCCGCCGCCTCGGATGATGGTGACGCCGGCCTTCGCGCCGGCCCCGGCGTGCTTGAGGACGTTGGTCAGCGACTCCTGCACGATCCGGTAGACCGCCAGTGCCATCCCGGGCGGCAGGTGCATCGGCTCCGCCTCGAGCCGCGTCTCCAGGCCGCCCGCGCGCAGGCTCGCGACGAGCTCGTCCACCTGCTCGAGCCCGGGCTGCGGGCTCAGCTCCGCTTCGGCGTCCGGGCGCAGCACGGCCAGCACGCCGCGCATCTCCGCGAGCGCCTGCCGGCTCGCGGCCGAGATCGCGCTCAAGAAGGCAGGGACCGCGTCCGGGTTCGACCGGGCAGAGCGGGCCGCGGCCTCCGACTGGATCGCGATCAGGCTGATCGAGTGGCCGATGACGTCGTGCAGCTCGCGGGCGATGCGCAGCCGCTCGTCCACGACCGCCCGCGCGGCGCGCTCGCCCTCCTCCGCCTCGAGCCGCGCCGCGCGGTCCCTCAGCTCCGCCACGTAGTCGCGCCGCGTGCGGACCGCATACCCCAGAACCCAGCTCGCTGCGATCAGCGCCCCGAGGGTGAACGAACCCCAGCCGCCGTCGTGCTGGTCGCGCGTGCCCGGAGCCGCGGAAGCCACGGCCACTGCGACTGCGGCGGCCAGCACGGGGGCCGCGCCCCGCAGCGTCCCGGCAAGCTCGGCTCCCCCGGCGCGCCGCCCGTGCACAGCAAGGGCGTAGGCGGCGCAGCACGTGGCGAAGATCGCGTCGCCGGCCGGATAGCCGAAGGCGAGCATGAACCCGCCCAGCAGCGTCACAGCAGCAAGCACCGCCGCTGGCGCCCGCCGGCGGCCGAGCAGGAGGAGTCCCTGCCCGACGGCGAGCGGCACGATGACGCTGTGGGGCAGCCATGCGGCGACCTTGTCCCAGCGCCCGGCGGCGGTGACGAGCGCGGCGGCCACGCCGACGGCCGCGTCCACGGCAAGCCGGCCCGGTCTCCGCACCCGCACAGCTACCATCATGCCCGATCAGGAGGCCGGCGCGTCAGGCGTCGCGGCCGCGCAGCGACAATGCCGCGGCGGCAGCCAGGACGAGGACCCAGGCCGCGAGCCCGGCCACCGCGGGGCCCGGGCTGAGGCCCTGATGGTGGTGCAACATCTCGTCGCCGAGGTTCAAGGGGAGATACGGCACGGTATGCCGCGTCACGGCATCCGGCGTGATCTTGTCGGCCAGCACCGGCAGCACCAGCAGGAGCCCGAACATGCTGGTGATCGCCGCAGCGGCGCTGCGCACCAGGACGCCGGTGAACAAGCCGATCAGGCCTGCCGCCGTCATGTAGTAGACGTTACCCAGCAGGTGGGCGAGCACGTAGTGATCACCGAGCGAGACGTGCGGCGCGTGAGCACCGGAGAGTATGGCCTGACCGGTAAAGAACGTGGTGAAAACGATCACCACCGCCAGCGCGAACGCAGCCAGGCCGGCCAGGACCGCCTTCGCGGCCAGGACCAGGCCGCGCTGCGGCGTCGCCGCGAGGGTCGTGCGGATCAGGCCGCTGCCGTACTCGTTCGTGGCGACAAGCGCGCCGAGCGCGCCGAACAGGAGAATGCCGAGCACCACGAAGTTGAAGTTGGTGCCGAGCGGATCGAACTGGGCCTTCTGTACCGCGTCGAGGTGCGAATAGCCCGTCGCATTGTGCCTGACCGCCGAGGCCGACACCCCGATGGACGCGACCGTGCCCAGCAGCGGCGTCAGGAGCATGGAACGCAGCGACCGCAGCTTGATCCATTCGGCGGCCAGGGCAGCCCCCGCCCGGCGGTACCCGGCGGGCGGGGCGTGTCCCGCGGAGCCCGCACCCGGGGCGGCCGCGCGCGCGGACATTACGCGTCCCTCTTCAGGATGAGTGCGAACGCGGCGAACGCGGCGACCGCGACGTAGGCGGCAAGGACACCGAGTCCCGGCCAGGACCCGAGCGCGTACGCGCCGCTGTGCAGCTGATGGAAGGCCTGCTCGCCGGCTTGGCCCGGCATGTACTCGCCCAAGTTCTGAGTGATCTTGCCCGGGATGATACTGAGGAACAGGACCGGCAGGACGATCAGGATCCCGAACAGCGCGGCCAGGGCGCCGGGCGTGTGCCGCACCAGGACGCCGATGAACATGGCGAGCAGGCCGACGAGGGTGAGGTACAGGCCCGCGCCGGACACCGCCGTCAGCACGCCCGGATCACCGATCCCGGCGTGCTTGGCCGGGGAGAGCGCGCTTTGCCCGAGGAAGAACGCCGCGAACGACATCGCCGTGCAGCAGGCCCACACCACCACCGCGAACACCAGCGCCCGCATCGCCAGCACCTGGGCGCGCTGCGGCGTGGCCACGAACGTGCCGCGGATCAGGCCGCTGGCGTACTCGCCGGTCACGGTGAGCACGCCGAGCGCGCCGACGAACAGCTGCGCGAGCTCGATCGCCTGCAAGACCGTGAAGACGGGGTCGAACGCGGCCTGGCCGGCCGGCGACGCGGCCAGGTAGCTGCCGCGGTTAGCGTCGCCCAGCAGCCAGGCGCCCGCCACCACGGTCAGCGCGGTGGCCGACAGGGCCAGCGGGCCTGAGCGCACCGAGCGGAACTTGATCCACTCGCTGCGCGCGGTGGCCCGCAGCCGGGAATCCAGCCGGATGCCCCGGTGCGGGACGGTGCCCGCCTGCGCGCTCACGACGCCACCGGAACCGCAGCCCGGTACTCGACGCTCTCACCGGTCAGCCGGAAGTACGCCTCCTCAAGCGACGCGGTCACATCACGCAGCTGATACAGCACGTGGCCGCGCTCAGCGGCCAGTTCGCCGATCTGCCTCGACCCGAGCCCGGCCACGCCGAGCGTCCCGTCCGGCTCCAGCGTGACCTGGGCCCCGGCGGCGCGCAGGTCCGCGGCCATCCGCTGCGGGTCAGCGGAGCGGACCTCGACCCGCCCGCCGGAGTCCCGGGCCATCAGCTCCGACAGCGGCATGTCCGCGATCATCCGGCCGCGGCCGATGACCAGCAGATGGTCCGCCGTCAGCGCCATCTCGCTCATCAGGTGGCTGGAGACCAGGACCGTCCGGCCCTCCGCGGCCAAAGAGCGCATGAACGTCCTGATCCAGCTGATCCCCTCCGGGTCGAGCCCGTTGACCGGCTCATCGAACAGCAGCGTCCCGGGATCGCCGAGCAGCGCCCCCGCGATGCCGAGCCGCTGAAACATGCCCAGGGAGAAGCCGCCGGCCCGCTTGCGCGCCACCGACGCCAGCCCGACCATCTCCAGCACCTCATCGACCCGCGCGCGGGCGATGCCGTTGGCCGCGGCGAGGCTGCGCAGGTGGTCGTACGCCGAGCGGCCGGGGTGCACGGCACGCGCATCCAGCAGGGCGCCGACCTCGTGCAGCGGCCACACCTGGCCCTGGTAGCGGCGCCCGCCGATGCTCACCGTCCCCGAGGTCGGCCGGTCGAGCCCCAGGATCATCCGCATAGTCGTCGACTTGCCGGCGCCGTTCGGCCCGAGGAACCCCGTGACCATCCCGGGCTTGACCTGAAAGTCGATTCCATCGACCGCGGCCTTACCGCCGTAAACCTTCGTCAGTGATCGCGCCTCAATCATGCGCAGCTCCCTTCATTCATCTCAACGACGCTACGGACCACCCGGCCCCGCCGGCCTCGGCCGAAAGGAGGAAACCAGGCACCGCGCCGCGCAAAGGCTCCTCCTTGAGTAGGAGACGGGGACAAACTCGGTGAGCACGGACGACTACCCCTGTACGGGTCCCTGGCCGCCAGCCCGCACCGGGCCGGCAAGCCGCTCAAGCTCGGCCTCCAGGGACTCCGCGCGGTAGTTGCGTCAGCAGCCATGAACGCCCCGGCGGAAACCTGTGGGGTGTCGTCGCCGCGGGCGGCCCGGGCTAGCGAGCGCTATGCCTGCCCGGCCGAACCCGGTACGACCAGCCCCGACTCGTACGCGGCGATGGCGGCCTGCGTCCGGTCCCGCAGGCCGAGCTTGGCCAGCACGCTGCTGACGTGGGTCTTGACTGTCTGTTCTGACACCACCAGCCGCGTTGCTATCTGCAGGTTGGTCAGGCCCTCGGCGATCAGCCGCAGCACCTCGGTCTCACGCGGTGTCAGAGCGGCGAGCAGCGTCGGCTGCTGGCTGACCGCCGTGGGGCGAAGCTGGGCGAACTTGCTGATCAGCCGCCTGGTGACCGACGGCGCGAGCAGCGCCTCGCCGGCGGCAACGACCCGGACCGCGTCGAACAGCCGCTCCGCGGTAACGTCCTTGAGCAGGAAGCCGCTGGCACCGGCGCGGAGCGCGTCGTAGACATACTCGTCCAGGTTGAACGTGGTCAGGATGAGAATACGGGGCACGTGCGGCCCGGCCGCGTCCGGCCCGGCCAGCAGCCTGGTCGCCTCGATGCCGTCCATCACCGGCATCCTGACGTCCATGAGAACGACATCAGGCTTCAGCGCACGGCTCGCCTGGACGGCCTCGTTCCCATCGCTCGCGGTGCCGACGATCGTGAAGTCGGGCTGGGAGTCCAGCAGCCCCGCGAACCCGCCGCGCACTACCTGATGATCGTCGGCGACGATGATGCGGATTGGTGCCGCGGATTCAGTCACGGCGCTGCCTCCCGCTCGGCCTTGACCGGCAGCCTGGCTTCCACCACGAACCCGCCCGATGCCGCTCCGCCCGCCCGCAGGCTGCCACCCACCGCCGTCGCCCGCTCCCGCATGCCGAGCAGGCCGTTCCCGCCGGCCTGGTTACCGTCAGGCGGGCCCGGCCCGTTGTCGCGGATCCGCAGCCAGAGGGCGTCCGCGGCGAAATGCAGTTCCACGTCCACGGCTGCGCCCGGCGCGTGCCGCCGCGCGTTGGTGAGGGCCTCCTGCACGATCCGGTAGGCGGCCAGCTCGGTGCCCGGGTCAAGCGGGTGTGGCCAGCCGCTGGTGATCAGGCGGGTGCTCGCCTCCGATACTTCCCTGGCCCCGTCGATCAGCTCACTGAGCTGATCGATGCCGGGCTGCGGCCGGCGCTCCGCGGGCTCGTCGCTGGTGTCCTCGTGCAGCACTCCCAGCAGCATTCGCATCTCGGTCAGCGCGGTCCGCGCGGTGTCGCCGATCGATGACAGGCGCTGTGCACCAGCGTCAGGCATGCCGGGCGTGGTGAACCGGGCGTTCTCTGCCTGCACCGCGATCATGGAAATGTGATGGGCCACGACGTCGTGCAGCTCACGGGAGATGCGGGCCCGCTCGCCGCGGGCCGTGTGCTCCAGCAATGTGCCCTCGATGCCCGCCCGCGCCCGCGCGAGCTCCGCCGATTCCCGCCGGGCCCGCTGAGCCGCGCCGGCCCAGGCTGACAGCGGCCCGGCTGAAGCCAGCAGCAGGGCCAGGTCCTCGGTCAGGCCGGCGGAGCCGTGGGTGTGGGCGGTCGGGGCCAGCAGCAGGAACGAAACCGCAAGGGCTGCCGCCAGGAGCTGCCGGCCGGCCCGGCCGAGCACGTACATCACCATCAGCTGGGCAATCACGCCCGCCACGGTGAGTGCGTCCAGTGCCCCGAGCAGAAGGGCATTCGCGGCGGCCATGGTCACCGCGGCGGGCACCGGGTAGTTCCGCGCGAAGGCAAGTGGCAGGGTCGTGATGAGGCTAAGCAGCACCAGGTCCAGCTGCAGGTTCCCGGTATCGAGCCCGCCACTGCCATGGCCGGTGCCGGAGATGGTGGCCGCCTGGGTGCTCGCCTCCGCAAGGGCGATCACAGCCAGCACGGCGGCGGTCAGGGCGGGCGCCTGCGGCGCGGCGGCGATCCGCCGCTCCGCCTCAGCCCATCGGGCCAGCCAGTCCGCGCTCACGGTACTCATTCTCGCGGCTGGCTGGGCGCCATGGCGTCCCCCGGCTCGTGTATCTGCCCCTCCGTCGCGGGGGGGATGACCCGGCATCGCCTCCCTCCTGCGAGCGGGTGCTAAGGCGGTTCCGCAGCGTGAGGCTTTCCCGGCCGCCCGTCCATAGCCTGAGCTGTCATGGAAGCAACTATTGAGGTAAGCGGCCTGCGCAAGCGATTCGGGCCGACGCTGGCCCTGGACGGGATGTCTTTTACCGTCCAGCCGGGCCAGATAACGGGTTTCGTCGGGCCTAATGGCGCCGGCAAGTCCACCACGATGCGGGTGGTCCTGGGCCTGGATGCGGCCGATGAGGGCAGCGCGCTGATCGGCGGGCAGCCCTATCACCGGCTGCGGCACCCGCTGAGCCACGTCGGGTCCCTGCTGGATGCCTCGGCGCTGCAGCCCGGCCGGACAGCCCGCAATCACCTGCTGTGGCTCGCCCACTCCCAGGGCATCGGGGCCAGCCGCGTGGATGAGGTCATCGCGGAGGCTGGCCTGGGCAAGGCGGTCCGCAGGAAGGCCGGCGGCTTCTCACTCGGCATGCGGCAGCGGCTCGGGATCGCCGCCGCGATGCTCGGCGACCCGCCGGTGCTCATGCTGGACGAGCCGTTCAACGGCCTCGACCCCGAGGGCATCGTCTGGATGCGCGGCTACCTGGCGTCGCTGGCCGGGCAGGGGCGGGCGGTGCTGGTGTCCAGCCACCTGATGAGCGAGCTGCAGGACACCGCCGATCACCTGGTAGTGGCCGGCCGCGGCCAGGCGATCGCGGACACCAGCGTGGCCGAGCTGCTCGCGGCCGCGTCCGCTGACCGGGTGACGCTGCGGACTGCCGCCCGGGCAGAGGCAACGACGGTGCTGGCGCATGCGGGGGCAACCGTTACCGCCAGCGACCGGGACACGCTGACCATCGCCGGGCTGCCGACTGAGCGGATCGTCGCCGTGCTGGCCGAGGGCGGAGTGCCGTTCTCCGAGGTATCGGCACACCGCGCCACGCTGGAGGAGGCCTACATGGAGCTCACCAGGGACGCTGTCGAGTTCCGCGCGGAGCCCGCTGAGGAGATCACGCGATGACCACGAGCTCGATTACGCCTTATCGCTCCGGCCGCAAGCCGGGCCGGGACGGGTTCGCGCAGCTACTGCGGTCGGAATGGACAAAGTTCCGTACCGTGCGCGGCTGGCTCTACGCGCTGATAGCCGCACCGCTGCTGGCAGCGCTGGCCACGCTCGCCATCGTGGGCGCGGCGAACCCGACCCGGAACCCTGGCGCGCAGAACCCCGGCCCGACCGGGCCGAACGGCGAGGCCGTCACCGACCAGTTCGAGTTCGCGCACCAGCCGCTGACCGGCAACGGCAGCATCACCGTCGCGGTCACCTCGCTGACCGGCAGCTTCGTGGCACCGCCCGGCGGGCTTCCGCCCGCTGGATGGGTGCAGCACAGCCTGGGCCAGGGCCTGCAGCCGTGGACCAAGGCCGGGATCATCATCAAGGACGGTACGAAGCCGGGAGCGGCTTACGCGGCGGTCATGGTGACCGGCGGGCACGGCGTCCGGATGCAGTACGACTACACACACGACATCGCGGGCCAGGGCGGCTCGCCGCCCGCGGCCGCGCCGGCCTGGCTGCGGCTGACCCGTTCCGGCGACACGATCGCCGGCTACGACTCGGCCGACGGGACGCACTGGACCAGGATCGGCACGGCCGCCCTGGCCGGGCTGCCGTCCACCGTGCAGGCCGGAATGTTCGCGACCTCGCCAGGCGCGGACCTGACCACGCAGGGTTTCGCAAGCAACAACGGAGGGCAGTTCAGCACGCTGGGGACCGCGGCAATCGGCCACGTGAGCCGTCAGGGCGGCTGGACGGCCAGCGCCTGGACGGCCAGCCAGGTGGGCCTGCTGACTAAGGCGAACGGGCCGCCCGGCGTGCATTGCGGCACGGGCTGCGTCCGCGCCGGCAGCAAGCCGGCCCCGGGCGCGGGCTTCACCGCGCACGGGGACACCTACACGGTGTCCGGCAGCGGGGACATCGCCCCGTACGTGCCGATCCTCGACCCGCTAGGGCTCAGTTTCAAGGGCACGCTCGTCGGGCTGATCGCGGTCATCGCCCTGGGCGCGATGTTCATCACCGCCGAGTTCCGGCGCGGCATGATGATCCGCACGACGTTTGTGGCGAGCCCGCGGCGCGGCCGGGTGCTGGCGGCAAAGGCGCTGGTCATCGGGTCGGTCACGTTCGTCGCGGGGCTCGCGGGCGCGGCAGTGGCTTTCGTGGCGGGCGGGCATAAGCTCACCCAGAGCGGCTGGTCGGCGGCCGTCTTCCCGGCCTGGCCACTGCTCAGCGCACACGGACTGCAGATGGTGGTCGGCACTGCCGGCCTGTTCGCGCTGGCCGCAGTGCTTGCCGTCGCCGCAGGCGCCACGCTGCGGCGCAGTGCCGGCGCTATCGCCGCCGTCATCGGCGTCATCATCGTCCCGCTGATCCTGGCGACGCTGCTGCCGATGGGGCCCGCGCAGTGGCTGCTGCGGCTCACCCCCGCCGCCGCGTTCAGCGTGCAGCAGGGCACCCAGTTCTACCCGCAGGTGAGCCACGCGTGCCTGCCGTACAACGGCTGCTATCCGCTGTCGCCGTGGAACGGGTTCGCGGTGCTGGCCGTCTGGGCCGTGCTCGCCCTGGGCGGGGCCATCTACCTGGCGCGCAGGAGGGACGCATGAGCCCCGCACTGCAGGACGAGCGAGCCGTCCCGCGCCACCCGGCAGCGCAGGATCGGGCCGCTGCGCGCAGCGCGCTTGGTGCCACCTGGGCCGGCCTGCCGGATGCGCTGCACGCGGAGTGGACGAAGCTGCGCACCGTGTCCAGTACCGCCTGGCTGCTGCTGGTCGCGATCGTGGTCACGATCGCGACGGGTGCCATCACATCCTCGGTGGTGAAATGCCCGGGCTCGTGCGGCGCCGACCCCGCCAAGATCAGCCTCACCGGCGTGATGCTGGGTCAGGCGACCATCGCCGTGCTTGCTGTCCTGGTGATGACCAGCGAGTACAGCACCGGCATGATCCGCGCGACGCTGACGGCCGTGCCGCGGCGCACTACGGTGCTGGCGGCCAAGGCAGCGGTGCTCACCGCCGTGGTGCTGGTGGCCGGGACCATCGCCGTGCTCGGCTCGGTACTGGCCGGCGAGCTCCTGCTGCCGGGCAACGGATTCACCGCCGCGCACGGCTTCGGGCCGCTGACCCTGGTGCACGGACCGGTGCTGCGGGCCGCCGCCGGGTCGGTGCTGTACTTCTGGCTGATCGCCATGCTCGGCCTCGGCATCGCCGCCGCCGTCAGGGAGTCTGGCGTCGCGACCACCCTCGTGCTCGGCCTGCTGTACGTGCTGCCGATCATCGGCAGCCTGATCCTGAACCCGCACTGGGAGCGGCGATTCCAGCGGTACTCACCCATGGACGCCGGGCTGGCCATCCAGGCCACCAGGAACCTCGGCAAGCTGCCCATCGGCCCGTGGGAAGGCCTCGGAGTGCTCGCTTGCTGGGCGGCCGCCGCCATGCTTGCGGGCTGGGGCCTGCTGCGCTGGCGGGACGCGTAACCGCCGACGACTGCAGCGCAACGTGACCTGCAACCACGACCCAGCTTGAGGGCGCCGACTGGCGCCGGACGCGTTCGAAACCCTGGAAGCGACTGGCGATCTCCGCGCCGGCGCTCGCGGCCCGTGGGGGCGAGCTCTTGACGGCGTAGGGCTTGCCCGATCCCTTCCTCAGTTGATGACTGAAGGGCAGGTTACGCCGGTGGTCGCGGAGTGGCTGACGATCGCGATGCGGGGATGGTCGTTCGCGTCTCCGGTGACCCTGATGATCTCGACGCTGTGGTGGACGTGGTTGAACCAGATCTGGCCGGTGGCGCCCTTGGTGATATGCAGGCAGCGCAAGATGGAGGGCACCCCGTTGCGGCCTCCAGCCTGGCTCGCGGCCGCATAGAGGGCGTGGGCGGCGTCGAAGGCCAGGGCGACGGTTCCGTCGGCGAAGAACGGATCGCTGTAGCTGGGCGTGCTCCTCAGGTGCAGGGCCCTTTGGAGGTCATCGGCGAGGAAGGATCCGGGGCCTGTTCGGCTGGCGGCGGTCAGCGTCGCGTAGTACACGGTGACGTGCGCCGGGACGTTGTAGGTGGTGGAGCTAGCGAATTCGCTCTTGGTCAGGTCATCGCCGCTCAGGACGCTGATGTCCGGGGCAAAGCAGCCGGAGTCATCCTGGAGCAGGCTCATTAGCCCGGGGATGTCGTCGGACCGTCCGGCCAGGTAGATGACGGACGGGCGTGGCCTGGCGTGGCAGATCTTCTCCAGAGGACCGCTGGTATCACTGGTGCCGAAGTCGGCCTGGTTGTCGCTGACCTTGTAGGTCAGCGGCTGGGCGCCGACGAGGGCAAAGCCGGCCCTGCGGAGCATGGCGCGGGCCGCGGCGGCCTGCTGGCTGCTGTAAGGGTCGAGGCCGGGGCGGGTGAGGATGACGGCGGTCTTCCCGGCGACACGGTCGATCTCGGGTGCGAGTGCGTCGGCCTCCTCGGCGTTGGTAGCGGCCAGGCCGAAAAAGTTCCACGCCTGGGTGAGAGTGTCGCTGGAGTTGGTGGTGTCGACTACGGCGAGGTTGGCCGCGGCGAGGTCATGGATGGCCGTTCCGCTGGCGGGTGTGTTGCGGCCCATCCCGATCACGCCGACGATGGTCGGATCCTGGCGCGCGGCGTCAGCGATTTTCTGCGCCATGACGATCTGGGAGGCCAGGTCCTGGCCGCCGTTCGCGATGTCGATCCGTACCTTCACCGGCATGTTGGCGTTGGCGTACGCCTGCCACACGTAGGCGCCCGCCAGCTCCTTGACGGAGCCCAGGGCCTGCTGCTCGCCGGTGCCAGGGGCCGCGCTCGTCAGCGACCCGGCGTAGACGATGGTGATGTACGAGGACGCCTCCGCGGCTAGCTGGTTCTGCTGCCTGATGAGCTCATCCAGGCCGCCCAGGGAGACGTTCGCGCCCACGGCTGGCATTCCTGCTTGCCCGGGCAGGGCGCCGTTGAGCCGAACGCCTCCGTCCCTGGGCACGAATTCCCGGGAGCCGGTGGTGTCGATGCCCACGCACTCGCCCGGGCTCTGCGGCGACCACACCAGGTCAGGGTCTGAGCCGACGAGCCCGCCACCGCAGTACCTGTCAGCAAGCTGCTGGCCGCGCAGGACCCCGGTGCCGAGGAGTATCAGCAGGGCCATGGCCAGCGTCCAGCGTGACCATAGCGCCCATATGGACCGCCGGGCGCGCGGCTGGTGCTTATCGCTCGACTGGTCTGCCAGGCGCTCGCGGCGGAGCGGGAGGCGCAGGACCCATGGCCAGGTCGATCCCAGGCTCGGAGACTGGCCCACGCGCATCGCAGTCGCCCACGCCGCGTAGAGCCCCTGTTCTGCGTCCCCTCGGGCGCGGGGAGGCAGGCCGCTCAGCTGGCGGCGTTCGATGTCGATGCCCCCCGGGACGCTGGCCAGGACCAGGAGCGGGTCCTGCTCGCTGCGTCTGCTGCGGACGTCGCTGATGGCGCCGAGCAGCGTCAGCCCGCCGTTGTCCTCGCCAGCGCCGGGGAGGAAGACCATCGGGGGCCAGGTCCGCTTGCGCCGGCGCAGGTCCATAGCCCACGGGCGGTGGTTGGCCCGCAGGTCCTCCAGCAGCGCCAGGACGCGCAATTGCAGATAGAACTGAAGCGCCCGCTCCTGCGCTACAGAGTCCGGCGGCAGGCCGCTGCCCGCAGCGCCCCCGTATTCAGCGACGACGAGCTGCTCGGCCACCAGGCGGGCGCGGGCTTGCACGGCCTCCCAGGACCGGCGCGGGCCCCACCTCAGCCAGCCAGGAGCGGACCTGCTGACGCGGGCAAGAAACGTCGTGGGAGCGAGGAACGTAGTGGTGGCGAACCATCGGCTGGCCTGTCCCAGCCAGGACAGCGGAGCGGTGTTCTGCCGTACTACCTGCGTTACCGTCAGCAGGGCGACGGCGACGGCCAGAACGCCGGCCAGGACCGGAGCCGATGCCTGGGTCAGCAGCCTGGTGGCCCCGACTAGCACGCAGGCCCCGATCAGGGTCGCCGGACTGAATAAGGGGCCGACCACCCGCCGCACGGCAGAAGAAGCGGAGCGAGCCGGCCGCCAGCGGAGCTTTCCCAGACGCTCCAGGACGGCATCGGCGGCGGGACGATTCCCGTCGCCCCGCGCCTGGTGGGTGGCAGCGACCGCGTCCTCGATCGCCTCGAGCATCCGCGACCTGGGGAAGACGTATGGCCTGTACTGGCACCGGCGCTGGTTGTCCCATCCGGCAGTGGCAGTCAGGCTGCGCACCATCGCCAGCGCATGATCGTAATGCCGCAAATGATCCGGGACCGCGGCTCCCGTGCCACTACCGGGAACGACCTCCTTGCACAGCAGGCGACCCTCGCAGTAGACCGCGTGGAGAACATCCACGATCTCAGTGACCCTGCCGTCCGGATCGTCATCCTGCGCCTGCAGCACCACGAGCGGCATCGGCGCCCGCTGCGTCCGGAACCGCAGAGTCAGGTCCCGGCACAGGTCCAGGACGGTATCCGTAGCGAGGGTATGCCTCTGGCGCTGGCCGTCCATCGGCCATCGGATATCTGCGACCGCCATGCAGGGGCTCCCTCTTCGCGCCTGGCCGCTGCGGCCGGAGCAGGGCGTTACGATCCGGAACAGAGCGCGGACTGATTGTAACTGGATCAACGGACAGGCACGTGCCACTTACCTGCTGCTCCCCGGCGGACCCGATCCACGGCGTCAGCGAGGTTATGCAGCAGGTACAACCGGCCGCCCGACCCACTCATTGCTTGTATCGCCGCCGCGTGCTCAACGGGTTTCTCCCGCAGGACGGCCGCCATCGGACCCGATGCGGACTGCCTTGTGTGATGGGTCGATGACTTCCACGGAGATCAAGGTGACGCCGAGGTCTCGGACCTTCATGAGCAGCCCATGCAACTGCGCTTGGTCCGAGACGATGCCGCTGAGGCTGGTTGTGCCGTCGCTTTCGTGGGTCAGGGTGAGGTCACCGAACCAGGCCGTCCAGTGGTCGTCGAGGTGCCCGGCGACCCGAAGCCGGTAGCCGGCGGGCACCTGTCGTTTTGGGGACTGGGTCATGAGGATCCGACCTTCGTTGTCGCCCTGATGGCCCAGCCGGCGCCGAGGGCCACCGCGCAGACGATGTGCACGAACGGCACCCACCCGATCGACCTGGTCGACCGGGTGGTGGTGCGCACTGGCGCGTTGATCGTCACTTGGCGCCGGCGCGGTCGAGTTGCGAGCTGACGGGCCCGGGCACGCGGGCAGCTGCCGGGGTGCGCTGCTCGCGCCACAGGGAGTAGCCGAGGCCGACCAGGGCGACGCCGGTGGGGATGGCGAACAGCCTCTCGTTGACCTGTGGCAGCACGGAGATCGCGATGGTCGACACGGTGCCGACAGCGAGCAGTGCGGCCGCCCACCGGGGCAGGACGTTGGCGCGGAATAGTGCGATGCCGAAGATGAACCCGCCGCCCAGGTAGGTGATGCCCATGACCGAGATGGCGGTCTGCATCAGACCGATGTCGCCGGACGCGGTCCCGCCGGTGGCCACGGCGAGGACGTCGCTGACGTAGCCGGGTGCACTGTGCGCCAGGGATGGTAGGACGACTGCACCAGCGAACTCGACGCTCAGCATGACGAGGTAGCCCGCCCCGAACACTACGTACCCGAGCAGGCCTAGCACGCCGATCTTCTTGACCTGGCGCAGGTACATACCGGTGATGCCGATGAGCGACAGGGCGGCCATCAGCACCTTCAGGGTTTGGCGCACCTTGAATTCGGTGGTGGTGGCGAAGGTGACGTCCAAGTGGGGGTGGTTGACCTGGACGCCGATGAACAGCAGGCCCGCCGCGATCGCGGCCAGTCCGGCCGCCCGGGTCAGCTTCGTGGTGGTGATGGTCATGGCCGGCTCCTTGGCTTCTGGCTGTCCGTGGCGAGGCGCCGCGGGATGACTCGAAGGTAGGGACCGGGGGGGTGACCCGGCATCACCAAACGATGTGACTGACGATGTGAGATCTGGCCGCCGGGCGGCTACAGCAAGCCGCGTTCGCGTGCGCGGCGGACCGCGGCCCGGCGGGTGGTGACCTCGAGCTTGGTGAAGATGTGCTTGGTGTGGGTGCGCAGCGTGTTGTGCGAGACGAACAGCTCGCGGGCGATTTGCGGCCCGCTCAGCTCACTGTCGAGCAGCCTGAGCACCTGTAGCTCCCGCTCGCTCAACGGGTCTGCCGACGACGGCGCCGGGGGGTGCCCTGAGTCGGGGGCTTCAGCCTCGGGAGATGCAACGAGGCTGAGCAGGCGACGCGCGTGGTCGCCGCCAGCGAGGCCCTGGTGCTCGGCGGCACGCAGCAGCTCCACCATGGGGGCGCCCTCGTCCAGGAAGAGCCGCACGTAGCCATCTGGTTCAGGCGCCCGGGCCCAGGCTTGGCCAAGGGCCTGCAGTGCCTGCGGTCGATGTCCCTGCGCGTCCTGTGCCAGAGCCTGCAGCATGCGAATCTCGACGAGACTTCCGAGGCGTCCAGATGTCTCGGCGGCCTCGTGCAGCCGGTCCAACAGGCGCAGCGCCTGGTCGATCGCGCTGGGGTCAGGGTGTGCCCGGTGCCGCGCGATGAGCAGACGCACCAAGGTGAGGTGGTCGAACTCGCTCAGGTACCCGGCGTCGTCCGTGGCGGACACGCCTCGTTCACGTGCCCAGTCAGTGGCCTGCGACAGGTTGCCGTGGGTGATCGAGACCCGGGCCTTCATCGCCGCAATGGGACGCACGTCCGGGAAGAACCCCGGCTGGTAGAGCTGCTCCGCGTTGTCCAGGAGGGTGATGGCCTCCTGCGGGTCTCCCCCGGCATCGGCGACCCGTCCCATCGCCACGAACCACCGGTATCGGCTCTCGGTCATCGCCGCACCCTCACTGAGCGCCGCGGCCCGCTCGAGATGTCGCTTAGCGGCCTCAAGGTCCCCGACTTCGTGGTCCATCTCGCTGAGTCCCACGTGCAGGTCGGGGGTTGCCCGCGCCACGGCCTCGCCGTGCGCTTCGCTCACCTGCAGTGCACGTAGGTAGAGCCGGCGTGCCTTGCTGGGGTGACCTGCGGCGAGCCACATGTCAGCGAGCACCACGGTGCTGCTGAGCTCGTCGACGAGGTTGCCGGCCGCGTGCAGGCTTGCCACGGCCTGGGTGAACGTGTCCAGCCCGCTCGACACGTCCCCGTTCGCCCACGCGGCAAGGCCGAGGAACCCGGCCGCACCGCCTCGCGCGAGATGGTCGTTGGGACCGGCCAGGTCGAGTGCGCGCCGAGCGTGTGCCGCCGTACCCGCCACATCGCCCCGTGCTTGCGCGAGTGAGGCGCGGTAGATGGCGATGGTCGCCGGCAACGTGCGGAGCTCCTCAGTGTCAGCCCGCGGCGGAGCCGATCCTTCTGGTACGGCAGCCAGCGCGCGTTCCCCGTCGTCGAGTCGGGGCTCGGCCGCGTCGAGGTCGCCGGAGACCATGAGCATGTATCCGTAGAAGACGCTGAGTACCGGGCTGCGCCGGACGGCGTCGTCGGGCAGCGCCTTCAACCAGCCGATCATCATTGGGTCTTGCCGGTTGCGTCGAATCTCCGGCGCAGCCAGCTCCATGAGGTTGGCCGCGCGGTCGAAGTCCCGTGCCGCCAGCGCGTGCCTGACCGCATCCTCGGCCAGGTCATGCGCCTCGTACCAGCCGCTGGCGCGCTGGTGCAGCAGCGGAACCAGGTCCGGCTGCTCGGCGAGCAGGCGCGCCCGCAGCACGTCGGCGAACAGGTGGTGGTAGCGGTACCACTGCCGCTGGTCGTCCAGGGGGACGAGGAAGAGGTTGGCGCGCTCGAGGGTCGTGAGCATGCGGCTTCCGTCGTCGCGGCCGGTGAGGGCGTCACAGATCGGCCCGGTGAGCCGGTCGAGGACCGCAGTATGCAGCAGGAATTCGCGCACTGGCTCAGGCTGCTGCGCCAGCACCTCATCGACGAGGTAGTCGACGATGTACCGGTCGTTCCCGGCGAACCGGGCGATGAAGCTGCTGACGTCCTCGCGCCCCTGGATTGAGAGTGCGGCGAGCTGCAGCGCGGCAATCCAACCCTCCGTGCGTTCCTCTAGGACCTCGACGTCCCCCGCGGCGAGGTGCAGTCCCGTCGCCTCGTTGAGGTACGCGGCCGTCTCATCGGACGTGAAGCGTAGGTCGGCGGCACGGATCTCGACCAGCTCGCCGCGCACCCGCCAGCGAGACAGTGGCAGGTCGGGGTCGGCGCGTGTGCTGATCACGATGTGCACGTTTGGCGGGAGGTGCTCCAGCAGGAAGGCCATCCCCTCGCGGACATCATGACTGTCGACCAGGTGGTAGTCATCGAGGACCAGCCAGACCTCGCGCGGCGCTGCGGCGAGCTCGTTGAGCACCGTGGTGAGTACAAGGTCGGTCGGCAACGGGGAGGACGCGATGAGCTCCAGCGCGCTCGAGCCGACGCTGGGCACCGCAGTTTGGAGCGCGGTCACGACGCACGTCCAGAACGACGCAGGCTCGTTGTCCGAAGAGTCGAGCGAAAGCCACGCCACGGAACGATCCTCGCCGGGCGCCTCGGCCAGCCATTCGGCCAGGAGCGTTGTCTTGCCGAACCCGGCCGGGGCGGACACCAGCGTCAGCCTTGACTCAGCTCCACGGCGCAGACGCACACGGAGTCTTGGGCGTGTCACGAGACCGCGTCGCAGCTTCGGGACGTACAGCTTGGTTGCAATCATCGGACGCGCAACGCGATCCCCATTCCATGGTGCACAACTTTGTCCCAGGTGTGCGTGACGCAGCTAACGCTATTGCACAGGACAACAATCGCGGTCAGAGCATGTGCACACGCGCCAAGAGGCTCTCCCTGCGGGGCCTGATTAAGGATTGCCAACGTTACCGGTTACCTTGCGTGAGGGTTAGGGTCCCAGGCTGGGGGCTCCGCTAGTTCGAAGCCGTCAAAGAACCCGGTGATCTGCGCATGGCTGCGCAGCAC
>Ga0066790_10000085_pt1 | contig 25940 bp, 26 predicted proteins | sample OrgsoiDNA2013050_FD_70963 | JGI IMG/M metagenome (GOLD analysis project Ga0066790, IMG submission 70963) | Permafrost soil microbial communities from the Arctic, to analyse light accelerated degradation of dissolved organic matter (DOM) -... | ecosystem: Environmental > Terrestrial > Soil >...
AAATAATGGCAACGGAACTTTTACTGATGTAACGGTTGAAAGCGGACTGGTCACTTTTTATCCGACGCAGACGGCCACCTGGGCTGACTTTAATAATGACGGATGGCTCGACGTTTTTATCGGCAACGAAACGACTTCGCCCGATCATCCGCATCCCTGCGAATTATTTATAAATAACCGCGATGGCAGTTTTACAGAAGTCGGCAAGAAAGCCGGATGCGATATAGTCGCTTTTGCCAAGGGCGTAACCTCCGCCGATTATAACAATGATGGCTGGCCGGACATTTTTATTTCGAGCCTCGACGGAAAGAAAACCCTTTTGAAAAATAAAGGTCTTCATTCGACAATTCCGGAGTTTGAAAATGCAACACACGAAGCGGGCCTGGACGTGGACGAAACCTATACTTTTCCCACCTGGTTCTGGGATTACGATAATGACGGATGGCCGGATATTTTTGTTTGTGGCTACCTGTTCGATGGTTCGCTGGCAAAAACGGCTGCCGCGGAGGCGCTCAATAAGCCGTTGGGTGGAGTGAGTAAAATGTATTTATATCATAATAATCACGATGGCACGTTCAGAGAGGTTTCCAGAGAAGTGGGTCTGGACAGGCCCGTATTTGCCATGGGTTCAAATTTTGGGGATATCGATAATGATGGCTGGCCCGATATGTACCTGGGCACCGGTAACCCCGATCTGAAATCACTTGTTCCCAACAGACTTTTTAAAAATATCGGCGGTAAAAAATTTGCTGATGTGACCAGCTCCGCGAGAATGGGTCATCTGCAAAAAGGGCACGGAGTTTCTTTTGCTGACGTCGATAATGATGGCGACCAGGATATTTTTATTGAAATCGGAGGACCGTTCAAGGGAGATGCATACTATAATGCCTTTTATCTGAATCCCGGCCAGAATAATAATAACTGGATAAGTATTTTGTTAGAGGGGGTTCATGCAAGCCGTTCAGCAGTCGGCGCCCGCCTCGCGCTGACTTTTACCGAAGACGGAGTAAAAAGAACAGTTTACAGGGATGTGAATTCCGGCGGGAGTTTCGGGGCTTCTCCCATTCGCCAGGAAATTGGAATCGGAAGGGCCACTATAGTGGATGAACTGTCCATTCAATGGCCCGCTCTGGGCAAGTTGCAGATTTTTAAAAACCTGGCTCCCCGTCAGTTCATCCGGATTAAAGAAGGAAATGATAAGCCGGAGGTCATGGATCTCAAATTATTGAAATTCGACAGTCAGCATGCCGCGATGGATATGAACATGAGTATGATGCATTAATCTAAAAAGCAAAAAGAGAAAAGAACAAAGGCCGCTTCAAAATGGACACGGCCTTTGATCAACCCATGGGCCTATTTTTTTATCAGGTACCCGAATATCCCGTCAGTTTCATTATTGGGCCCCGCTGTGAAATAAAGCCTTTCGGGATCAACCGCCGTAGCCGTGGTGGGCGCAAACGAGAGAGCCCAGAGTTTATCGATAACGATCGTCCGGTTATGTGATTGTAATTGTCCCAGATACTGTCCTTCCAGCGAAAATACATTGATGCGACCATCACCGAAATTCCCTACCAGGATCACCGGTTGTTGGTCGTGAACGTTTTTCCCATTATTATTGCCAGGTCCCCGGTTATCACTACCTGGTCCGCTATTGCCTGATCCGCTGCTACCGTCTTTTCCGTGGCCACGATCGTCATCCGACATATCATTGTCTTCAAGAAAATTTGCCGGCGTCATAACAACTCCCCAGGGAGCGTTGAGGGTTCCCCTGGATGCAAATCTTCTGATAAAATCTCCGCCCGTGTTGAAAATATCAACAAATCCCAAGCCTTCTCCCGCCTGATCCATACCATTGGATCCGACTTTCGCATATTCCACAAAAAGCCAGGAGCCAACCAACTGTATATTAAAGGGAGAATAGCCCGTGGGTAATCCGGGATCCCGGAATGACATGGTAACGGCTGTAAAAGTAGTATCCCATACGTCGATCTTTCCGGTTCTGAAATTAGCGGCATATAAAAAATGCGAACCATCTTTGGTTGCCAGCGCGAGCCCGGTATAAACAGAAGTTGAGGAATTATTGGCTATGACGGTTAACTGTTTATTGTTGCGGGAGCGGAAGATCCATATTATGCATGACCATGATGAGCCATTGGTCATCCCCTCTGGTCATAATGAAATTCAGTAATCCTTTCCGAAGCGGAATATCTTTTCCATCCGGGGTCTGTGCTCCCGTCATTTCCCACCAGGCATCCACCGAGGAGATGTCGGCCGTGATGAAACGGATTTTTTTGTCTGTTATTTTCAGATTGCTGTTCTTGAACCAGGTCGCAAAGGGTTTCTCATGAAATTTCTCAATATCTGTTCTGCCATGAGCGCTCATTCCACGCACATTGGTAAAGTCCGCATCTTCGGAAAACAGCATCGAGAATTCTTTTGCATTATGCATATCCCATGCTTTTGACATATCATCTAATACTTTTTGCATGCTCTGAGCGTCCTTAACCATTTGTGCCGTCTGACCGGCATCAAGAGTCGATAGGGCCAGGAAAATAAAGGAAATAAATAAGTGTTTCATGTCTAAGGTTTTTTGACGATCATGATGGATAAGAGAAAGGTAGTAAACCGAAATTATCGGATGAAATAAAACGGGCCTGAATACCGTTTTTTAACCCTTTTTACATTTTAATGTATGGGTATATTAGCAAAATTTCTATTTTGTGGACATGAGTATGAGCCATATCAGATTGTATGATCTTTTCAGGAAGGAATTGCACCTGCCTGATGATAAGGCCTCTGATTTTGTGGTCGCCGTTGGAGAGGTTAGCGTGTGGGAAGCAGATAAGAACAGGCAATTACTGGCCACAAAAAATGACGTTCACTCATTAAAGGAGGATATATATTCGTTCAGTTCAGCAATAACAGAGGATGTCCATTCGCTTAGATCAGAATTGAAAGAGGATATCCATTCGCTTAGATCAGAATTGAAAGAGGATATCCATTCGCTTAGATCAGAATTGAAAGAGGATATCAATTTATTAAGATTGGAATTGAAAGAGAATATCAATGGGTTAAGATCTGAATTAAAAGAGGAAATTACTTCGTCAAGATTTGAATCTAAAAATGATATCCATTTATTAGAGTTAAAAGTTCGACAATTCAAAGATGATATTCATAAAGCTATATACTGGACCGGGGTGGCGCAATTCATTGCAATAATTTCAGCGGTATTGGCGATAGTTAAATTCATGAGATAAATAGGATCGTGGCTTGAATTTCTTGGATTACGGAATTTCGGAACGGAATAATCTTATTGAATCCCCATTTCTTTTGCTACTTCATTTGTTATATCAAGTTTTGAGTTAGAGAACATAACCGTATACCCCTGACTTTTATCCAAAACAGTTTTATACCCGCTTTTGACGGCAACTCTTTGAACTGCACCGTAAACGCTGTCTTCCAGGGGCTTTACCATCTCCGCTCTTTTTTTGAATAAATCTCCCTGGAATCCGAAACGTTGTCGCTGCAGGTCGCGCACTTCTTTCTGATGGCTAAACAGGACGTCCGTCCTTTTTTTCTTCATATCATCACTCAGCAACGGTTCATCCTTTTCAAAATCCTTATACATTTTATCCAGCATAATCTGCTTATCATCAATTTCTTTTTGCCAAATCGCCGTGATCTGGTCTAATTTTGCAAGCGAATCCTTATAGTCGGGCATCTTATTCAGGATGGATTTGGTATCCACAAATACCATCTGCGCACGAGAGGTAAGCGCAAGTCCAAAAATGGCAAGGACGATAAGGCGGATCTTTTTCATAATGTTTTTGAAGTTACGACTATTTTAATTTGCTTTATTTTGAGCGACCTGCCGGGAATGTTTGTTATAAACGGCAGATAACCCACTATTGGTTTAACGATCTTTTTATTTAATGAGCATATGGAAAACAGAAATTCAGACGAGGTTAAGGTTTCCGGGAAAATCGCATTAGTAACAGGTGCTGCCCGGGGGATCGGAAGAGCATGCGCACTGGCACTGGCAGAAGCCGGAGCTGATATCGCACTCGGATTGAAAAGTCTGCAGGCAGATAATGGGCTGGTAAGGGAAATAGAAGCCATGGGAAGAAAGGCTTTGCCGCTCCAGATGAACGTAAGTAAGATGGATGAAATAAGGGCCGCCGTAGAGAAGGCAGGAAAGCATTTTGGAAGAATTGATATCTTAATAAACAATGCGGGGATAGCCCCTGAAAATGATATTGAAAACGTAACGGAGGCGGATTTTGATTATACACTTGACGTCAATCTCAAGGGGACATTTTTTACGAGCCAGATCGCGGGGAGATGGATGATCAAACAGCAATATGGAAGGATTATCAATATCAGTTCGCAGGCCGGATTTATTGCCCTTCCGACAGAATCTGTCTATTGCATGACCAAGGCGGGCATTTCGCATCTCACCAAATGCTTTGCCGTGGAATGGGCGAAACATAATATCACGGTCAATGCCGTGGCGCCCACCTTTATTTATACGCCCGGCACGGAAGAATATCTTGCCGATGAAGAAACAAAAAGAATGGTTCTTTCAAAAATAGTATTGGGAAGAATTGGCGAACCAAAAGACGTCGCCAACGCGGTCCTGTTCCTGGCGTCGCCGGCCGCCTCCCTGATCACCGGAACCACACTGATGATTGACGGCGGATGGACGGCAACATAAAAGGCTGCCAACGTGTAAAATGGACAGATTCCCCCCTCAGTGCCCGTATTGGCCTGTTTTTGAAAATTCATCAGTATTCCTTTGATTTTTGAATTATTTTTTTCCCTAACTTTATTAAAATCCAATTTTTATGAACATCCCAATCTTCGGTGATGATGTCACCCTTACCCCCCAAGGCAAGATTTTCGGAAGCATTTTTAAGTTTACAGGCGACGGCTTGCTCAAATTAGGGCTGCCGGGCGACTTTTTTTTCCAGATGCCGGATAAGTTTGCCCTGCCGACCGAACAAAGTATTAATCAGGACGGTCAGCTGATCAATACCTTACCGCTTACGCGCGGCATGTGCCTTCTCACGCAACATTTGCGAGAGTGGATCTGGAACCGGCGAGCGGAGTAATGATATGTGCTGCCCCTCACTGGTAGCTAATTCGTCCGTATTTACCGACATGAAAATCCCGGTAGGCGCCAGCAATTTCGGTTTGCGTGTTCATCACAAAGGGACCCCTGGACACGTGGGTTCTGCATACTATTAACTTCTTTTTCACTTATAGTTAAGTAGGTTGTTAAAAAATTGATGAGGAGAATTTTACTATCATCAATAGCCGCCAGCATTTATAGTCTTGCCTTTTCCCAGACCTTTACCCCGGAGGTCGGTCTCAATTATATGTTCGAACCTATTCCAAGATATGATCAGAGTGCATTTGGGATTGTCTATTTTCCGCGGCTCAATTTTTACGAGTATAAAAATTCATCTTTCTCCATTGGCTTTCCACTCACGTTTGCCTGGTCCGATTTAAAAGTTGTTCATTTTGCAGCCATCGATATACCCGCTGAAGTCGATTATAATTTTGGAATTGGTTCCGCGAAGGAAAATAAAAAGAAGTTTGGGTTCTTTATTGGGGGCGGGTATGGCTATCATATGAACTATGTTCATTTTTATCCGCCGAATGGTTATCCGGTTATGCCGGCCTCTACTATTAGTTCGTCTCTGTCAGGACTTAGCAACACGTTTATAGGTGCGGCTTTGCATAATATGTCGCCCATCAGCACGTTCGGCCCACATTTAATGCAGGAATCCGGATGGCAGTTGGCCATACCGGTAAAACCGTTGAGTTCCGCTTTTCTTTTATGAAGGTTCTATGGGTACCGGAATTTTTGAAAAGCAATTACCTGTACAGCTATGATTTCGATTTCCAGAATACGCATATTCTGGCGTTTGGGTGTCTTTTTTCTTTCTGAATTGAATATGCTGGGTAAACCTATGTAAGCAGCTTACAAAATCATTAAGATATATAAATCGGATTTTCAAACTGGAGGAAAAATATTATTTCGCAGTTTTATACTATTGAATCATTTTCATCAGGCATTCAGTGTAGCTCGACACCTCAACAATAAATTTAACTATATGAAAATCCTATTCGTATCTGTTGCATTATTATTTTCAATGAAAGCTGTATGCCAGGAAGGAAGTAGCATGTTAAAGTTCGAAGACGGAAATAGTGCTTTCATTAAATTGGTTTCAAATTATATTAATTCAAATATTTCTTTAGATTCTTCAAAAAACAATCTATATTCTAATTTAAATATTACAATTGACAAGAACGGGAAAATTAAAAGTATAAGTATATTTATGATGGATGATAGTTCATTATCAAATATTTTTTATAAGGCTTTCATGCTTACTGATTGGAAATGGATAAATTCAACCGGGTCGGTTTGTTCTCATTGTATGATTTATCAGCTGCCTGGGTTTATACGGGTTGGTTTCTTTTATGGCCGTACAGCGAACCAAGGAAGTCGGCATCAGGAAAGTACTGGGCGCTTCCGTTCGAAATATCATCTACCTGCTGTCTAAAGAGTTCACCCTGCTGATTATCCTGGCATTTGTGATCTCCGCGCCGATCGCCTATTATATTTTGCATGAGTGGCTGAAGAATTATGCGTACCAGATTCCGCTCAGCGCCTCTATTTTCCTGTTGACCATCGGGAGTTCCATTCTGATTGTCTGGCTGACCGTAGCGCACCGCGCCATCAATGCCGCGTTGGCGAATCCGATCAATAGTCTGCGCACTGAATGAGCTGCGGTATTCCTATGAGAACTATCGAACCACGGTTACAGAGGGCACTGTTTCTATTGACCTTGGACTATTAAAGATGTAATTGAAACAATCGAAATCTCTGGTGGCATGTTCGTGTAAGTAACAGTTGGCAACGATGCAATTTTAATCATCAAGCCTTTTGGGATTTATATTATATTTAAACTGTAACAAGTATTCTAAATAGACCCTGCTCTGAACCGTCCTGAAAGATTCCTCCCGGATATTCAGATTTTTGAATTTTACATTTAATATACCGGCTACTGTCTGATTGTTTACACTATGAATATATCCAAAAACAGATAATACATTTTTCCACGCAACAATAGGTCCTTTTTTAGATTTATGAAGATATTCCTCTGAATCATTTACAACGGGAGGAATAACCAAACGAAGAGCATTTAAACAGTATGGAATATCATTTTTGTCTTTGAACAAATCGTCAAATGTATGGATGTTTAATCGTCTGCTTACGCTATTCTTTTTGGGACGAATCATTTTAGTTATTTATCGTGGTTAAAAAATAAAAAAGGCCAACTGTAAAAACAGTTAGCCGACTTTAAAACAAATAGCAAATGGAAATAGTGAATTGCCGTTAACTGGTCGATTAACTGATGGCAATAATCCATATTCTATCAGTATCTAAATTGGCAAATTATGTGCCCGTAGAATATTGTATTCGTTTCAATCTTCTTAAACCATTGACAGTCGGGGCTTTCATGATAACCTGTATGCCAAATACTATTTTAATGCGCCTGTAAATATCATTCATTTTGAAAATAAATTTCCAAAATGAAAATGTACCGATACAAACACTTCCTGTTAACAATTGATTTACAATTCACCGTTTTTTATTTCCAAAACGGAAAATATTTTTCATTTCGGAAGTCATTTTCATTAATTATTTTCTGCATTTATTTTTGTAAATATTGTCAAGCGCAGTCTGGCGCTTGCTTTCACACAAATTGGGTAGGCCATTTTTTCAGTTGGCTCATTTTTGGCTCGTTAAGTATTTGTTGTACACCAGAAATCGATTTCAATTCTTTCGATTGCCCCATATCGCCAGCGATGCTGATTTTATTAAATACAGTATTACGCTTGTTATGCTTTTTAGATTTTATAGTTACCAATAATTAACAATTACCAAAATGAAATCACTCAAAATTTTATTTGTTTTACTGACCTTACATCAGATTGGGCTTGCGCAAACAACCTCGCCAATTCCATGTTCATTAAGCGTACATTCAGATCAAACCGCTATTATCACTCCTGATAGCTTTCAAACCGATGTGAGCAGGTACCCGACCGAACTGACTGATACCCCTCAATTAAAACCGAGCCAGCCAGGTGCTTCCATTTTTGATTCGACTCTGAAAGACCCAAAGACGAAGGCTCCCACATTGCAAATTGATACCATTGCTGAGCCTGTGCCTGCCAGTGCGCCTTTTGCATTTGGTGATTTTTCCTGGTTAAATGGAACAAGTCGCAAAACAAGTGCGCCAGCCTTTGACTCCAAGTATTTCACCGGCGATATCACTTTTGATTTGAATTATGGTCGCTCATTTAACAATCCGATCGATCATACGGTTGTTGGATCAACCGCACTCGCAAGAAATAATGAACTTCAACTTTCCTTCATGGGCGTTGGAGGCGATATTCATGTTGGCAATATCCGGGGTAGGATCATGATGCAATTTGGCACCAGGTCAACCGTAGTTCCCCGTAACGATGGAAGTTCATACAGGGGTCAGTATGATCTGCAAACCATTTACCGCTATATCAGTGAAGCGTATGCGGGTTATCACTGGGATGTGTGGCACGGGATTAACCTGGACGCGGGTATATTTATGTCTTATATCGGCCTGTTTTCATATAACAATTTTGAAAACTGGGCTTATCAGCCGTCATATACTTCAGATAATACTCCCTGGTTTTTTAATGGTTTACGGCTACAGACATTTCCGTCAGATAAATTAAAACTTGAGCTCTGGCTGGTGAACGGCTGGCAGAGCTATGGAATGTTTAATGAGGCTCCTGGAGTTGGTCTTTCGATCTATTACAGGCCAAAAGAGCAGATTGCTTATGTATTCAATAATTATTATGGAAAGGATGATCAGGGTGCGCCTGGCAGATATCGGTTCCATAGTGATAACAGTTTTGAACTCCGATATTTTAATCGCCCAAAGGGTAGTTTTGTTACCAAGGCCGCTTTCAGTATAACGGGTGACTTTGGATTTGAAAATGGAGACGGCGTTTCACCGTTTGGTACTAAATCCACCGCTACCCAGGCAGGACTGCCTTCTCAGAATTTCATCAGTGGCATGATCTACAACAGGCTCTGGTTGGGCGACCATTTTGCCTGGACAATCGGAGGCGGTTACATGCATAATCCGGGACAATATCTTGTTCTGGCGCCTACCGGATACGCTGACACATTATACCAGCATCAAACCGGCCCCGGATCTACATTCGACGCATGGGATTGTTCTACCAATATTCAGTGGATGCCAACTCAGAATATGACAATAGGGATTGAATTTGTTCATAGGGCAATACAAAATATTGGAGCAGCGCCGGGTACCCCTCAATTAACAGGATATTTCGCAGGTAAAGGTGGTGTTACATCGCCGACAGGTTATGCGAATACCGGACAATACACTTATAGTTCCAGCGGAGCATCCATTGCTCCACCACTGAGTAGCTGGGGTGGCTGGCAACCAGATATGGTTAATTCGGAATCAAGGCTAATACTATCCTTTATGGTAAGGTTTTAAATAAATCTGATGCAAAATAATGATACGATCGATATCAAGAAATTCTCATCGATGCAAATTTCAGAAAGTGATCCAATTGATTTTATTGTCCGGGATATACTTTCGGAAAAATTGGGATTTGATTTACACTTAATTCAAAGTGACTCATCCATTCAGGATGATCTATGTATAGATTCCCTTGATTTCGTTGAAATCCTTGCAGAAATCGAGAAAAAATTCCAGATAGAGATACCTGATGAAGACAGTGAAAAATTCAGAACAGTCGAACATATTACCCGTTTTGTAAAACTTAAAATATAATTCAAATGAAAAGGAAAATAACAACACTATCTGTTTTAACCGTCCTTACGCTGATTTTTGTTTCATTCAAAACCCATAACGCAAATCGCAACCAGGCTATTGTCAAGAAAAATTACCGGGTATATGATAACAAGTCCTATCAGATCCTCGATACGGCTGCATTTTACCTGTATGATCGCTACGGGAATGAAGACAAACCAAAAGGCGAAGGACTTATTAAAAAAACCGAATATTATTTCAGTAGGGATGCTGCAAGCCCTATTGAATTACTGACAAAGGATAATCTTAAAGGGACATTCCGGGATAATCTTCCATTCCATTATGCAATAGATGCGGAATTCAGGAACGATCAGGAACTCATTGCTTATGATACTTATTGCAGATGTTATAAACTGAAGTATATATATATACGGTCTTTTAAATAAAGATATCATGCATCATGGGAATATCCTGGTGATAGAAGACGATGCTAAAATCCGGCTTCTCTTGAAGAGAGTGTTGTCCCTGGAAGGTTATACGGCTTATGAAGCCTGCGATTTGAGATCAGCTTCCCGGGTGGTAAAAAATGAGGAAATTGACGTAATTGTTTGTGACGTAAACTTGCCTGATGGCAATGGCATAGATTTTACCAAACGTATTAAGACTTTATCCACCAATATCGAGATCATCATGCTTACCGCTTTTGGAAATATTCCGGATAGCGTACAAGCCATGCGAAATGGTGCATTTGACTACATCACGAAGGGAGATGATAATGAAAAACTGATTCCTCTGGTTAACAATGCCATGGATAAAGCCCGTTTACAGAGAAGGGTGAAGCAACTGGAAGACCAGGCATTGAAGGATTTTAGTTTTGACAGCATAATAGGTAAATCTTCGGTGATAGCCGAGACTATTGTGCAAGCTAGAAAAGTGGCCTTGACGGAAGCGACCGTACTTTTATTGGGCGAAACAGGTACCGGAAAAGAATTGTTCGCGAGAGCAATCCATGGCGCAAGTACGCGGGCCGTTTATCCCTTTGTGGCGTTGAATTGCAGTGCTTTTACCAGGGGACTGCTCGAAAGCGAACTTTTCGGTCATAAGGCGGGAGCTTTCACGGGGGCGATAAAAGATAAGAAGGGACTGATTGAAATGGCCAATGAAGGCACTTTATTCCTGGATGAAATTGGCGAATTACATATTGAACTTCAGGCGAAGTTATTACGCGTACTGGAGACCAGTGAATTTATTAAAGTGGGAGATACGAAATCAACCAAGATAAATGTACGCATCATAGCAGCCACTAACCGCGATATAGAAAATGATGTTACGGCGGGAAAATTCCGAAAGGATTTATTCTACCGCTTAAATACGTTTACTATTGATCTGCCTCCCTTACGTGAAAGGAAGCAGGATATTCCCATCCTCGCAGAATATTTTTTACATATTTTTTCTCTGAAAACCAATCAAATTATTGAAGGAATGAGTAAGAGTTTTCTTGAACACTTAAAAACGCATGACTGGAAGGGAAATATCCGCGAATTAAAAAATGTCATGGAACGGGCTGTGATTATGTCAACTGGGCCCCAGCTCACTATTGAAAATCTCCCCCTGGAATTACAAAATAAATCCTATATAAAGCAATTAAATAATTTGAATCTTGATTTAAACAGCATGGAAAAAATACATATTCAGCGGGTTTTAAACCTCACGAAGGGTAATAAAGTAGAGACTGCAAAACTTTTGAATATCGGATTGACAACTCTTTACCGAAAAATTGAGGAATACAATCTGAATGAAAATTTTTGGGGTAATCCAGATGTATGAAATAAGATCCTGATTCAAAAATAAAAAAGCTTTGTATGAGAATTCAAACACTAAAAAACTTGGCTCCGTTTACTATATTGCTGTTGGTTGCCATAATCGGCCTTTTTATTCCAACCATGCCAAACTTTGATGATGGCAAATATAACGTTGCGGACACCGCATGGATATTGATAGCCACAGCGCTGGTTTTTTTAATGACCCCCGGACTTGCTTTTTTTTATGGAGGAATGGTGAACAGGAAAAATGTCCTGTCTACCATGATGAAAAGCATTGTTGCCGCCGGGGTGGTTGGAATTCTTTGGATCATAGTCGGATATAGTTTATGTTTTGGAAAAACTGTGAACGGGTTAATCGGTAATCCCTTCACACATCTGTTCTTTAAAGGAGTGGCTTCAGGATCGCCATGGATTCTGGCTCCCACGATTCCAAAAACCTTATTTTCGATGTTCCAACTGATGTTTGCCATCATCACACCAGGGCTGGTCGTGGGCGCTATTGCTGAACGCATGCGGTTTGCTGCCTACGTATTATTTACGATTTTATTCAGTCTTTTCGTTTACGCACCTCTTGCGCATTGGAGTTGGCATCCGGATGGATTTTTATCCAAAATGGGAGCATTGGACTTTGCCGGCGGTACGGTGGTGCATATATCGGCCGGCTGTGCGGCCCTGGCGGGTGCACTGGTATTAAAAAGAAGAAAAGTGCATATTGAAAAAATTGAAGAAAAACCAGCCAACATACCTTATGTACTGATCGGTACCGGTCTGCTTTGGTTCGGATGGTTCGGCTTCAATGCCGGACCGGCCCTTAGCGCCGGTTCACTGGCCGTGTCGGCTTTTGCAACCACGAATACCGCTGCTGCGTCTGCTGGATTATCCTGGATGTTTTTTGATGTACTTCGTGGGAAAAAACCTTCCGTTATTGGGTTCTGTGTGGGGGCTGTTGTTGGTCTTGTCGCTATAACGCCGCTTCCGGTTTCGTAGCAATTCCTCAAAGTATATTTATTGGTGTTGTGGCCGCAATTATATCTAATATGGTGGTGCACCTAAAATCAAAAACCATTGTCGATGATACATTAGACGTATTCCCCTGCCATGGGATCGGTGGCATGGTGGGTATGTTAATGACTGGTATATTTGCTACAAAAGCAGTGAATGCTGCCGGAAACAATGGACTCGCTTACGGAAACATCAGTTTTTTCTTTATCCAGTTTAAAGCTATGGCCATTGTGGTTGCCTTTAGTTTCACTTCATCATTCTTAATCTTTAAATTAATCAAATTCATCGTTCCAATACGTGTCAGCGATAAAGAAGAAGAAGAAGGTCTGGATAAAAGCCAACACAATGAAAATTATGTTCAGGGTACATTGTTGGTAAGGACACCAGGCGAATTAAGAGAATTTGTAAATCAACTGAAAGAATAATTTTATTAAATTATACCCATGCTATGTCTTCCATAGTGTAGAGGCCTGGTTCATTTCCCCATCTCTCTGCCGCTATTGTAATGAAACCCTTAGCAATCTGCCCGCTAACATTTGCTCCGGAGATTTTCTTGTCTGATCGGTATGGTTAAATCCAACTCTTAATTTGGCGACAGGTTTCCGTTGATTACCACGCCGAATTGATTAAATGTCGTTGCTAAGGTCGATTTACATCCAGGTAAACCAAAAAGAATTTCCAGTAGCTGTTAGGTCTGGCTGCGACAAACTGGAAATTTCCAGTTCATAGCATTCCAATTTGAAAAAAAGTCTTTCAAAATGACATGGGTGCCAAACCGATCCTTATCTGAGCCATTTTTTTTAAAAATTGACAAGACCTTGTTTGATAGCATGTTATCCACATCCATTCATTTTATTCCACTTCCGGCACCTGCTTTGGTTGCATAGAATACATTAGAAAAATGAATTGGTTTTGAGTTGAGGAAGATGCCATGCCAGCATTTTGTGTACATTATTTGGTATCTCATATAATATACAAAAGCATTCATGATTTAATCATGATATATAGTAATGTATTGTCATGGATTATTTATATAACTATCGCAGTTTAGAAATGTTTCGCGGCAAAGAACATATTACAGACAAAATATTTGTAGCCATTGCGTGGCTGATGGCACTTGGCTTGATATTTCTGGTTTTTGAGAAAATCAAGTTGCTGTTTCATTAAAGATTAAATCACTAAAACAAATGATATGAATACACTCATTCTTTTATTAGCAGGCCTTATTTGCTTTTGGATGTTTTATAAATCAATTGACTTTTTCGAAAAAATTTAAAACCCATGACATTACTATTCGTTCTTTCAATCCTGGTTTTTTTCTACCTCTTGTATGTCTTAATAAAACCAGAAAAATTTTAACTCCCCCAAAAATTATTATTTATGAACAATGAAATGTTGGGTGTCATTGTTACCTTCTTGTTGACGGTAATACTGGCAATTCCACTTGGACGTTACATCGCAAAGGTCTTCAAGGGCGAAAAGACGATCCTTGATTTTATGAATCCTGTGGAAAAATTGATTTTCAGAATATGTGGTATAGACCCGAGGAAGGGAATGAATTGGAAAGAATTTTTGAAAGCCATGCTTACCATTAATCTCTTATGGTTTGTGTATGGTTTTTTCATGTTGATATTTCAGGATAAACTGCCATTGAATCCTGATGGCAATCCGGGTCAAACCCCGGATCTTGCTTTCAATTCGATTGCCAGTTTCGTTACGAATACTAACCTGCAGGATTATTCCGGGGAAAGTGGCGCTACCTATCTAACGCAATTATTTGTTTTCACTTTCCTGCAATTTACAAGTGCAGCAACAGGCCTTGCCTGCCTGATCGCCTTATTTAACGGCTTAAAAGAGAAGACCACTAACAATCTCGGTAATTTCTGGAGCATTTTTGTAAAATCAATAACCCGGCTGCTGCTTCCTTTGTCTATCGTTGTTGCCGTTATTCTGGCTTTCAATGGCACACCTACAAGCTTTGACGGCAAAGATACCATAACCACTTTGCAAGGCGATACAGTTCAGGTGTCCAGGGGTCCCGCTGCAGCTATGATCGCGATTAAACAATTGGGAACCAATGGTGGAGGATATTTTGGAGCCAATTCTGCGCATCCTTTCGAAAATCCAAATTATTTTACAAATATCGTAGAACTCATCTCCATCGTATTAATCTCCATGGCTTCCATATTTGCATTGGGCTTTTATATCAATAAGAAGAGATTTACCTATGTGATATTTGGCGTGATGTCTTTCTTTTTTGTGTTGTTCTGTATCAATAATCTATACTTCGAAATGAAGGGCAATCCCGAAATTGGCAGAATGGGGATTGACCAGAAAATAGGAAGCATGGAAGGAAAGGAAGTAAGGTTCGGCGCGGCTTCGACAGCGTACTGGAGCGTCATTACCACATCTACATCCAATGGTTCCGTTAACGGTATGCACGACAGTTTAATGCCGCTTTCCGGTGGTGTTGTAATTCTTGATATGATGATTAATGCCCTATATGGAGGTGTGGGTGTAGGGCTCCTCAATTATTTTATATTTATCATCATAGCGGTGTTCATTTCAGGTCTGATGGTGGGACGAACACCTGAATTCATGGGCCATAAAGTGGAGGCAAGGGAGGTAAAAATAGCCGCCTTGGTGACCCTCACTTGTGCATTTTTAATCAAAGGAGGAACCGCCCTTGCTGCTTATATTTTTGTGCATCACCCCAATCTGGATTGGTCTGTTAAACCTTCGGCCTGGCTCAATAACCCAAGTTACCATGGTTTTTCGGAAATGCTTTATCAATTCACATCTTCCACCGCCAATAACGGCAGCGGATTTGAAGGTCTTGCGGATAATACTCCTTTCTGGAACATATCAGCCGGAATTGTCATGCTGTTGGCAAGATTCATCCCGATCATCGGACCGGTAGCCATTGTGGGTCTTCTGGCAAACAAGAAATACATTCCTGAATCTTCAGGTACCTTAAAAACAGATTCCATAACCTTCGGTGTCATGACCATTTCAGTTATCGTAATTATTACCGCTCTTTCTTATTTTCCGCCGATGGCACTCGGTCCGATAGCTGAATACTTAAGCATGCATAAATAAAAAGATTGAAAAAAATTATATCATGAAAAGAACAAGACAATCTTCGCTATTTCCACGTGATCAGGTGACTGCAGCTTTAAAACAGTCTTTTGTAAAACTGCGCCCCGGAACCATGATAAAAAATCCAGTGATGTTCACGGTGTATATCGGAACCATCATCATGCTTTTCGTTTGTGTCTGGATTGGCATGGGCGAAAAAGCACAAGGCACTATGGCCTACAATATTGCCATCTTTGTTGTATTATTTATCACACTATTATTTGCCAATTTTGCAGAGGGTATTGCCGAAGCCAGAGGAAAGGCTCAGGCAGACAGTTTGCGCAAGACAAGGGAAGACACGCCAGCAAAAAAGATTTTTCCCGTCGGCGAAATTTTTGTCGGTGAAGTAAAAGTTGTGCCTTCATCCCAGTTGCGCAAAGGAGACGTATTCATGTGTGAAGCAGGTGATACCATACCCATGGACGGTGAAATCATTGAAGGACTCGCAACCATTGATGAAAGTGCCATAACCGGGGAATCAGCACCGGTAATTCGTGAATCAGGCGGTGATAAATCATCCGTTACCGGAGGAACAAAAGTTCTGAGTGACATGATCAAAGTGAAGGTTACAACCAATCCCGGTGAAAGTTTTCTCGATAAAATGATCGCGCTTGTAGAAGGGGCAAGTCGTCAAAAGACACCCAATGAAATTGCGCTTACCATCCTGCTGGCTTGTTTTACCTTGATTTTTTTAATCGTCTGCGTAACACTGAAACCATTCGGGGACTATGCGAATACGCCGATTACCATCGCCGCATTTGTTTCTTTATATGTGTGTTTGATCCCAACCACCATCGGAGGATTATTGAGTGCTATCGGTATAGCGGGTATGGATAGGGCCCTGAGAGCAAATGTAATAACCAAAAGTGGTAAGGCGGTTGAAACAGCAGGTGATCTCGATACGCTGTTACTTGACAAGACCGGAACGATTACGATCGGGAACAGGAAAGCGACCAACTTTTGGCCTGCCAATAAGGTTGACCCTACTTTATTTGCCGACGCCTGCATTCTGGCTTCAATGGCTGATGAAACACCAGAAGGGAAATCCATCCTTGAACTTGCTCAATCCAAAGGATCCAAGCTTCCTTCCCTTAACGCAGAGAAAGTAAAATTCATTAAATTTTCGGCAGAAACAAGAAGCAGTGGTGTTGATCTGGAAGATGGAATGAAAATACGTAAAGGCGCGGCTGATGCAATCAGGACCCGGGTAAGCAAATCAGGCAATATTTTTCCTTCAGAAACTGATGACCAGGTGAAAGTAATTGCCAATAACGGGGGTACGCCATTGGTAGTGAGTCGCAACGAGATTGTATTAGGCGTTATTGAACTCCAGGATATTATCAAACCAGGTATCCAGGAACGTTTCAGCCGTTTGCGGAAGATGGGCGTGAAAACCGTGATGGTTACAGGAGACAATCCACTAACCGCTAAATATATTGCTGAAAAGGCCGGAGTGGATGATTTCATCGCTGAAGCTAAGCCAGAAGACAAAATGAATTATATCAAGCAGGAACAGCAGGGTGGCAAACTGGTTGCGATGATGGGCGATGGTACCAATGATGCCCCGGCGCTGGCACAGGCTGATGTGGGGGTTGCTATGAACAGTGGAACGCAGGCCGCGAAGGAAGCAGGTAACATGGTGGATTTGGACAATGACCCAACGAAGCTTATAGAAATTGTTGAAATAGGAAAGCAATTGCTCATGACAAGAGGCACTCTAACAACTTTCTCCATTGCGAATGATGTTGCAAAATATTTTGCCATTGTTCCGGCCTTATTCATTGCTACCATTCCTGCGTTGCAGGCTTTGAACATCATGAATCTGAAAAGTCCTCAGTCAGCTATTTTGTCTGCGGTCATCTTCAATGCGATCATCATACCGATTTTAATTCCGCTGGCACTACGGGGTGTGGCGTACAAACCCATCGGCGCAGGAGCATTACTCAGAAGAAACCTGACGATTTATGGATTGGGTGGGATCATCGCACCCTTTATCGGAATTAAACTGATCGATATGCTGCTCGCTGTAATTATGTAATCATTAAACAAAAAAGAAAGATGAAAAAATATATTTTACCATCACTGAAGATGACATTGGTCCTTTTGATCATATGCTCAGTGTTATACCCCTTACTGATTGCGGCTATCGGTCACTTTTCACCTGGGAAGGGAAAAGGGACAGCTGAAACAGTAAATGGCAAGGTTGTCGGTTATTCCGAAATTGGTCAGAAATTTGACCAGGACAAATATTTCTGGAGCAGGCCGTCCGCTGTTGCTTTTAATGCCGCTGGCAGCGCTGGTAGTAATAAGGGCCCCACAAATCCTGATTATCTGAAGGACGTACAGTCTAAAATCGACAGTTTCCTGGTTCATAATCCCGGGATCAGGAAAGAAGATGTTCCTGTTGAACTGGTTACTTACTCCGGTAGTGGTTTAGACCCTGATATTTCTCCCAAAGGCGCTTTAGTGCAAGTTGTAAGGATTGCAAAGGTTCGCGGTATTCCTGAGGAAAAGATTAAAGCGCTTGTTGATCAACATACCGAAAAATCATTTCTTGGCATGCTGGGTCCTGACAAAGTAAATGTCCTGAAATTGAATATTGATCTGGATAAAATGGGAATGAGATAATTCGATTTAACGATTTGCTGTATGAGCCGGGGTAACATTTTATTGATTGATGATGAAGACAAGTTACGCCACTTACTAAAAAGGATCATCAGTCTTGAAGGTTTCATTGTGTTTGAGGCTGATAGTCTGAAATCTGGTCTCCGGCAATTGGAGAAGGAACCCATTGAAGTTATTTTGTGTGATGTGAGACTACCTGATGGCGATGGTGTGGAATTCATCGAAAAAGTCAAACTCAAATATCCACAAGTTGAAATCATCATGCTTACAGCATATGGAAATATCGCCGCGGGTGTTCGGTCCATAAAGAGCGGCGCGTTTGATTACCTGACAAAAGGGAACGACAACGAAAGGATTGTTCCACTTCTGGACCGGGCAATGGAGAAAGTCAGGTTACAAAACCGTGTTATGGAGCTTGAACAGCGTGTAGAAAAAAAGTACACATTTGAAAGTATCATTGGAAATTCTGATTTCATACTGAATGCCATATCCCAGGCGAAGAAAGTTGCACCGACAGATGCTACGGTTTTACTACTTGGGGAAACGGGTACAGGAAAGGAGGTTTTCGCCCAGGCTATCCATCATGCGAGTAAGCGTGCAGGAAAACCTTTTGTTGCCATCAATGTAAGCTCATTTTCGAAGGAACTACTGGAAAGCGAATTATTTGGTCATTTGGCGGGTTCTTTTACCAGTGCCAATAAAGACAAAAAGGGACTATTAGAAGAAGCGAACGGCGGAACGTTGTTTTTGGACGAGATTGGAGAGATGGCTTTCGACCTTCAGGCCAAATTATTGCGTGTGCTCGAAACAAGCGAATTTATAAAGGTCGGGGATACCAAACCGACCAAAGTCGATGTTCGTATCATTACAGCAACAAATAGGGATCTCGAAACTGAGGTTAATGAGGGAAAATTCCGCGAAGACTTATTTTACCGGTTGAATTTATTCACAATTGAACTACCATCCCTGCGTGCAAGAACGCAGGATGTTCCCTTATTGGCGGAGCACTTTCTTCATTTATATGCTGCAAAGACGAACGGAAAAGTATCAGGAATGAATAAAGAATTTATCAACCGGTTAACAGATCATGAATGGAAGGGAAATATCAGAGAACTGAAAAACGTCATTGAGAGAGCTGTTATATTGGCTAATGACTCGGAACTCACAGAAACCAATCTCCCGCTTGATTTTCAGGCGTTTCAACACAAGGGGCGAACATTATCTGCTTTTGAATTGACGAGTATCGAAAAATTGCATATTCAACGGGTACTCAATCATACGAAAGGAAATAAAATGGCTGCTGCCAAATTGCTGAATATAGGGCTTACAACGCTATATCGAAAAATAGAGGAGTATCAATTGAGTTAATAGGGTTAATACAAGAATAAAAGGAAAGCAAACATGACCGGTTTTTCTACTAATAACAAGCCAGTAACAGATAAAAACGCTGATGAATTCCTGACGCTCATACGTAAATCAAGAAGGGGCAAATTTAAAATATATATTGGAATGAGTGCTGGTGTAGGCAAAACCTTCCGAATGCTGCAGGAAACTCATGCATTACTCAGGAATGGGGTTGATGTGAAAATTGGTTACATCGAAACCCACAATAGAAAAGAAACGTACGATCTTCTGGAAGGCCTGCCTTTAATACCACGCAGAAAATTATTTTATAAGGGCAAGGAACTCGAAGAACTGGACGTGCAGGCAGTCATTAATCTGCATCCTGAAATTGTTATTGTGGATGAACTGGCCCATTCCAACATTGAAGGGAGCAAAAATGAAAAAAGATGGCAGGATGTGATGGACATACTGGACGCGGGGATAAATGTAATTTCTGCTGTCAATATCCAGCACATTGAAAGCCTTCAACAGGAGGTAAAGTCAATAACGGGTATTGATGTTGCTGAACGCATTCCGGATAGTATAGTAAAGGCAGCTGATGAAGTAGTGAATATCGACCTGACCGCTGACGAACTGGTCACACGTCTGAAGGAAGGTAAAATTTACTCTGCGGATAAAATTGAAACGGCTATCCAGAATTTCTTTCAATCAGATAAGATCTTGCAATTGCGGGAACTTGCTTTGAAAGAGGTTGCTTCGCAGGTGGAAAGAAAAATCGAGACCGAACTACCAAGAGGAGCTCACCTGAAGCCTGAAAATTTTTTGTCCTGCATCAGCAGCAATCATGAAACTGCTTCCAAGGTAATTCGCAAGACGGCCAGGCTTGCATCATACTACCACTCTAAATGGTATTTGCTGTATGTTCAGACTTCTAAAGAAGACGGAGATAAAATTGGCCTGGCTGCTCAACGTCATTTAATCAATAATTTCAAATTGGCGACTCAGCTGGGTGCCGAAGTGATCCGGGTTAAGCAGGATAATATAGCAAGTGCGATCATAGAAACAGCGGAAAAACGATCCATTACAACTATTTGCATAGGTAAACCACACCTAAACCTTTTTAAAATTATTATTCATACAGGTGCTTTCAATCAGCTGCTCAATAAATTGTCAGCTGCAAATATTGATGTAGTGATTCTTTCATAATTACTAATATGCGACTCAAAACAAAATTATCCGCCGGCTTGATTTTTCTATTTACCGTGATTTTGGTATTTGGAATTTTGGGCATTGTCAGTATCAACCGCTTAAGCAAGGATGCCAACCAGGTTCTTGAAAATAATCATGAGTCTATTGTGTATGCCAATAACATGCTAAAAGCGCTTGATAATATCAAAATACAAAAAGATGCCATTCAAATATTTGAAGAGAGTCTTAGCAAACAGGAAAAAAATATAACAGAAATTGGCGAAAAAGAGGCGACGCAGGAACTCCGTCGGAACTTCAACGAGTTAAAGGCGAATCCCGACGATCCCAGCAACTATCCTGAGATCAGGTCGTCGCTGACAAAGATTTTTGATCTGAATGAGATGGCTATACTTCGAAAACACAATGCTGCTCAGCATACCGCCGATAATGCGAAGCTATGGTTGACAACGATTTTTACTATCCTGATACTTGTGTCCTTCACATTCATATTTAATCTTCCCGGAATTATTTCCAATCCCATTTTAAAGTTATCAGAAGGAATTAAAGGAATTTCGAATAAAGATTATTCAAGACGGATTATCATTAAACAACACGATGAATTTGGCGAACTCGCAAAATCCTTTAATGATATGGCCGAGAAGCTTGATGAATATGAACATAGCAATTTATCACAAATTAAATTCGAGAAAAGCCGCATTGAAACCATCATTGACCAGATGCGTGACGGAATCATTGGATTTGATGAAAATCGAAAAATCCTTTTTTTGAATGTGGTAGCTGAAAAGTTGCTTGGAGTAAAAGAGTCTGATATTATTGGAAAATATTCACCCGATGTTGCGTTAAAAAATGACCTGATGCGAACGCTTCTTCAGGCGGGGAATGATAAGCAGGAATTGAAAATTTATTGTGATAATAAGGAGAGTTATTTCAACAAAGATGTTTTAAATGTGACTAGTAATGATGAAATCGTTGGACAGGTAATTGTTTTGCGGAATATTACGCCCTTTCACGAGCTAAGTGAAGCCAAGACCAATTTTGTAGCAACCATTTCCCATGAGCTTAAAACACCTATCTCGTCGATAAAGTTGAGCGCCCAATTGCTGGGCGGAGGTAAAGTAGGTATCATGACCCCGGAACAAAAAGAATTGCTCGATAGTATCAGCGATGATAGTGATAGGTTACTGATTATAACCGGCGAACTTTTAAATATGACCCAATTAGAAACTGGTCAGATCCAGCTAAAATTGCTACCTACAGAATCTAAACAGATTATTGACCAGGCATTTCAGGCTGTGCAAATGCAGGCAAGTCAGAGAAACATAACGCTTTTGTTGGAAATGGATCCCAATATTCCATTTATTCAGTCTGATGTTGAGAAAAGCACCTGGGTTTTGATTAATTTTCTAACCAATGCGGTGAAATATTCACCGGAAAATAATGTAATCAATGTTGCTGTTAAAAGAAAGAACGGCTCCGTTCAATTCACTGTGCAGGACCATGGACAGGGAATTGAAGAACGTTTTCTTCCGAAGATTTTTGATCGTTATTTCAAAGTACCTGGAAAACATGAGCGAAACGGCAGTGGTTTGGGTCTTGCCATTTCCAAGGAGTTTATAGAAGCGCAGGAGGGCAAGGTATGGGTAAAAAGTGAAGTCGGAACTGGCAGTATCTTTGGATTTAGCCTTAAAATTGCCAATACGGGTGACGAATTGATAGCTGAAACTAAATTGGATAAAATTTCCAATGCCAGGAAGAAATAACAGTTTTTTGGTATTACCGGAAATTTTGCGAAACGGGCACTCAATATGGCAATCGTATTTTTCAATTTGGAGTGGTTTTATGCCTTTTCAAATTTTCTTCAAACGGATGCAATCTGCATAAAGGATTAAGAATCAATTCAGTCCGCAAAATTATTTATTGGCACGCAGTTCTGGTGAATCATTTGCTTTAAATAGGGCATATACTTAAAGCCATACATTATGATTTCCAGATATGAAGTTTCTCATGTAGTCAATGATGCTTTGAAGCAAAATATTAAAAGATTGCATCCTTATTCGCAGTGTTTTAACCTCGACCTGAGTTTGGATATGTATACTTCAATGCACGATTTGACGACAATTGCCAAAAATGCTGCGGCTTCACATGATATGATTTTATTGAAGCAATGTATACATGTTGCAGAAAGATTGTATAAAGACGGTGAACATCTCGTTCAGGATGTTGTGGAGAATATTTTCATTTATGAAATGTCATCAAAGGTTTCGAAAACCGTATTGCCGAAGGCATTCTATGAAGTATATCTGAAACAGGTGATGAATAGTAATTAAACTAGATAAAAATTAAAATGGAAGAAGATTCGATTATAACGAGGATTGCCATTCCCGCCGACGTAAAATATGTTTATCAGATACTTGACGCTATGGGATCGGGTGCGAAAGAGCGGGGAACGGGTATTGCAAGGCGTCCGGTTCAATATCTTTGTCGCAAAATCTATGAAGGTAAAGCGGTAATTGCTGTAACACAGGATTCGGAGTGGGTAGGTTTTTCATATCTCGAGGCCTGGAGCAATAACGCCTTTGTATCTAACAGTGGATTGATTGTGCAACCAAAATTCAGACGGGCCGGCATTGCATCCAGGATAAAGAAAATGATATTTGATCTTTCAAAAAAATTATATCCGAAGGCCGATATATTCAGTATCACGACAGGAGCCGCAGTCTTAAAATTAAATTTTGACCTGGGATTTCAACCCGTTACGTTTTCTGATATTACGAAGGATGACAAGTTCTGGGATCAATGCAAATCGTGTTCAAATTATTCCATACTTGAGAATAATAACCGCAAAATGTGCCTTTGTACCGCGATGGTCAGGTATTCAAATTGTTTAGCTTCTTAAATATTTCTAATTAATAAAAAATCAAAAATGAAAAAGTTATTTAAAATTTCCGGCTATATTCTGGCTACCGTAATGGTATTATTAGTTTCTCAGTTTTCAGTATTTGCCGCTAATGATTCTTCAAGCAACGGGTCATCTCTTTCTGCCATGCAGGTTTTGGGCGGTTTCGCAGTTTTGGTATTAGTTATCCTTTTACCCTTGATAAAGGGAGTAAATAAACGGGAAGTTATTTAAAGTTTGTTTTTTAGGAGCAATTGTTGATTAAGCGACCGGGAAGCCGGCCTCTTTTTCCATTTTGAAAATTTACCACGTCATTTTGGTATGGTTTGGCAAATAGGTGTTTGACTTCGTTTTATTTCCTTTGACCAAAAAGGCTTGCCTGTACGGGATTTGGATAATCTGGGGGAAAATAAGTACTTTCCGGCATCTCGTTTGCACGGACGATGTAAACTATGCCTAACCGGGAACTTGCTGCTTCAACCTATGGCCATGGCCATTTTTCCAGGGTCAGTATGGCGACCTTACTGATTGCACTCGGAATTATTTATGGTGACATTGGAACTTCACCACTTTATGTTTTCAAAGCTATACTCGGGGAAAGACCGATTTCCAATCTCCTCGTGTATGGCGGCATCTCCTGCGTCTTCTGGACATTAACTCTACAAACCACTTTTAAATATGTTTTTCTAACCCTGCAGGCTGATAATAAAGGAGAAGGAGGTATTTTCTCCTTGTTTGCCCTTGTCAGGCGCTTCGGGAAAAAAGCCTATATCCCGGCGATCATTGGCGCTGCTACTTTATTGGCGGACGGGATTATAACACCGCCTATATCAGTAGCCTCAGCAGTCGAGGGTTTAAACGGCGTTCACGGATTTGAAAATGCCATCATTCCCGGAAATAACCTGACAGTCGGTATTGTTATCGCGATTATTAGTTTATTATTTTTCTTTCAGAGATTCGGCACTAAAATCATCGGATCATCTTTTGGGCCGATTATGCTCATTTGGTTTTCAATGATCCTCGTACTGGGCCTTATCCCTATCATACATAATCCGGCAATCCTTGCTTCTCTGAGTCCATACTATGGTATAGAATTACTGACCACATATCCTAAAGGATTTTGGTTACTGGGAGCTGTGTTTCTTTGTACGACGGGTGCTGAAGCGCTCTATAGCGATCTTGGACATTGCGGAAAGAAAAACATACGGCTGACCTGGATTTTTGTGAAGGTTGCCTTGGTCGTAAACTATATGGGACAGGGTGCCTGGATACTTGCTCAGCATACAGGCAAACTGAATGGCCTGAATCCCTTTTATGAACTGATGCCGCACTGGTTTTTACTTACCGGTATTATCATAGCAACACTGGCAACTATTATTGCCAGTCAGGCGCTCATTAGTGGTTCTTTCACTCTGATCAGTGAAGCAATCAGCATGAACCTTTGGCCCAAGGTAAAAATTAAATTTCCAACAGCTATAAAGGGCCAAATCTATATCCCGAGCATCAATGCTATTTTATGGATCGGTTGCGTCGGAATGATGTTCTATTTTAGGAAATCAGAACATATGGAAGCGGCTTATGGGTTCTCTATCATTATCGCGATGATGATGACAACGGCGCTCATGTTTGGATATATGAAATTTGTGCGGAAATGGAATATGGTTCTCATTTTTATCATTATCGGAATATTCTTTACCGTCGAGACGGCTTTTTTTATTGCCAACGTTGCCAAAATCAAACAAAGGTGGATGTTCTTGTTTTTTGAGTTCGGTCTGGTATTCGTCATGTACATCTGGTTCAATGCCCGTAAGATCACCAACCGTTATCTCAATTTCGTCAATATCAGTAAATTCAGCAACGATATTGTTGAATTAAGTAATGATAAAGACATACCGAAATATGCCACTCATCTGGTATATCTGACTAAGGCGAATATGGAAATGCAGATTGAACAAAGGATCATGGATTCCATTTTAAATAAGAAACCCAAGCGCGCGGATATTTACTGGTTCATTCACATTGACATCGCCGATTCACCAT
>Ga0066790_10000086_pt1 | contig 25918 bp, 26 predicted proteins | sample OrgsoiDNA2013050_FD_70963 | JGI IMG/M metagenome (GOLD analysis project Ga0066790, IMG submission 70963) | Permafrost soil microbial communities from the Arctic, to analyse light accelerated degradation of dissolved organic matter (DOM) -... | ecosystem: Environmental > Terrestrial > Soil >...
GTCATCGGCTCGGTCGCGGTCCTCGCCACGGCCACCATCATGGCCTCCCTGCGCGCCATGCCCGGACGACGCGGATGACCAGGCACCCGCCAGTCCAGGCAACGACGCGGCGCATCCGATTGACCGCGATTGCGGCATGAGTGACCCCCTCCGGGGGCCGTCAGAAAGGAACGAATTCCTTGAGATCGATGAAGAACCACGGCCGCGCCCTGCGCGCTGTCGCCGTAGCGGCCGCGGCGGGGATGGTCGCAGCACTCGCCGCCGGGGCCACGGACGCCAGCGCGTCGCCGGGCACCGTGCAGCAGGCAGTCACCACGAGAACAGCTGCTGCACCGGTCCCGGTGCTGCACTGGAAAGCCTGCGATCGCGGCTTCCAGTGCGCGACGGCCCGGGTGCCGCTGGACTACCGGCACCCTGGCGGCGCGAAGATCAGCATCGCGGTGGTCAGGCACCTGGCCACCGACCCCGCGCGGCGCCTCGGGTCGCTGTTCATCAACGGCGGCGGCCCCGGCGAGCAGATCGAGGGCATAGTGGGCTTTTACCCGAGCCTTCCCGCGGTGATGCGGGAGCGCTTCGACATCGTCTTCTTCGACCCGCGGGGCTTCGGCTTCAGCACCGCGGTGCGCTGCTTCAAGGATGCCGCGGCGGAGAACAAGTTCCTGTCCGCGCTGCCGCTGTTCCCCGTCGGCGCGAAGCAGGACGCGCAGTGGGAGCAGACATGGGCCAGGTTCGACGCCCAGTGCGGCAAGACCAACGGTGCCCTGCTTGACCATGACACCAGCGCCGACGTGGCCAGGGACATGGACCTGCTGCGCGCCGCGGTCGGCGACCCGGTCCTCAACTACCTGGGCGTCTCCTACGGCACCGGGCTCGGCGCCATCTACGCCAACCTGTTCCCCTCCAGGGTCGGCCGGATGGTCCTGGACGCGAACCTCGACCCGGTTACCTGGACCACCCCGGAGGGAAACCTGCCTTACGCGCTGCGGGAGGGCATCGATGAGGCCAACGCAGCCGACATGACCGCCTTCCTGAACCTGTGCGGCCAGGCAACCACGGCCGCATGCGCGTTCTCCGCGGGCACCCCGGCGGCGACCCGCGCCAAATGGAACACGCTGCTGCACCGACTGACCGCGCATCCGGTCACCATCGGCAGCCCGCCGCAGACCTTCACCTACGCCGACGCGCTCGGGGTGGTGGACCTGACCGATGTTTCCGCCTGGCAGCAGGGCGCCGTCCAGCTGCAGCAGCTCTGGGCAGCCTCGGCAGCGGCCACAGCCGCCCCGGCCGCCTTCCGCACCGCGGCCACGCCGGCCACTGCGCCTGTCTACATGGGCTTGGAGCAGACATTGGCGGTGGGGTGCCCGGACGACGCGGACCCGCGGAACCTGAGCGCCTACCCAGCCGCTGCCAAGCTGGCCAGTGCCCGCTCGGGCGGGTTCGGGGTCGCTGAGGTCTGGGGCAACGAGTCCTGCGCCCAGTGGCCCGGCAACGGTGCCAGGGACCGGTACGCAGGCCCGTGGGACCGCCCAACCGCCAGCCCTATCCTCCTGATCGGCATCACCGACGACGCTTCCCTGCCCTACCGGGACGACCTGGCGATGGCACACGACCTCGCCAGGGCACGCCTGCTCACCGTCCGCGGATACGGGCACACCGAGATAAGCAACCCCAGCACGTGCGCCACGAACTACGAGCTCAGCTACCTGCAGACCGGCGCCCTGCCCCCAGCCGGCACCGTCTGCCAGCAAGACGGGACACCATTCCCCGCGCCATAGGCCCGGCGCCCGCCTGATTGACCTGACCAGGCTCGTGCGCGGAGGGCATACCCGGCTACCCGCGGTGCGTGCGGTCCCGGCATGAGTGACCCCCTCCGGGGGGCCGTTAGAAAGGAACGGGTACGGGAACTAGGGGAAGCCGTCTCCCGCGTGCCGCTGCGGCGTGAGGACGGGCCACATGCCGTCCAGCCAGGCCCACACTCCGGGGTCCGCCCGCAGCTCGCGCCGCACCTCAACCAGGTCCGGCTGCTCATCGTCGCCGGTGCTGCCGGGGATCTCCGGCAGGACCGCCAGGTCGGCCTCGATCGCCTCGCGGGCCTCGGCGAGCACGTCGGCGACGTCAGCCTCGAGCCGGTCGGCAAGCTCGCGGGCGCTCTCAGCGTGCTGCTCGGCGAGCGCGGCGATGATCTGCCGCTGGAACAGCGGGCTGGCCTTGTTGTGCGGGAGCCGGGTGGCCCGTGCCCGCCTGGCGGCCTCCTCCACGGCCTGGCGGCCGAGCCGGAGCCGCTCGCCGCCGAACTCGATCTGCCCGCCACCCCCCGCCCAGCAGCCGACGGCAAGGACGGCGGCGGCGGCGAGCTGCCCGCGCCGGGACGGCCATCCCCGGCCCGGGACGATGAGGACGTGGCCTTGCTCGCGCTCGCGCGCCGGGCCGCCGCCGAGTACCAGGACCAGCACGGGCAGCCGATCACCCGCGACGCGCTGCGCGCCCGCCTCGGAGTCTCCAACCAGGCCGCCTTCGAGCTGCTGCGCCAGCTCCGCGCCGCCGAAAGCCGCCCGCCGACTGCCTCACACGCGGCCTGACGCCTCGTGTACTGCCGTCCAAGGCCCGGCCCGAGGCCGTGCTGGATGCGCTGCGGAAGCGGATGGAGCAGGTCGGCGTCCGGTTGCATCCCGGGAAGACCGGATCGTGTACTGCAAGGACGGCAAGCGGCGCGGCTTTCACGAGCACACGGAGTTCACCCTCCTCGGGTTCACGTTCCGGGCGCGAGGGGTGCGGGCCAGGCTCGGAGCGAGGCGGTGGGCTCGCGCATGGTGGGTTACTCGCGATGGAGCGAGAGTGCCAGGCTGGGAACGACGAAGGACAGGAGAAAGATCGGCAAGATGCTCTTTCCGCCGCATCGGAAACTGGCGATTTCGCCCTCGCCGACGTCGAACGTCTTGGTTCGGCTGGAGTTTCGGCCGTTGCGGACTTTCAGGGTGTGACGTCCGGGCTCGACCGGTATGTCGATGGTCTCGTTCAGTTCCACGGACCCGGCACGCTTGCCGTCGACCATGGCGTCGTACGTGCCGCGGCGGACTTCCACTCCAATGGTTTTGTGCGTCAGCTTCAGCGTTGCGGACATTGCTGATCTCCTCTGGTTTTCGGATGGTGTTTCTCTGAGTGCTCAGCGACGGACGCCACGTGTCGGCGACGGTCATCTGGGTCTGCCGGTCACGAGGCGTTCACGGTCGAACATCGCGGCCACGACACGCCAGGCGAGCAGGTCGATGGCTAGCAGCGCTGCGGCGAGACCGATCGCGAGAGCGGTCGACACGGTGATCACGTTCAGGGACATCAGGGCGACGATGACCAGCGGCGGCATGCTCCCCAACACGCTCAACTGCTGCGCGACGCGCACATCCGTGGACCGTGCAGAGACCCCAATCCCAACCCAGATCGCCCAGCCCGCAAGCAGCGGCGTGAACAGCAACTGGACCAGCACGTGCGTTCCTGCGTAGATCGCCGAAGCGATCACAGGATGGGCGAACAGCCCTGCAACGGCGAGAAAGATCCCAAAGACCGCATACGCGATCACGAGTGTCGGTACGAACGCGGCCAGCGCCTTCCCGATGAGGAACTCCTCGCGACGGATCGGGGTGGTCAGAACCGGCTCAAGCGTGCCCTGCTCGCGCTCACCGACCACTGAGTAGGCGGACACGGCAGACGGCATCATCACCGGGATCACGAGCATGTAGAGAAGCGAGAGCCCAACGTGAACGCTGAGGTTCTTCCCCGTCGCGTTGGCTGCGATCAGCTGGATCGTTGGCAGGATGATGAAGAGCACCGGCGTCGCCGCCATCGTGCCGATCACGAAGCGGTTGCGCCGGTAGTCCCGCAGCTCCTTGTGAAGGATCGCGCCGACCCGAGTCCAGCTGAAGCTCATCGGCTCTTAGCCTCCACGTCCTCGTCGATCAGCTCGAGGTAGACGTCCTCCAGCGAATGGTGAGACTCGGCGATCGACAGAATGTCGCCGTCGGCTGCGACGAGTGCTCGTGCGAGAGCTGGAGCTGCGAAGTCCGGGTCGGAAACGGTCAGCGTGTAGCCGGATGGCGTTTGCTCCCATCCTTGGACGCCAGGCAAAGGGCCCAGCACGGCCTTTGGATCGTCGAGCGGCGCGCGCAGCCGCACGTCCAGGGAGCGCCTGAACAGTTGCTTACGCAACGCGTCGGGACGGCCGACCAGTCGCAACGTCGTGCTCAGGATCGCCACCCGATCGCACAGCCGTTCGGCCTCCTCCAGCCGGTGCGTGGTGAGGAAGATCGTCACCCCGCGCTTGCGCAACGAGCCGATCAGTTCGTGGACCTCGCGAGTTGCCACGGGATCAAGACCAGACGTCGGCTCGTCAAGGAACAACACGGCAGGGTCGTTGAGCAACGCCCGCGCCAGCGCGACCCGCTGACGCAGCCCTTTTGACAGCGACCCACACAGGTCACCAGCACGATCGTCAAGGTTGACCGCCCTCAACGCCCGGGCGATGCGTCCACGAACGTCGTCCAGTTCGTAGAGTCCGGCGAAGCACTGAAGGTTCTCCACCACGGTGAGCCGCAGATACAGCCCCGGAGACTCCGGCATGACGGAGATCCGCGACCGAATCACCGGACCGTTCTTCGCGCTCAACGGAATCCCGGCGACGATCGCCGTTCCCGAACTTGGTGCGATCAGCGTGCCCAACGTCCGCACTGTCGTGGTCTTGCCCGCCCCGTTCGGACCCAGGAACCCGAAGATCTCACCGCCCGCGACACTGAACGACACGTCGGACACAGCGGTCCGCCCGCCGAAAACCTTGGTCAGGTGACTGACCTCGATGGCCGCGGACACCGCCCGGGGAGCCTGCCCGGCGCGGGCCGTTCCCGCCTCGTCCAGGCCTTCATACACCACAGAGTCACCGCTCACTTCCGCCTGCCTCCTGTCCCCACCGGGCGCCTCCCGCTTGCCCGCAAGTCCACACCATTGCATCTCCTGCTTTATCTGTTCTATCTCCTATAGAAATAATGTAGCGAATGCCCGCCGCCTTGCTCACCGCAGGCATGCTTGCGGGCCGTGGGCGGTGAGGGTCGCCAGCGGGCAGACCGCCGTGCGCGGATAGTACGGGCCCATGACGGCCGCGGCCGCCGCCGGGTCGTCGGCCTGCGTGACGCCCTGGGGCGAGTGCGCGAACGACGTGCTGGCCAGCACGTTCCGCAGGCCCAGGAGGTAGAGGCGCGATGCCTGGGTGGTGGAGAAGGGCAGGAAGGTGACGCCGGGGACGCGGCTGATGGCAGCCCGCTGCGTTTCGCTGCCGATCGCGTAGGTGTAATCCCCGGCCGCGTTCAGCCTGGTGGCCTCGTCGGCGCGGCACCCGTAGTCGGTCCCTCCCCCGGGCAGCTTGTTGGCGACGACCGGAGTGGGCGGGGCTAGCAGGCCGATGCACATCGACCAGTAGCGGACGTCCTCGCCCAGGGCCGGCCAGGGCGAGGGATGGCTGCCGGGCGCGAAGGTCGGCGCTTTGGCCGTGACGAGGACCACGTCGGGCGCCGGGGGGCGGGCCAGGTAGGCCAGGACGTAACTGGTGTCGGCGTTGGCGAGCCCCCCGTTATTGAACGTGCTCTGCGGAGGCTTGAAGAACTCCAGTTGGGGTGGCGGGGGCGCCGCGGCGCCCGATCCGCCCGCGCCCGCGGCAGCGGCGGCGGAACCGCTTACCGCCGGGAAGTGCACGGGGGCGTTGTGGCTGGGGCAGGCGGGAAGCGTGCGCGCCGCGCCCCCTTGCTCCACCGTCAGCACCGGAAGCGGCACATCCGAGGGAGCACCCCCGGCCGGCAGGTAGACACGGTAGGCGAGGTAACCCGTGTGCTGGCTCGTGGTGCCGGCAGGCAGCGGCAGGGTGTTGACCTGGCCCGGCACGGGATCCGAGCGGATGGTCACCGTGAACCGGCCGCCGGGCGCGGCCTGCTGCTGCCAGGGATTCACGCTGCCGGGCTGCGGGGCGATCCGGTAGTCGGGCAGGGACGCGCCGGCACCGCTAGGCGTGTAGACCTGAACCGAGACGTAGCGGGCGTCCGGGAAGCGGCCCGACAGGACGATCCGGGTGCCCGCGGACGCCACGATCGGCTGCCAGAAGTATGCCTCTGCCGCATCAGGGAACGCTGTGTTGTCCGCCTGCGCGCTTAGCCTGTCCGGCCACGCGCAGGACATCCCGGGCAGGACAGCCGGCTGGCTGCCCCCCGCGGCAGCCGAGCTGGATGGCTGCGCCGGCGTACACGCCGCCAGCGCCACCGCCAGGCCGGCCGCGACCCCGGTGACGCCAGCGACCCGGCCGGGCCGGTGCCGTCCCCGGCTGCGGCACGACCATGGCCTGGCCATTGCCTTTCCGAATGACCCGATACTGGCCAGCATTGACGCCTCCCTCCCCGCCGGGAACGGCGGTGTGGCGATCGCTACGTCTGTTATCTGTTATATAACGTATAGAACAGATAACGTAGAAGTCAAAACTGCGGCCTTACCTCGGCGAGCGGCCGCCGACCGGCCGGCATGAGCGCCCGCGCGGGACGGCAGAGCGTTTGACAGCACAGCGTAATTTGTTCTATAACTGCTGTCACATATGCCATCGGGCTGGGCGCCGCCTGCCGGGAGGGGAGCCAGCGACGAGCGGCGGCGGTCAGTGAGATCCTGGAGGCGTGATGCTGCTCAGCATCGAACCAGATGGTCCCGTGCCCATCTACCAGCAGATCAGGGACCGGATCGTGGAGGCGATCGCCCGCGGACGGCAGCCGGCCGGCTCCGCGCTGCCGCCCATCCGGCAGCTGGCGGTCGACCTGGGCATCAACTTCCACACCGTGAACAAGGGGTACGACCTGCTGCGGCAGGAGGGCCTGCTCCGGCTCGGCCGCAAGTCCGGCGCAGTGGTGCGCCGCGACGCGGGCAGCGGACCGCCGGATCCAGCCTGGGCCCGGGACTGGACGGGCCGGCTGCAGACGCTGCTCGCCGAGGCCGCCGCCCAGGGGATGCCGGCCACCGGCATCGTCCGGGAATGTGAGGCCGCCATGGCGGATTTCGCCTTCCCCGACGCGGCGGCGGAGGCGTGGCAGGGAAGCGGAAGCCCGCCATGAGCGCCGGGAGCCTGGCCGGGGTTTTCCCCGTCCTGACCATTGGGGCGCTGATGTGCTCGATGCCCGCGGTAACGCGGCCGACCGTGCAGTTCGGGATCCGCGTTCCCCGTGAGCGGGCGGGGGCGCCGGTCATCCGGCGGGAACGGCGGGCCTACTACTGGCGGACCGCGGCCATCGGCGCCTGCTGCACCCTCGTCGCGGTGACGACGCGGGACTACGGGTCATGGTGGCTGTCCAAGATCATCCTGCTGCTGGAACTGGCCGCAGGCCTCAGCTGCTTCTTGGTCGCGCGGCGCAAGATCGCCGCGGTCAAGAACGCGGACGGCTGGTTCGCGGGCCTGCGGCAGACCGTCGTCGCCGATACCAGCTGGCGCACCGATCCGCCCCGCTTCCCGGTGCGCTGGCTGGTGCCCGCCCTGGCCGTCATGGCGGCGACCGCCGCCGTCGGCGCGCTGCGCTACCCCGGCCTGCCTGCCTACATCGTCACCGGGTCCGGTCACCGGGTGCCCAAGTCTGCCGTCAGTGTCCTGGTAGTGGCCGGCCAGCTGTACTTCACCGCCGTGTACAGCGGACTCATGCTGATCGTCTACCGCTCCCGGCCGGACATCGATGCAGCCGACCCCGCCGCGTCGACGTTGCGCTACCGCCGCTTCCTCGCCGCCACCACCCGGGCACTGCTGACCATGGCCGCGCTGGCAGACCTCGGCCTGCTGCTGATCGCCCTGCCCGACTGGCAGGTCTACCGGCTCTCCGGCATTGGACGGGCCCTGCCCGTGCTGCCGTTCGCGGCCGGCGTGCTGCTGCTGGGCGCCGTCGCCGCGCGGACGGGCCAGGGCGGGTCGCGGCTGAACGGCAACGTGCGCGGCCTCGCCCTGGCGGCCGGGACCGACCGGGACGACGACCAGTTCTGGAAGGCCGGGCTGGTCTACGTCAACCGCGACGATCCCGCCATCGTGGTCGGCGCCCGCTTCGGCGTAGGCTGGACGCCCAACTTCGGGAACCCGGTCGCATGGCTGATCCTCGCCGGGACCGTCGCCTGGTGGGCCGGCCTGGCGGTGATCGGGGCGGCGGCGGGAATGTGACCGGGCGCGGCCTTAGCAACGCCGAGATCGCCGCCGACCTCGTCATCAGCGAGGCCACCGTGAAATCACACGTGGGCAACCTGCTCGCCAAGCTCGGCCTGCGCGACCGGGTCCAGGCCGTCATCCTGGCCTACGAGACCGGCATCGTCCAACCAGGCGAACCTGATGCGGCCAGCTAGCATGCCGCGTTCACGCCGGACCCAGCTGGCCGCCACCGCTACCGACCCCGGTGGCCGAGGCGGCAGACCAGCAGCGAGCTCGGGGAGGACTCCGGCCCCGGGCGCGCGAACAAGGTCACAAGGGAAAGGAAGCCTACAGTGAGGATCCTGATAGCCGCCGTCGGGTCGCGCGGGGACGTCGCGCCGCTCACCGGGCTGGGCACGGCGCTGCGCGGCGCCGGCCACGACGTGACGGTCGCCGCCTTCGGGGTGTTCGAGGAACTCGTGACCGGCTGCGGGCTGGGATTCCGCCTGGTCCCGGGTGATCCGCAGCTGCTGCAGGCCTCGCAGCAGGGACAGCGGTGGCAGGAACACGGCACCGGCCCGGCAAGCGCGATCCGGTTCGCCCGCCTGGTCGCCGGGCTTATGCGAGACGTCAACGCCGGCATCCTGCAAGCGGCGCGGCAGGGCACCGACGTGCTGCTGCCGGCGGGCATGGCCTGGTTCGGCGGCTACCGGATAGCCCAGGCACTGGGCCTGCCCAGCATCGGGCTCGCGCTGCAGCCCGCCCACCCCACCAGCCAGTTTCCCCCGCCGGGGCTGATGACGCATTCGCTTGGCCGCTGGGGCAACCGCGCGCTGGCAAGCGCCCTGATGGTCGCCGGGGCGGGCGCCCTGGACAGGTCCTCGAAGCCGCTGTGGGCGGCCGAGGGCATGCCCGGCAGCATCGGCGGGCTGTACCGCCGCCAGGAGGCGACACGGTGGCCGTTCATCTACGGGTACAGCCCGGCCATCGTCCCGCGCCCCCCGGACTGGCGCGAGGGCACCGAGGTGGCCGGCTACTGGTGGCCGCAGCACCCCGCGAACTGGACGCCTCCCGCGGACCTGGAGCGGTTCCTCGCGGCCGGGCCGCCGCCAGTGTTCGTCGGCTTCGGCAGCAGGAACCCCGCCGACGCGGCCCGCCTGACCGCGACCGTGGCCACCGCCCGCCGCCAGGCCGGGGTGCGGATGGTCGTCCAGGCCGGGTGGGCGGGCCTCGGCGCAGAACTGCGAGACGATGACGACGTGGTCGTCATCGGCGAGGCACCGCACGACTGGCTGTTCCGCAAGATGGCCGCCGTCGTCCACCATGCGGGCGCGGGCACGACCGCGGCCGGGCTGCGGGCCGGGGTACCGACGGTGAGCGTGCCGATGATCACCGACCAACCGTTCTGGGCCAGCCGCGTCACCGCCCTCGGCGCCGGGCCGAAGGCCGTCCCGTACAAGTCACTGTCAGCCGAATCACTCGGGGCCGCGATCCATGACGCCGTCACCCGCGGCTCCTACCGCAGCCAGGCACGGGAAGTAGCGGAGCAACTGGCAGGCGAGGACGGCACGCTTCCCGTGATCAGGGCACTGGACCGCCTGACCGCATGACACTCACAGCCCGTCTCCTGCCACTGCCTCCCCGCGGACGTTCCCGCGGTCCCCGACCCGCATTGACGAGGAGGTCCGGGCAGCGCTGGACGCCGCCGGGCTCACCTGCACGACCGGGCCGACGGTGACTACCGACGCCCCCTACCGCACCACGGCCGAGGAGATCAGCCTCCACCGGACAGCCGGTGCCCGAGGGGCCGAGATGGAGGCCGCCCCCTGTTCGCCCTCGGCAGGCCCGCAATCTCCCGGTCGCCTCGGCCGTCGTGATCGACGCCGTGCCCGACCATGCCGGCCGTGCCTTCCGGCACGACGCCACCCGCGCCGGCAGGGTCCTCCGCGGGCTGTTCTCAGCAACGACCGATTTCCCCACCAGCGAACCATGAGAACCAGTCACAGTGGAAGGCACTGACATGACCAACGCCTCAGCTCTGCTGCTGGCCGCCGACTCCTGGGGCGGTGTCGCCCCGATGATCACGCTCGCTGAGGCCCTGCACGGCCTGGGCGTGAACGCCCGCATCGCCGCGTACTCCGACTTCTCCGAGAAGGTGCGCGCCGCCGGATGCGAGTTCACCGACCTCGGCGTGTCGGCCGCCGGCTTCTGGGCCGAGCAGAACGCGCAACGGCCAGACTGGGCCAGCAATCCCATGCGGACGTTGACGGCGCTGCGCTCCAGCATGAAGGCCCAGGCACCTGCGATAGCCGCCAGCCTGGCCGAGGCTGCCGGGCCAGGTGAGGTCATCGTGTCCGGCACCCTCACCGTCGCCCTCGCGACCACGGTAGCCGGGCTGCGCCACGGCCGGGGGGTATTCGCTGGGTCTCAACCGTGAGCACGAGCTTCTCCTTGTCCTAGTGCCATCGCTCGACCAACCCATTGGCTGGGGGCGTCGAGACCAGCCTCCGCGTCGGGCGATGAGCCGTACATCTCAGCCTCATACGGCCCAGAGGGCCTGGGTAGGTGAGAGGCGGGCGGCTCGTAGTGCGGGCATGAGCCCGGCGACGGCGCCGATGATGAGGGAGGCGGCGAAGCCGCCGGCCCAGGCTTCGGTGGGGATGACGGCGGCCCAGTGTTTGGTGTGGGCGTAGACGGCGGTGGACGCGGCGCCGAGGGCGACGCCGACCGCGCCGCCGAGCAGTCCGAGCAGGACGGCTTCGGAGAGGAACTGGATGCGGATGTGGCTCCTGGTGGCGCCGAGGGCGCGGCGCAGGCCGATCTCGGAGCGGCGTTCGAGGACCGAGATGATCATGATGTTGGCGACGCCGACCGCGCCGACCAGGAGGGCGACGGCGCCGAGGCCGAGGAACAGGCCGTTGAGGGCGCTCTTGGCGTCGGCTTGGGCGACGAGGGCGGAGGAGGGTTGGCTGACGTTGACCTGGTTGGGCGCTTCGGGGTTGGCGGTGGCGGCGAGGAGGTTGTCGACGGCGTTGACCCGGTTGTTTTGGGCGCGGAGGTAGATGGTGGAGGGATGCCCGTCGAAGCCCAGGTACTTCTCTGCCGCGGGGTAGCCGACCAGGACGGAGGAGTCGATGGCGGAGACCAGCACTGCCGGTCGGAGGATGCCGGCCACGTACAACCATTGGCCGCCGACCCAGATCCGTTCGCCGGGGTAGACACGGTCGATCCCGAGCCGCTGCGCGGCGGCGGCGCCGAGTACGGCGACGGGTTCTTGGGCGGTGGCCGCGTTGAGGTAGTGGCCTTGGGCGACGCTGGTGGCGACCACCGGGAGGAGGTCGAGGGATGCGGCCTGGACGGTCAGGGCGTTGGTGTCACCGGCGGGGATGTAGGGGTTGCGGTAGGCGTTGGCGCCGCTGACCGCCCCGGTGGTCTGCACCTGCTGGACACCGCTGATGCGGCCGATCATGGCCGGCGCCGTGGTCGGCAGCTCCGTGGTGCCGCCGGTGAGGCTCTGCCCGTTGCTGACGGTGAGCAGGTTGGTGCCGAGCTGGTTGATCTCGTTGAGCAAGCCGGCCTGGGATGAGGCAGACAGGCCGAGCACCGCGACGATGGCGGCCACGCCGATCGCGATACCGAGAGCGGACAGCCCGGCCCGCAACTTCCGGGTGCGCAGTCCCACGCTCGAGAGCCGGGCCAGGTCGGACGGCTGCAGCCGTCTCCGGCTCCGGGCGGCGATGGCAGTCACGACGGCTCCTCGATGACGGGCGCGCCGCACGCAGTCTGCGGTGCGCGGGTGGGGGGGTGAGCGAGAGGGCGGAGGCGGGGGTCGGTGCCGGCGGTCGGGCCGGTGTCGGCGGCGATGTGGCCGTCGAGGATTTCGACTTTGCGGGGCATGCGCTCGGCGATGGCGTGGTCGTGGGTGATGACCACGATGGTCGAGCCGTCCTGGTGAAGCTGGTCGATCAGGGCGAGGATGGCGTGGCCGGTGGCCTGGTCGAGGTTGCCGGTCGGCTCGTCGGCGAGCACGATGGCGGGCTGGCCGACGAGGGCTCGGGCGATGGCGACCCGTTGGCGTTGCCCGCCGGAGAGCTGGGTGGGACGGGCATGGGGGCGCTGGGCCAGGCCGACCATCTCGAGGGCGTCGAGGGCGCGCTCGCGGCGCTGCTTGAGGGGGATGCCGGCGTAGAGGAGCCCGTCGGCCACGTTGTCCAGCACGGTGGCGTGCTCGGCCAGGAAGAACTGCTGGAAGATGAACCCGATCCGGGTGGCCCGTAGATAGGCCACCTCGTCGTCGGCCATGGTGGCTACGTCTAGCCCGGTGATCCGTACGCGGCCGCTGGTGGGCCGGTCGAGGGTTCCCATCAGTTGCAGCAAGGTGGTCTTGCCCGACCCCGACGGGCCGACGATCCCGACCAGCTCCCCCTGGCCAATGGTGAGATTCACCCCGCGCAGGGCCTGGACGGGCGGCTCGCCGGGATAGCTCTTGGTCACGTCGTCTACATCGAGCACCGGCGTCCCGGCACCGCCGATAGCGAAGCCGTTGCCGGCCGCGAGCGCGTTGCTGTCGGGTGTGGATGGCAGGGTGTAGGTCATGTCGCCGGGACCACCACGTTCTGGCCGGCGGCCAGCCCCGAGCCGGTGACCTGGACCAGCCCGTCGGCGTCGTCGAACAGTCCGAGCGAGACCGGCACGAGATGGCTGGTCCCCCCTGCGCCGACGACCTCGACGGCGTAGCCGCCCCGGGACTGGGCCAGCAGCGCGGTCACTGGCACCGCCAGCGCGCTGGGCACGCTGGCGGTGGTGATGCCGACCTGTACCGGGGCCTGATCCCAGGTGCCGGTGGCGGCCGGGTCGGAGGGGGTGACGGCCACGGTGATGGTCGGTGTGGTGCTTCCCGAGTTGCCTGAGGAGCAGGTGTCCGTTCCCGGCGCCGCGGAGCTGGAGCTCGACCCGCCGGACCCGGAGCTCGATGGGCAGGTGGCGACCGCCCCTACCGAGGAGACGACACCTGGGGTGGTCTTGTTGTCGGGCACGGTGATGGTCACCGTGTCCCCGACCGCCACGTCGGTCTGTTGCGAGGCGCCCAACGCCACCTGCACGATCCGAGTGGTCGAGGTGGCCTGCATCACCGTCTGGCCGGCCTGGGCGCCGCCCCCGAGCTGGGCTGACATTGTCGTCACCCGCACGGCGGTGGGTTCGAACACCGCATCGCCGAGAGTCAGCGCGCCGGTCTGGGTCACCCCCAGGGCGGCCTGGAGCTTCTCCACGGCGGTGGTGGTGGCGGACCCGAAGGAGGCGGAGGCTGGGCTGAGCTGAGCCGAGGTGGCATAGCCGAGCGCGACCAGGTCCGCGTTGAGTTCGGCCACGTCGGCGCCGGTCGCCCCGGCCGATAGGGCCCGATAGGCAGGTGCAGCGCCATACAGCAACGCCACCGGGCTGTCGTTTACCCGGTAGAGCACCTGACCCTGAGAGATCACCTGGCCGAGGGCGGGCAGCTTGGTGTATGTCCCTTGGGCCTGGTTGATCACGGAGTACGGCGACCCGTCCGATTGCGCCTGATAGGTCAGGGTCCCATCTAGGGAGACCATGGCCGAGAGCCTCCCTTTTTCTACCTTCGCGGTGTTCGCCGGCGGCTCCTGTGCGGCCGGGGCCGCTTGCTTCGCACTGGACATGACGACCACGCCACTGGTGGCGATGACGGCAACCAGGACGACCGCTCCGGCCAGCACCCACGTCTTCCGGTTCACTGGCCCCCCAATGCTGCTGCCATCAAGTGGCGGCACTTCTGCAGCGCGGCCTGGAACTCCGTATTGCTCTGAGCGTGCTGCACGACGATGAGGGGGCCATTATCGGTGGGGTCCGGGAAGTCCGGCATGCCGTTCTCGCGTATGCACCGGGCGAACTTGAGGCGCGCATCTATTTCCTGGGTAGTCAACGTTTTGGGCATGAACCCCGGTGGCTCCAGGTTCTTGCACGCGCCGATGGCCTGCTGCCACGCCGCGGTGCTCGGGTCCAGCGACGAGCCAGCCTTTATCCCGTAGGCGAAGTCGCCCGACGCGTCCGGGTCCGGGAACTCGCTGACCCCGTTGCCGCGCATGCACTCGGCGAACTTCACCGCTTTCTCAACATTGGCGGCGGTGCTGCCGCCGCCGCTGCTGCCGGAGCCGGTCGCGGCAGGTGCGTTCGAACCGCACGCGCTAATCAGGGCGACCATGGCGATCAGGGCAACGGCGGCCAGCGGCCGTAGTTTTCTGCTCATGGCTTCTCCCCGCTCACCGAGGGCTCCGATGATCGCGGCGATGACCACTGCCATAGCAAGGAGGATCGTCGATCGTGTATGGCTGCTAGCTGTGCTGGTTCGGTGTAGGTCACGCCTCCAGTCAAGGCAGCGTGATGTTGTCAGCACGTATGTGCTTTTCGATATGCCGACGATATGCTCCGGCTCGTAAGGTCGCGAGCATGCGTGTGTTGATCGTCGAGGACGAGCCCTACATGGCAGAAGCCATCCGCGATGGCCTGCGCCTGGAAGCGATCGCCGCCGACATCGCCGGTGATGGTGACACCGCTCTGGAACTTCTGAGCATCAACGCCTACGACATCGCCGTCCTCGACCGCGACACCCCCGGCCCCTCCGGCGACGAGATCGCCGAACGCATCGTCGCCTCCGGCGGCGGCATGCCGATCCTCATGCTCACCGCTGCCGACCGGCTCGACGACAAGGCCTCCGGGTTCGGACTCGGCGCCGACGACTACCTCACGAAGCCGTTCGCACTCCGAGAGCTCGTGCTCCGGCTCAGAGCACTCGACCGCAGGCGCGCCCACAACAGGCCACCCGTCCGCGAGATCGCAGGCCTGTGTCTGGATCCGTTCCGCCGCGAGGTCTACCGCGACAGCCGCTACGTCGCGCTCACCCGCAAGCAGTTCGCCGTGCTCGAAGTTCTCGTCACTGCCGAAGGCGGTGTCGTCAGCGCCGAAGAGCTACTGGAACGGGCGTGGGATGAGAACGCCGACCCGTTCACCAACGCCGTGCGCATCACGATCTCGGCACTGCGCAAACGCCTCGGCGAACCCCGGATCATCGCCACCGTGGCCGGCGTCGGCTACCGCATCGACACAGGACCTGGCACCGGGCGTGAGGGAGGAGACCGTGGATAGAGCCCCTGGATTGAGTGTTCGCCTCAAACTCACCCTCAGCTACGCCGGCTTCCTCATGCTCGCAGGTGCCTTGCTACTCGCTGCCGTATGGGTGTTCCTCCTGCGCGACTTGCCCGCCACAGCGGTCAGCCCCGGTGGAGTCGTGCCCATCCGCTTCATCACTCTGCACGACTACGCCCCGGCGACTGCCGGGGTGCTGGCGTGCCTGCTGGTATTCGGTCTCCTGGGAGGGTGGCTGCTCGCCGACCGCATGCTCGCCCCTCTGACTCGCATCACAGACGCCACCCGCATGGCCGCGAACGGATCGCTCTCCTGCCGAATCCGGCTACCGGGCCGCAGAGATGAGTTCCGTGAACTCGCCGACGCCTTCGACGCCATGCTCGCGCGGCTCGAAGCACACGTCGCCGAACAGCAGAGGTTCGCAGCCAATGCCTCCCACGAACTGCGCACCCCGCTGGCGATCACGCAGACACTTCTCGACGTGGCCCGCAACGATCAAAACCGCGGCAACGCCGAACTTGTCGACCGCCTCCACGTCATCAACACCCGAGCGATTGACCTCACTGAAGCACTGCTCCTGCTCAGCCGCGCCGATCAGCGGTCCTTTACCCCAGTACACGTCGACCTGTCCCTCATCGCGGAAGAAGCCACTGAAACGCTCCTCCCTTTCGCAGAAAGGCATGGCGTCACCATCGGGACCTCCGGTGCCATGACCCCCACCATCGGCTCAGAGGCGCTCCTGCTGCAGTTGGCTACCAACCTCGTGCACAACGCGATCGTCCATAATCTGCCTGAACAGGGCACCGTGTGGGTCACGACCGGCGTTCACCCCAGCAGTGTGGTGCTGTCTGTCGAGAACACCGGCGAGAAGCTCACCCCACAGTTGGTTTCCACGCTTGTCGAGCCGTTCCTTCGCGGCACCGAACGCATACACACCGGCCACGCAGGTGTCGGCCTCGGCCTGGCAATCGTCAAGAGCATCACCCAGGCACACGACGGAACCCTCACCCTCACCCCCCGGGCCGCCGGGGGGCTCTGCGTCACGGTGCAGCTACCCGCCGCGCCACCACACACTGGCAGATGACGATCACGGGAATCGCCGCACGCCAGAGAGCAATAATCAAGGTCCCTGGATCAGGGTGTCATGCGGCATGAGTGTCACCGCTCGCTGATTCGCCGGCTCTAACCTGCTCGGGTGGCAGGTGTTGGGTTCGAACCAACGTAGGCTGAGCCGACGGTTTTACAGCCCGAGGAGGGTCCGGCACGCCCATCCATGGGAGACCCGTGGAGTCCCGCCGCGTCCCATCCCGCTGTCGCATCTTGGCTTACCCTCGGACTGGGCAGTTTCCGGGTAACGACCCCTCGGGCTGCCCGCCGTCCGGGGGCCCGCCAGAACGGTCACACCCAGGATGGACGCGAGCCCGCTAGCCGGATGGGCGGCCACCTGGGTAAGGCTCGGGCCAGTGGTCGCAGGCCGGGTGGCGGCGATACAGCCCTTCTCGCCTCCGGCTAATGGACTTTCTCAGGCTGTTCTTCCGGCTCCGTCGAGAAGGGCGGTAATCCAGCTGGTCGCGCGGTCCAGGGCGAGGGCTCCGAGCGGGGTCGCCATGTTCGTGAATCCGTGAGCTCCTTCGGGCCACACGTCGAGGTCCGCGACGCTGCCGTCCAGCTCCCAGCGGGCTGCCATCAGCAGTGAGTCGTCACGCAGAGGATCCAGCGAGCCCACGGTGAACAGGGCCGGAGGCATTCCGGTCAGGTCGGTGAACATCGGCGAGATCGACGGGTTGCGCCGCTGCTCGAGGTCGTATCCCGGAAGGCCGATCTCGAGCAGCCCGTAGATCCAGTCGTGGGTGAGCACCAGCGTCTGCCCGGTCGAGTTCACCACGCTTGGCGATCCGCCGAGGTCGTAAGCGCCGCAGTCGAGATGGGCACCGGCGAACGCGTCGAAGGCCGGGCTCCCGGCCCGTCGCAGCGCGGCCAGGGTCGCGGCGGCCAGGTGCCCTCCGGCGGAGATCCCGCCGATCAGCAACGTCCCGGACTCGAACTCGGATGCCGCGTGGGCGCCGAGCCAGCCGGCAACGGCCACGCAGTCCTCGATCTGGTCGGCGACGGTGACGTCGGGTACCAGGCGGTACTCAGGGCTGACGACCACTATGCCGCAGGCACGGGCGATGGAGTCATTGACGACATCGTCGTCCTCCGGGGCGCCCGCCGCCCAGCCGCCGCCATGGATCCGCAGCATGACCGCATGACGCGGACCTTCCGGCGCAAAGACCCGGAGCCGGATGTCGCCTCCCGGCCCGGCGACGGCCCGGTCCGAGGGGGTCAGCTGGGTGCCGCCCTCATTGTTACCGGTGGCCTTCCGCAGCAGCGCCAGGCCCTCGGGCGTGCGTACGTCGGGATGCGGCATCTGGGCGAGAAGAGCATTGACTTGCCGTTGCGCGGCAAGCTCGCCCGGGTCGATGCCCGTGACCAGAGGGCTAACGCTGTGAAACTCGGCCATGTCGGTGCTCCTCGATTCCGGTCTGCGAGACGAACGATGCTGCTGGCTGGCGGTCATGGCTGGCCCGGCCCGGCAGCCGGGAAAGCGTTCCTGGTCATCCGGTCCGTCCGCCGTCGACGACGAGAGTGGCTCCGGTGATGAAGGATGCGCGGGGCGAGCAGAGGTAGGTGATGACGTCGGCCAGCTCGGCGGGCTCGCCGAAACGGCCGAGCGGGATGGGGGCGACGAGGGAGGCCGTGTCGTGCTGGCCGACGACGCTGGAACTCGCGTGCTGCGCCAGCAGCGGCGTGCTGGTGCGGCCGGGCGCGACCACGTTAACCCGAACCCCGCGGGGGCCCGCTTCGCTGGCAGCGACCTTGGACAGGCCGATGATGCCCATCTTGGAGGCGATATAGGGTCCCAGTCCCGGTGCCACCCCGAAGACCGACGCTGAGCCGACGTTGACGATCGCACCGGAGCCCTGGGCATACATCTGCTGAAGCTCAGCGCGCAGGCAGCGGTATGTCGCGCGCAGGCTGACGTCGATGACCTCATCGAAGGTCTCGTCCGCCGAGACGTCGAGCGTGGCCTCGCCGCCTCGGATCCCGGCATTGTTCACCGCCGCGTCCAGCCGCCCGAAACTGTCAGTGGCGGCGGCGACGATCTGGCCGGGCAGCTCCGGGTCGGTGATCTCGCCGGCGACGGCACGAGCTGATGTCCCGGCGTCAGCCAGCTCGGCGATGAGGCTGGCCAGCAGCCCGGTCATGACGGCCTGCCGGCCAGGCGGGCCGCCGGCTGGCGGGAAGGATCGCGGAGCATAGTCATGTAGCAATCTCCTTCGTTTCCCCGGTGCTGGCATCAGCGCCGGGGAGAAAACGGGGCAGGGTGCGGGCGGTGAGCGTGGCTGCCAGGACAGCGGCGCTGAGCGGCAGCAGGACGAGTCCGATGACGTGCAGGCCGTGGCTGGTGGCGCCGTGGCGGAATGCGGCGCTGATGACCGCCGCGGAACCGATGGCGCCGAGATAGTTAAAGGTCCGCAGCAGCCCGGAGTCGGTGCCAAGCTCGCCGCCCGGGGCCTGGGCGTACAGGGCGGCCTGGTTTGCGACGCTGCCGAGGCCGACGGTCACGCCGAAGATCAGCGTGATGAGAACCACCACCACAACGTCCGCGGGCAGCACGGCCAGGCCGGCCGAGCCGGTCACCGCGGCCCCGGCGGCCGCGACGAGCGGGACGCGGACCAAGTTGCGGCGTCCGGCCGGCACGGAGACCGCCACGGCGATCGCGGCGGTGGGCAGCATGGCCAGGCCGGCCGCGGTCGCGGACAGTCCCGGGCCGGCCTGCAGCCACTGGGCGACGCCATACAAGATGGTGTAGATGATCAGGAACGTGACACCCGACCGCGCGTATGTCGCGGCCAGCGCCGGGCGGGCGGCCAGTGCGCGCAGGTCGAAGAACGGCGTGGCGGCCCGCAGCTCCCACCAGGACAGGCCGCCGGCCGCGGCGACGGTGACGGCGAGCGCGGCCCAGTCCGGGTGCGCGAGTGAGAGCAGGAAGACCAGCAGCGCTGTCACCGCGGCCGCGAACAGCAGCATGCCGACGATGTCGAGCTCCCCGCAGATCCGGGCCGCCCGCCGCCACCCGGCATCGCCATGCTCTCGCGGGTTGTCGGCCGGGACATACGCCAGGGCTAGGACCAGGGCGGCGAGTGCGAACGGCAGGTTGATCAGGAACGCTGCCCGCCACCCGGCCGCGCCGACCAGCAGGCCGCCCAAGGGCAGACCGGCGGCGGCCGTGGCCTGACCTGTGACCGACAAGGCGGCCAGCACGCCGCCGGGAGGCTCTCGCAGCCCCGCGTCCGCGGTACGGGCCCTGATCAGCAGCATGGCGGTCGGGTAGCCGGCTGAGGTGCCGATGCCGATCAGCACCCGGGCGGCCAGCACCACGGTGAAACTGCGGGCGGTGCCGCCGAGAATGCCGGCGGCCAGCACGATCACGATCCCGGCGAGGAACACCCGCCGCGGGCCGAGATGCTCGGCCAGCTTGCCCGAAGCCGGCTGGGCGATCGCGCTGGCAAGATACAGCACCGCCACCAGCACGGCCGTACGCCCGAGAGGGATCCCGAAGGCCCGGCCGATCGGCACCAGCGCGGTCGCAATAAGCGAGCTGTTGACCGGATTGAGTGCCGCGCCCGTCATCAGCGGCGCAACGAAGCGCCAGCCGAACGGCGCGCCGGGCTGTCGCCCCGGGCCGGCGGGGAGCGCGCTGCCGGCAGCCGGGGCGGGAACGTCTGCGCGGGCAGCGGGCGCGTGGCGCTTCATGGTGAGTTTCCGCCGGGGAGCGGGCGTCACGCGAGCTCGAAGACACCAGTGAGCCGGGCGCGCGCGATGACTCGCCCCGACATCGCCGCGGCCAGCGCCCGCGGGCTGATGGTGACTGGCTGGGTGAGCGCGCGGTCCAGGGCAAACAGCTGGAAGACGTAGTGGTGCGGCCCGTGACCCGCGATGGGACGCGGCCCGGTATAGCCGGTCTGGCGCAGGCCACCGCGGCCGATCGTTACGCCTTTCACGGCCGCGCCGGGGGCCAGGGCTCCCTCGGGAAGGCTGCCGATCGCGGGATCGATTCGCGCGACGCAGTGCACGAAGGGCCGCGGCGTGGGCGCGTCTGCGTCCTCGACGATCAGGACCAGCTCGGCCGTCTGGGGCGGCTGGCCTGACCACGCCAGTGGCGGTGAAAGGTTCTGGCCGGCTTTCGTGGCCGCGTGACGGAGAGGAATCGTCCCGCCGTCGCCGAACGCGGGGCTAGCCAGCGTGAAGGTCTCGCCGGCACCGGCGGCCGGACTGTGCCACGTGAGCTTTCCCTCGCCCGCACGACGGCCCCGCAGAGCCCGGCCCACCATGCTGAATGCCATCTCGGGTGCCTCCGTATGTCCCTGAGCAGTTGCCCGCAGGCTAGCTTATAGGAAGTAAAACTTGCAAGTTTTTCTTCTGATGATTGAATGGAGCATGACTGAGCTCACCCAGGAGGCTGCGCTGGAGCTTGCCCAGCACCTGCGGCTCACCATTAACCGCCTGCGGCGCGTGGTCCGTGCGGCGAGCATCATCGAGGCGGTCTCCCGGCCTCAGGAAGCCGCGCTCAGCTGGCTGAACCGCCAGGGCCCCCTCACCATCGCGGACCTCGCCCGCTGGGAGCAGGTCCGCCCGCAGACCATGGGCACCACCGTGGCCGGGCTGCTGCGCGCCGGGCTGGTCAGCAAAGCAGCCGACCCCGCTGACGGGCGCCGGGAGATCATCTCCCTGACCCGCGACGGTCGGGCCCGCCTGCACGAGATCGCCATCATCCGCGAGCGCGACCTGGCCGACATGCTCGCCGTCCGGCTCACCGACGCCGACCGACGCGCCCTGGAACGCACCCTGGCCGTGCTCGACTCGCTTACCTCCAATGACGAGTCCAGCGTCCGGCGCGGGTGACCCGGTGTGAGCTTCGGCTAGCGGTGGCTCCTGGCCTGGTGTGATGGGCACGGAACCGGATCGCTGATGCTGGGGGGCTGGCATGGACGTGTTTGACGTGCGGATTCATGCGATGCGGCGGAGGAGGAACCGGCGCCGCCCGTTCGAGGTCCGCTGGCAGGTCGGCGGGCGCGGGAAGTCGCGGTCGTTCATCACCCGGGAGCTGGCGGACAGCTACCGCGCCGAGCTGGTCAGTGCCGCGCGCCCGGGCCTGGCGTTCGACCCGGCCACCGGCGAGCCGTCCTCCTGGGCCCGCCCCGGGACCGCGGCCGGTGACCTGGCATGAGCATGCGATCGCGTACGCGGCAGTGCAGTGGCCGCACGCGACCGCCTGCCGCGGTCCTGCGCGCGGCCCTGTACATGCACGCCTACAACCCGGGCCGCCCCCATCCCGCGGCGGGCACCGAAACTGCGCGGGCGCTGGACTGGGTAGAGCGCCACTCGCGGTCGCTGACCGACCTGCAAAACCCGCGGGTAGCCCGCAGCGCCCTGGACGCCCTTGCGGTGCGGCTGGACGGCCGCCGCGCCGCTTTCTCGGCCAGCTCACACCAGCTCAAGCCGACAGCCAGCCGCCGGAGCCGATCAACCTCGCTGACCAGAATCCGCCAGGAGCAGGTCCTTGGGGACTCACCCGCGAGTACTAGATCGCCGCCTTACCACCCCCCTTGCTCCGGAAAGCGCAGGTCACCGCCCTAGTCATATTTCTGAGCTCCACGGGGTATACGGCAATCGGTCGGGCGGATCGGGATCTGCTACGAAAATGCGCTCGCCGAGTCTTTCAACGGGGCGCTGAAAGTTGAGCGCGTTCACCGAATCGTCTACGCGTGGGAGCATGTGGCTGTCTCGGTGATCGCCTGGACGTCCGGGCTAGTGCACGGCGAACCGGGGGCGGCTCATGACGGCGATCCCGCTGGTGGCGATGAGTCCGTAGAGAGCCGGGGCGAAGAACACATGCGGCAGGCCGAGAACGCTGACGCCGAGGCTGCCGGTCAGCCCTCCGAGGGCGCTGGCGATCGCCGTGGAGCTCATGAAGACGGCTGAGGCGGTCGCGACGGCTTGGGGCAGCAGTCGTTGGGCGACGATGATGCCCAGGGCCGCGAACACACCCCATACCCCGCCCATGAGGATCTGCCCGGCGAACATTCCGGCGGCGTCGCCGGTCAGAGCGAAGCAGAGATTCGCGCCGACGCCGAACGCCGCGCCGAGGATCATCAGGTGCATCATGCCGATACGGCGGGCGACAACCACGGCCACCGGCATCAGGATCAGCTCTATCAGAGGTTGGATGCCGATGACCGCGCCGCTGACCGCCGTCGGCAGATGCATGTCGTCGCGCATGTAGATCGGCAGGTAGCCGTACTTGACCGGCTCACCCGCGTAGACGAACACGTACAGCCCGGTGAACGCGAGCAGCGGCAGCATCTCCCGGAGCTTCGGGCGCTGCGCGAGGCGCTCGGCCTGCACTTCGGACGCGGACGCGGTGTGCGCGCCGGGCCGAGCCGAGCCGGTGCGCGCGAAGCCCATGGGGACGATCTGCGCGAGGGCGCACGACCCGGTGGCCGCGAGCATCACGCGCGAGCCGGCGGCAGTCGCCAGGATCGAGCCCAGGACGGGGCCGACGACCCATCCGGCCGTCAACGCCATCCGTACGATGGAGACGACCCCGTCGGCCACGGGGTTCGCGGTCGTTTGCAGGTCGTCGTGGACCGCGGCGAACAGCTGCGAGCCGGCGGCGCCCGAGAAGGCCAGGACGACGGCACTGATCACGAAGGGCATCCACACCTGGTCGGCCAAGGCCATCGCGACCCACCCGAGGAATCCCGCCAGAGCACACCACCGGAACAGCCCGAGCCGCTTTCCGGAGCGATCCGAGCGTGCGCCGATCAGGTAGCCGACGAGCGGGGCGGTGATGTTCGTGAGGTAGAACAGCCCGGCCGTGGTCAGCGAGACGTGCAGGTCGTTGACCAGGAACAGGGTGATCTGCGGCGCGGCGGCGGACGTCCCCAGCCCGGAGAGGAACAGCGCGACGGTCGCTCCGCGGAAGAGCGGCGAGGCCCAGACCGAGCGCACCGCGGACGGGGTGGTCGCAACCTCGGCAGCGGCGCGTGCGGATGGCATGGAGGAGACCCCTCGAATCTAGGTGGTTTTGACGACGGTGCCGGTTCCTTCGAGCGCTGCTACTTCGTCGGCGGGCGCGGTGGTGTCGGTGAAGAGGGTGTGCACGAGGGTGGAGCGGCCGACGTAGGCGTGGGCGGTGCGGCCGAGTTTGCTGCCGTCGGCGGCGGCGATGATGCGGCGCGTGGAGGGCGATGATCGCCTTCTTCAACAGGGTCCGAGGTATTCGCAGCCGCCGGATCCGGGCCACTGGCCGAAGCGACCGAGGACACGCCCGAGGCAGAGCCATAAGGCCTGGCTGGGGCGCCGCCTTCAGGCCCGTGCCACCAGGCATAGTTCACGGTCGAGGGCACTGGCGGACGTGAAGGTGATGGTGCGCATTCCGAGGTTGCGGGCGGCGGCGGTGTTCTCGACACGGTCGTCGATGAACAACACCTCGTCCGGTTTCGCGCCGAGGTCACGCAGCACGATCTGGAATGCCCGCGGGTCGGGCTTGGCGGCGCTCAGGCGACAGCTGTAGTAGCAATGGTCGAAGTGCCGTGACCAGCGGGAGTGGTCGATAGCCTGGGCTATCGGTTCGGGCGCGTTGGACAGCAGCGCCAGCTGGATGCCGGTGCGTCGCACCCGGCGCAGGAGCGCAGGCAGGGTGAGGGGGTTCGGCCGGAGCCAGCCGTGCACGTCTATATCCGTCAGCCGATCCACGACCTGGGGTGACCTGCTCAGGTCGCGGGCCAGGACCTCGGACCAGTACTCGGCAGGTGGCTGGCCAAGGTCGTAGGCGGGCCGGTGCTGCCAGTAGCGGTCGAGGAAGATGGCGCGCGGCTGGTCGGCGAGGGCGGCCAGGTCGGTGATCGTGCCCTCGGGGAGCGGGGTGCTGATGACCTCGCCGTAGTCGACGAGCAGGAGGCGGATCATCTCGCCGTGGCGCACTGGGCGCGAGCCTGGAGCTGGCGCCCAGTGCGTAGCGCCGACGAGGTGCGGGTGCCGGCGACGACGAACGCGGTGAGCAGCGGCAGCAGACCCAAGGCGACGGGCAGCGACGCCCATTCGGACAGGCGCCCGATGACCGGTGGGCCGCAGACGAATCCGGCCCATCCGCAGGCTGACGCGGTGGCCACGGCGGTGCCCGGTGCCAGGCCGGGTACCCGCCCAGCGGCGCTGAACACCGCCGGAACTACGGAAGCCAGGCCAATGCCGAGGCAGCCGAACCCGAGGAGGGCAGCCGGCGGCTCGGCGATGAGCAGGGCCGCGGCGAATCCGGCCGTCGCGACCACGGCCAGCGCGGGTAGCAGCCGGTCGGGCCGGAAGCGGGTAAGCAGCCGGTTGCCGGACAGCCGGACGGTGACCATGGCCAGCGCGAACGTCGCGTAGCCGAGGCCGGGGACCACGCCGGTTGTGTGCAGCGGGCCGGACAGGTAGACCGCGGCCCAGTCGGCGGTAGCGCCCTCGCACAGCATCGCGGCGAAGGCGATCGCGCCGAGCAGGATCATCCCGCCGGACCAGCGCGAGGCGTGCCCACCCGGCCGCTGGACGGCATCGCCGCGCGCTTCGGCAGGGGCGTCGGGGCTGCCGGGTTGTTCCGCGGCGGCCGGCAGCATCCGCGCGGTGAGCAGCCCGGCGGCGAGCAGCGCGATCGTGCCCAGGACAAGCAACTGGACACTGAGGGTGATGCCGGCGGCGACGGCAAGTGCGCCGATGCCGGCGCCGGCGAACGCGCCGATGCTCCAGCTGCCGTGTAGTCCGGGCATCAGCACCCGCCGCTCCTTTCGCTCGACGGCGATGGCCTGCGTGTTCATCGCGACGTCGAGGGTGCCCTGGAACGCGCCCCAGACGAACAGCGCCGCGAACAGCGCGGGCAGGCTGCCGGTGAGCCCGACCAGCGGCCCGGCCGCGCAGTAGCCGACCAGGGTGACCTGCACGATCCGGCGGCTGCCTACCCTGGGCAGCAGCCAGGATGCGGCGATCATCGCGATCACCGAGCCGACCGGGGCGCCCAGCAGCGCGAACCCGAGCGTGCCGTCGGTCAAGCCGAGGTGGGCCTTGACGTCGGGAATGTGGGCGGTCCAGGACGCGAACAGCAGTCCGTGGACGACGAACACCGTGGTGACGGCGATCCGCGGCCAGCGCACCGAGCGGCCGGCGGCCGTGGTGGTCTGCGGCTTCGGGTCAGACACGGTGCACCTCCACCCCCGCGGCCTGCAGCGCCTCCAGGGCCGGCACCGGGGCGCTGTCGTCGGTGACGACCACGTCAAACGCGGCCAGCTCGCAGACCACCGCCAGCGCCCCCCGGCCGAATTTGGTGCCGTCCACGGCGAGCACGCTGCGACTGCCCGAGGCCAGCAGCGCCTGCTTGACCGCGGCGTCGCCCAGGTCGTGGGCCATGACGTGACCTTCTGGTGACACCCCGCAGCAGCCCAGCACCACGGTGTCAAAGCGCAGGGCCGCGATGCCGGCCAGGGCCAGCGGGCCCACCATGGCCAGCTCCCC
>Ga0066790_10000089_pt1 | contig 25755 bp, 19 predicted proteins | sample OrgsoiDNA2013050_FD_70963 | JGI IMG/M metagenome (GOLD analysis project Ga0066790, IMG submission 70963) | Permafrost soil microbial communities from the Arctic, to analyse light accelerated degradation of dissolved organic matter (DOM) -... | ecosystem: Environmental > Terrestrial > Soil >...
GCGGCCCGTTGCTGCCGTTCCCGCTCTTCCCGAGCAGCCAGCCGCGTGGCCTGCTCCTCAGCCCGCTGCCGGTTTTGCTCCGCCCGCTCGGCCTCCCGGCGCTGCCGGTCCGCCTCTTTCGCTTCCTCCGCCCCGACCTTGCGTTCCTCAGCAAACCACGCTTTACGCGCCTGCTCCTCAAGGCGCTCACGCTCCAGCTTCGCCTTCTGATGCGCCGCGTACATCTGAGCTAACAGCGACTTGCGTCTAGCCATCACACACTCCAAGCAGGCACAACAGGCCAGGGCCGCAACAACGCTCAACCGTCTCCACCCAAAATAACCAGGCAAATCAGTTAGGCCAACAGGCACGGAACAACCAGTGCCACCAGCGCCACAGCCAGGTCGCGTCGCACCGGTAACGAGGAAGAAGTCAGCGCCTGCTTGGCGTGCCAACCGCACCGCGTGCTACCTGATGGCCCAGCGGATGTTGCCCTGAGGTTCCCTGGATCCCGGCGGCGCGGCCATCATCGGCTACCTCGTCTACCGGATAGCCCTATGACTGGCATCTCCCAGGCCGACAGTCACAGCCACCACCGACCTGGAACCCTCCGCCGGATGAGCCGGACGGCGGCAAACCGAGAAGATCACACGAACCGCGCTCAGCACCGGGTCGGCGTAACGACCGCTGACATTCGATGCCAGATGCCACCCCTCGATGACGCCAGAACCCACGGACAAATGACGGACAAATGATCAAGGACCCGACCGCCGCTACCGGCGATCAGGCCCATGACCTGCTGCTATCTCTGTAGCCCCGACGGGATTTGAACCCGTGCTACCGCCTTGAGAGGGCGGCGTCCTGGGCCACTAGACGACGGGGCCAGGCACACACAGAATAACGACTGGATCGGAGAACTCGGACCCGCTGACGAAGCCGGACCTGCCATCCCCAGTCGCGAAGCAAGGTTAGCGCACCTCGCAGGGAGGCGCCAAACCCGCCGAGGGGGCGCATCTCGCCGCAGGTAGGAGCCTGGCCCAGCACTCCAGAGCGAGGCGCGGGAAGCCGCCGGAAGCGAGCGGCTGGATCGCCCGGCTGCTTGTGCCGGGCCGCGATGACATCAGCCAGAAAGCGCGGGCGCCCGGTAGGGCGTCCGCGCCGGCCAGCGTGCTGCGTAAGTGCTGCTGTGGTACATGGCTGGGGTACCAGGACTCGAACCTAGACTAACGGGGCCAGAACCCGTCGGGCTGCCAATTACCCCATACCCCATGGGAGCGCGCCACGCTAACCCAAGCGCGCCTGAGCAGTGTAGCCGAACCCGCAGGCGTGGGCCAAAGCGATCCCGCGGCTCGGGCGAGCCGAGAGCCGACGGCTCAGTCGCTGTCCACGACTCGGTTACTCAGCGTTCCGATACCCTCGATCGTGACCGACACCTGATCACCCCGCTCCAGCGGCCCGACGCCGTCGGGCGTCCCGGTGAGCAGGACATCGCCGGGCAGCAGCGTCATGACGGCGGTGACGTAACTGACTAGCGCGGCGACGTGGTGCAGGAGCAGTGACGTGCGCGACTGCTGTCGTACCTCGCCGTTCACCGTGGTAGTGAGGGCCAGGTCGGCGGGGTCGAGGTCGGTCTCGATCCACGGTCCCAGCGGGCAGAACGTGTCGAACCCCTTGGCGCGGGCCCACTGGCCATCGCTGGCCTGGAGGTCACGAGCCGTGACGTCGTTGGCGCAGGTGTAGCCAAAAATTGACTCGGCCGCGCGCTCCTGCGGCACGTCGCGGCAGACCCTTCCGATCACGACGGCCAGCTCACCCTCGTAGTCGACCCGCTTCGACAGACGCGTGGGTCGGACGATCGCGTCGACAGGGCCCGCGACGGAGGTCGAGGGCTTGAGGAAGATCACGGGCTCGTCCGGCGGCTCGCCGCCCATCTCACGGGCGTGCGCGGCATAGTTCTTGCCGATCGCCACGACCTTGCTGGGCAGGACCGGCGCCAGCAGCCGGACATCGGCCACCGGATAGCGGGCCCCGGTGAACCGGATGGAGTCTGCCGCTCCGAACGGATGGCCGGCAAGCTCGGCGACCTGCAGCTCATCGTCGGCCGAGCCCGAGTTACTGCCCTGGGCGCCGCTTCGCCCAGGACTATCCACCACTCCGTAACGGACCTCGCCGCCGAAGGCAAACCTCGCTATGCGCATGGCGGGAGCCTACTGAGGCCGCTCGGTTCCTCGCACAGCGAGCCCGCCTGCTCAGTGCTCCAACGTGCTCAGTGCTCCAACGTGCTCAGTCCTCCGGCGTGTCTTGCCGGTCCTGCTTGTCCTCCTGCTGGAGACGATCACGCAGTAACACCGCGTCAGGCTCATGCACGGCATACAGCGGAGCACCCGGGCGGTGCTCCTGCCGGAAGTTGCCCCGGCGTCGCGCGTGCCACCACCCGGTGCCGTCTCGCCAGATGTGCCAGGCCGGATAGGCACGACGCAGTTCGGCAGCTAGGTGCCAGGTGGCGAACGGCGGAGCGACGCTGATGAGGGCCCGCAACCCGTCCGGCCCGGTCGCCCGCACCGTGTGCCCGTCATCAAGCCGGTGCGCATGCCAGCCATAGATATCGTGGCCCGCCTGCCAGCCGGGGTGCTCCGCGGTCAGCCGGGCGGCGATCACATCCCGGGCCCGGTCCATCAGCTCGCGCTCGCCTGCCATACGGCAAGTTTAGCGTGATAGGTCTTAGACGTCTAGGTGCTATGAATGCTCTGCCGACAATAATTCCCTCCGAATGCTCTACTGCAGGTAGCCCTCCACCTCGTCGACAGGGCGGGCGACCGCACCGGACGGGTCCTCGCCAGAATCGCGCCGGGCGCGCCGCTGCCGCAGCAGGTCCCAGCACTGGTCCAGAGCTTCCTCGGTGGACCGCAGTTGCGCATGCTCTTCCTCGGTGGACAGCTCCCCCGCCGTCAGCTTGGTCCGCAGCTGGTGCTCGGTGGCGATGAGCTCGTCAATCTGCCCGAAGATCTCCTTGTCAGTCATGGCCCCTACCGTATGAGGCGAGCCACCCTCGCGTGACGTCGCCCTGCACCGTTGCGGCCCTGCAGCGTTGCCGCCCGTCGCGATGGAGTCGAGCACGGGAGATGGATACCGTTGGCCGTATGCAGCTGAGCCGGGAGCGCATCATCACGGCCGCCGTCGACATGATCGAGCGGCACGGCGTGGAGGCCGCCTCAATGCGCCGCATCGCTGCCGAGCTGAGCTGCGGTGTCATGTCGCTCTACAACCACGTGCCCAGCAAGGCCGCGCTCCTGGACGATGTGGCCGAGCGGGTCATGTCCGGCATCGAGTTCACGGCGGTACCGGGCGTCGGCTGGGAGGATCAGGTACGCGGCCAGGCCCGCGCGTTCCGCGCGATCGCCCGGCGATACCCGCGCTGCACGATGGTCGTCGTCAGCCGGCCGACCACCTTGGTGACCGGACTACGGCCCGTCGAGAACGCGCTCGCCACCCTGCGCGAGGCCGGCTTCGGCGGCGGCGACGCGGTGCTGATCATGCGCGCGTTCGTCGGCTTTATCCTCGGCTCGCTGCTGCGTGAGGTGGGCGTCTCGCCGGCGCTGGGCGACGCCCACGCGAGCTACTCGGCCCAGGTCTCGCCGCAGCTGTACCTCGACCCCGAGGAGTTCCCCCAGGTGACGAGCCTGACGGCCGAGCTCACCCACCGAGACCCGGACGCCGACTTCGAATTCGGGCTCGGCCTGCTCGTGCACGCGATCGCGGCGATGGTGCCCGCCGCCCCGGCGAGCTGACCCGAGCCGAGCCCTCGGCTGACGCAGGCCACGATCCGTTACCTCATTGACAGGCGTACACCGTACGTGCTTGGCTCGGCATACCCGGACACTGACGTACATCGTACGTAGGAGGCCGTCGTGGCGACCCATGACCTCTACACGATCCCGCCCGAGCAGGCCGGCTGGCATGTTCCGATGGCTGGCGCCTCGCGATTTACCTGGGAGTACGACGAGGGCCGCGAGCGGCTGCTCGCGCTGTACCAGAAGGGCAAGGACAAGCAGTGGGACGCCGTCCGGCGGATCGACTGGGGCCTGGAGGTCGACCCGTTCGACGTCCTCGGCGTGCCCGACGAGTCGATGGCCATCTACGGCACCAAGTACTGGGACAAGCTGGGTCCCGACAACATCAGGGAGCTGCGCCGCCACAACGCCGCCTGGCAGTTCTCCCAGTTCCTGCACGGCGAGCAGGGCGCGATGATCTGCGCGGCCAGGATCGTGGAGTCGGCGCCCGACCTTGACTCTAAGTTCTACGCCGCGACGCAGACGATGGACGAGGCGCGGCATGCCGAGCTGTACGCGCGGTTCCTGCACGAGAAGGTGGGCCTGCTCTATCCGATTAACGGGCAACTGCAGGCGCTCCTGAACGACACGCTCCGCGATTCTCGCTGGGACATGCCTTACCTGGGGATGCAGGTGCTGATCGAAGGGCTGGCGCTGGCCGCGTTCGGCGTCCTGCGCGACTTCACGACCAAGCCGCTGCCCCGGCAGATCCTGGCCTACGTGATGCAGGACGAGGCCCGGCACGTCGCCTTCGGCCGGATGGCGCTGCGCGACTACTACCGCGAGCTGACCGCGGCCGAACTGCGCGAGCGCGAGGACTTTGTCATCGAGGGCTGCTACCTGATGCGTGACCGGCTGCGCGGCGACGAGGTCTGGGACAACTTCGGCCTCCCGCCCGGCGAGATCAGCGCGATCACCGAGAATTCCGAGTACAGCCGGACCTTCCGGTCGCTGCTGTTCAGCCGCCTGGTGCCGTGCGTGCGCGACATCGGCCTGTGGAGTGACCGGCTGCAGCAGGCCTACGCCGACATGGGCGTGCTCGACGCGGCCAAGGCGGACCTGGAGGCGCTGATGCGCACCGACGAGGAAATCGCCGAGAAGCTCGACCGGGAGCGCTTCGCGGCGGAGGAATCGGCCCGCGCCGCCGAGGTCGCCGAGGTCATCGCCGAGGGGTCGGCCGCCTAGCTAGCCCGCCTAGCTAGCCCGCCACCGCCTCGGCGATATCGTCCCCGACCTCGCGGGTGGTCCGGGCCGCCCAGGCGCCCTGGCGTTCCAGCAGGTCATCGGCGACCGCCTGCTCGATCCGGGCGGCGGGGGCGGTGAGGCCCACGTGCTCGCACAGCATCGCGACCGACAAGATCGCCGCCGTCGGGTCAGCCATCTGCTTGCCCGCCAGGTCGGGCGCGCTGCCGTGCACGGGCTCGAACATGCTCGGCGCGGTTCGCTCCGGGTTGATGCTCGCGCTCGCGGCCAGGCCGAGCCCGCCGGCCACCGCCGCCCCCAGCGCCGTCAGGATGTCGCCGAACAGGTTGTCGGTGACGATCACGTCAAACCGCTCCGGCTGAGTCACGAAGTAGATCGACGCGGCGTCCATGTGGCAGTACTCGGTCTCGACCTCGGCGAACTCCGGCGCCAGCCCATCCAGGCTGCGCCGCCACAGGTCTCCGGCATAGGCGAGCACGTTGCTCTTGTGCACCAGGGTCAGCCGCCGCCGGGGCCGCTCGGAGGCCCGCTGCAGCGCGTACCGGACAACTCGGCTGACCCCGAATGCGGTATTAATGCTCTCTTGGGTCGCGACTTCACCGGGGGTGTTCTTGCGCATGACGCCGCCCGCCTCGACATACGGGCCCTCGGTGCCCTCCCGGACGACCAGCATGTCGATCGACTCCGGGCGCACCCTCGCCAGCGGGGACGCGACGCTGGGGTAGAGCCGGATCGGCCGCAGGTTGACGTACTGGTCAAGCTCGAACCGCAGCCGCAGCAAGAGACCGCGCTCGAGCACGCCGCTGGGCACGCTCGGGTCGCCGACGGCACCCAGCAGGATGGCGTCATGGGCGGCGATCTCGCTCAGCACCGTGTCCGGCAGGATCTCGCCCGTCCGGTGCCAGCGCGCCGCGCCCAGGTCGTAGGGCGTGGTCTCGACGGTGACATCACCGGCGGCAGCCAGCATTACCTTGGTCGCTTCCGCGACGACCTCCGGGCCGATGCCGTCACCGCCGATGACCGCTACCCGGATGCTGCGTCCCGTGCTAGGTCCTGTCACGGGAGGTACTTTACTTGCCTGTTACCGGGCGGCAAGATCCGCGGCCCGGCGGCGGTCAGTCATCACCTAGGTCAACCACGCGGGCGACCGTGGCCCCAATCGCCTCGGCGATCTCAGCCAGCGCGTCCGCGGGCACCGCGCAGTCCACGGTCAGGGCGATCAGCGCCTCACCGCCGCGAGCGTCCCGGCAGACCTGCATCCCGGCGATGTTGATGCGCCGACTACCGAGGATCTGGCCGACGACACCGACCACGCCCGGCCGGTCGGTGTAGGTGAGGAACATCATGTGCGCGGCCGGGGCGAGTTCGGCCTCGAAGCCGTTAATCTCGACGATCTTAGCCGCCTGCCGCAGGCCGGTCAGCGTACCGCTGACGGAGACGACCTGTCCGTCGGGCAGCGTGCCGCGCAGCCGGAGCAAGTTGCGCCAGTCCGTGCACTCGCTCGTGGTGCGGAGGCTGACCTCCACGCCGCGCTCCCGCGCGACCAGCGGCGCGTTCACGTAGGTCACCGGCTCCTCGACGGAGTCGACGAAGATGCCCTTCATCGCCGCTAGCTGCAGGACGCTCACATCCAGCGAGGCAATCTCGCCCTGGACCTCGACCTCGACCCTGGCCGCGACGCCGCCCGCGAGCGCGGTGAAGATCCGGCCCAGCTTCTCGGCCAGCGGCAGCCCGGGCTTGATCTCGTCGGCCACGGCCCCGCCCTGGACGTTCACCGCATCGGGCACGAACTCGCCGGCCAGGGCCAGCCGGACCGACCTGGCCACGTCGGTCCCGGCCTTCTCCTGCGCCTCGGCGGTGCTGGCCCCGAGGTGCGGGGTGACGACGACGCTGTCGAACTCGAACAGCGGGCTGTCGGTGCACGGCTCCTGCGCGTAGACATCCAGCGCCGCCCCGGCCACCCGGCCCTCGCGCACCGCGCTCGCGAGCGCGGCCTCGTCCACGATCCCGCCCCGCGCGGCGTTGACGATCCGCACAGTTGGCTTGACCAGGTGCAGCTCGCGGTCACCGAGCAGTCCGATGGTCTCGGCGCTCTTGGGCAGGTGGACGCTGATGAAGTCGGCCTCGGCGAGCAGCTCGTCCAGGCCCGCGAGGCGGACACTCAGCTCGTCGGCTCGGGCGGCCGACACGTACGGGTCATAGGCGATCACCGTCATGCCGAAGGCCGCCAGGCGCTCCGCGACCAGCACGCCGATCTTGCCCAGGCCCAGTAGCCCGGCCACCTTGCCCTGCAGCTCTACCCCGGTGAACGCGGCGCGCTGCCACTGGCCGCTCTTGAGGGAGGCCATGGCCTGCGGCACGTTGCGGGCCAGCGACAGTAGCAGCGCCACGGCGTGCTCGGCGGCGCTCACGATGTTTGAGGTCGGCGCGTTCACGACCATGACGCCGGCCTTGGTCGCGGCCTCGATATCCACGTTGTCCAGGCCAACCCCGGCCCGGGCGACCACGCGGAGCCGGGGCGCCGCGCCGATCGCCTCGGCGTCGATGATGGTGGCGCTGCGCACGATGACCGCGTCGGCGTCGGCCAGCGCCGGCAGCAGCTGGCCCCGGTCGGCTCCGTCGGTGTAGCGGATGTCAAACGCGGAGTCCAGCTGGGCGATTCCGGCCGGCGAGAGCTCCTCGGCGACGAGGACGATCGGTCTGAGCACAGTTACGGTCCTCCGTCGTCGGGGGCTGCGAGGTCAGTCTACGGCGGCTTGTGAACGTCTTCACAAGATCATTAGCGAGCGTTAACGGGGCAAGCGGGTGCCAGGCGCCAGCTGGCGGGGCGGCCGCGGGGCGTTAACCGGGCGCGAGGGTCCCGGGCGCTAGCTGGCGCGGCGCGGCCGCGGGCGCATCGTACGGGACGGCCGCCGGGTCCGCTGAGCCTGCAGGTCCCGCTACGCCCACCGGACCCGGACCGGCCGCCGATCCCGGACTCCCCGGCGGTCCCGAGCCGCCCGCCGCTTGGGGCTCGTCGTCCGCGGCCGGATCCGGTTCATAGTCGGCCGCCGCGAGCGCCTCGATGCCGCGGGCGGCCATGGGCCTGGCCACCAGGTAGCCCTGGCCGAGGCCGCAGCCCATGGCCCGGAGCAGCTCCAGCTGTTCCGGGCGCTCGATCCCCTCGGCCACGACCTCAATGCCCAGGTCGTGGCCGACCTGCACGATTGTCCGGGTCAGCAGCGCAAGGGTTCCGTCGGTGCCGAGGCCAGCCACGAATGACGGATCGATCTTGATGATGTCGACGGGCAACTCGCGCAGGTAGGCCAGGGAGGCATAGCCGGTCCCGAAGTCGTCGATCGCCAGCCGGACGCCCCGCTGCCGGAGCTGGGCCAGCCCTTCCACCATGGGGCCCGCTCCCTCGACCAGCACCTGCTCGGTGACCTCGAGGGTCAGGGCGCTGTGTGACAGGCCGCTGTCGTCCAGGGCCGCGAGCACGGACTCAGCGAACCGGGCGGCGCTGACCTGGCGCAGCGAGAAGTTGACCGAGAGCCCGATCTCCCAGCCCGCAGCCCGCCAGGCCGCGACCTGCTGGCATGCCTCGCGCAGCACCCAGTCACCGAGCGGCACGATCAGCCCGGAATCCTCGGCGACCCCGAGAAATTCTCGCGGCGGCACCGGCTCGCCACGCGGCGACCACCGGACCAGCGCCTCCACCCCGGTGACCCGGGATGTGGCGAGCTCCACCACGGGCAGGTAGTCGATGCCCAGAGATGCGTCGGTGATGGCCTGGCGGAGCTGCGTGGCCAGCTCCAGCCGGCGCACCGCATCGGCGTGCATATGCGCGGCGAAGACCTCCACGTGGCCGCCGCCGGCTTCCTTGGCCCGGGACATCGCGACGTCGGCGTTGCGCAGCAGGTGCCCGGTCGCGTCCCCGGTGGACAGCGCGACCCCGACGCTGGCGGTCAGGGGGATATCGCGGTCGGCGACCCGGAACGGCTCGGCGGCGATGTCGCCGGCCAGCCGTTCGGCGATGTCGACGACCTCCTGGGGGCTGGCGGCGTCGGCCATGAGGACGGCGAACTCGTCGCTGCCCCAGCGCGCCACCATCTGGTGCGATGGGACTGCGGCCCGCAGCCGCCGGGCCGCCTGCGCCAGCAGCAGGTCGCCTGCGCCGTGGCCGACCGAGTCGTTCACGTCGGTAAAGCCGTCCAGGTCGAGGAAGATGGCCGCGACGGGCTGTCCCGACCCGCCGAGCAGTTCCTTGGCGCGCTCCTCCAGGTAGGACCGGTTGGGCAGTCCGGTGACACCATCGTGGAACGTCAGGTGCGTGAGCTGCCTGCGCAGCGCGACCTGGTCACTGAGGTCCCGCGCCGTCACGAGCAGCCGGTCGGCCACGCCCGGATCGGTGTACCGGGAGATCGTGGACTGGACGTGCCGCCAGGTGCCGTCCGCGGCGCGCACCCGGCACGCGAATCTGGCGAGCCCGGCGGAGCTGTCTCCCGCTGCCAGCGCCACCCGCGTCCCGCGGGAGCGGTCCTCGGGATGCACCAGCTCGGCCAGCGATGTCCCCATCAGCTGGCCGGGCGCGTAGCCGAAATGCGCCACAGCGGGGCTGGCGTATTCGATCGTGCCGTTCAGCTCGCACACCAGCACCGCGTCGCTGGTCCGGTCGGCCAGCTCGCTGAACTGGCGGCTGGCCTCGCGGGACAGCGCCGAGGCCGCGGCCGTCTGCCGGAACAGGCCCGCCAGGCGAGCGACCAGGGTCAGCACCACGGCCGCGAGCGCCACGATGGCGACCGGCTCGATCGAGCGTCCGGCCAGCGCGCGGCTCAGCGTCAGGACCGCCGCCAGGGCCGCGGCGCCGATGGCGGCATAGGCGGGCAGGCGGGAATCGGACTGGCCAGCATGGGCCGCTTGCCCCGGCTGGTCCGATGGCGGGCTGACCTTGGCGGCGCGCGCCAGCGCGACCGGCGTGGCGCCCAGCAGGCAGATCCCGGCCAGCCAGGTGACCTGTGCCCCCCAGCCCGGGTAGGAGCCGATAATCCGGTCACTGACGGCCAGGCAGTCCCCGGCCGTCGCGAGCAGCAGTGCGAGACACGGCAGCAGGCCGCGCCAGCCGCCCCGGGCCGCCAGATACAGGATGCCGGCCAAGACGGCCAGATCTGCCAGCGGGTTGATCAGGTCAGCGGCGAACGCCCCGGCGCTCACGTCGGCCGTGGCATAGACCGGGGCCAGCACCGTTACCCAGCCGATCAAGAACAGCGATGCGGCCAGCAGGCAGCCGTCGGCGAGCCGGGTCACGCCGGCCCGGGCGAGCCTGAGCTGGACCAGGCTGGCCAGCCCGCCCGCCGGGCGCGAGGACGCCAGGCCGGCCAGGCCGAGCGCGAGTGCCGCCAGTGCGGCCAGGCTGAGCAGGCCGGCCAGGGTCAGCGGACCGGCGGCGCCGATCACGCCGCTGGCGACGTTCTGGGCAATGGCGGCGCCACCCCACAGCACGGCCGTCACCGCGAGCCACCGGCGGGCGAGCCGGTCGGCCTCCGGCTGCTGACGGCCGCTCAGCAGGGCCACAGCCGCGCCGGCCGCCGCCAGCGAGCCCAGCGCCGTCCAGGCCGACGGAGCCAGGCTCATGACGCGCCACCAGCTGAGTCAGCGCGCACCAAGCCTCCTTGTCGGCTGCGTCGAGAGCCAGGCGGCCCACGCTGGCCACCTGCCTCGCGCCATCAGTGCCCGCGGCTCTTCGTTGAGCCTTGGCGGCACACGATCGCCAGAAATGTTTGTCCCGTCCTACCAGTCGAAGCTCTGAACTTGCCCCGGGGCAACAGCCGCGATCTCTCAAATCAGCGATACGTAATAACTCTAAGTGCCGGAGGTCACGCTTCGATTGAGGAAGAGCGTCCAGCGGGAGACAACTTGTGAGTAGGAGGTGACGGATGAGATTCACAGCGGCCAGCGGGGAAGGTGACAACCGGGCTGCGCCCCCGGATTTCTCCGCCAGTTCTCCAGTGGCGCCGCGAGCCTATCCCTGCGGCACCGGCCCGGCGAGCCGCGGGAAGATCCGCCGGGGCTCTGGCACGCCTGCGTCCGGTTCCCCGCAGGCGGCGGCGATCTGGCCGGCGAGGGCGGGCACGAACGGCGACAGTTCGCTGGCGAGCACCCGGCAGGCGTCCAGCAACGTCCCCAGGATGGCGGCAAGCCGCCCCGCCGCCACCACGTCACCGCCCCTGGCCGCCCGGGCGAGGCGCCAGGGCTCGGTGACTTCCGCGAACCGGTTGGCTAGCTCGACGATCTGCCAGAGGGCCGCGATGGCCGCCCGGAAGTCGAAGCTGCTCAGCGCCGCGCGGACCAGATCCGGCGCCACCCCGACCGCACCGCGCAGCGCGGCCGCCGCCGCTTCCGGCGCCGGCGGCACGGGGAACACGGCCGGACCGCTGGCGCGGGCTAGGGAGGTCACCCGGCTCACCAGATTGCCCAGGCCGTTAGCCAGGTCGCGGTTGGCGCACTCGACGAGCCTGTCCTCGGTGAAATCTGCATCGCCGACCCGCGGTACCTCCCGCAGCAGCCACCACCGCACCGCGTCTGTCCCGTACCGGTCGGCCAGGTCGACCGGGTCGGCCAGGCCGGCCAGGCCGCCGGGAGCCGACTTGCTGATCTTGCGACCACCAACGGTCAGGTAGTCGTGCACCGCGATCTCGGTGGGCAGCGGCTCTCCGGCTGACAGCAGGATGGCCGGCCAGTAGACGGCATGGAAACGCAGGACGCCCTTGCCCACCAGGTGGATGCGGCGGTCGGCGCCGGCCCACCAGCGCTTGTAGCCATCGGGATCGGTCGCGTAGCCCGGTGCGGTGATGTAGTTGCCGAGTGCGTCCCACCAGACGTAGATAACTTGTCCGGAATCACCGGGAACACCGATCCCCCAGCCGCGAGCCCGGCCGATCGACCGGGAGGCGCTGAAGTCCTCCAGGCCGCTGGCGATGAAACCGAGCACCTCGTTGCGCCGCGCGGCCGGCTCGATCCGCAGCGCACCCGAGCCGACCAGCTCCTGCAGCTGCCCGGCGTACCTGGACAGCCGGAAGAACCAGTTCCGCTCCGCGATCTCCTGCGGCGGGGTGCCGTGCTCGGGACACCGCCCGCCGGTCAGCTCAGTCGGCTGGTAGAACCGCTCGCAGCCGACGCAGTACAGCCCTTCGTAGTCCTTGAGGTAAAGATCGCCGCTGGCGGCGCAGGCCTGCCACAGGCGCTCGGCGCCGGGCCGGTGGCGCGGGTCGCTGCTGGTGTGAATGTAGTCGTCGTATGACAGCGCGAGCGGGCCGCGCAGCTCGGCGAAGGCCCGCCCGTTGGCCCGGACCAGCTCCTGCGTGCTGCACCCCGCCGCCTCGGCGGCCAGCACGTTCTTCAGCGAGTTGTCATCGGTTCCGCTCTGGAACCGGACCTGGTCCCCGATGCGGCGGTGGTGCCGGGCGAGGACGTCGGCCTGGACGAGCTCGAGGGCGTGCCCGAGGTGGGCGCGCGAATTAACGTACGGAATGGTCGTGCTGAGATATATGCGCGATGACGTCATCGCAGCCTCCTGGCGTTTACGCGCCGGCAGAGGCCGCAAGCACACCCGCACTACGAGGCCCCTGACCGGGGCCTCCTGCGGACATCGTCCTGGCAGCTGAAAGTGGCCCCGCTAGCGGGGCATCATCGCCGTGTGCAGGACGTAACTCACCGCTTCAGGATAGCGCGCCAGAGGCTCAGCTCAGCACCCGTCAGCTCAGCACCCGTCAGCTCAGCGCCCGTCAGTTCAGGCGCTGCAGGATGAGCTCGCGCGCCCTGGTGGCGTCGGCCTGTCCCCTGGTGGCCCTCATGACCGCACCGACCAGTGCCCCGGCCGCCGCCGTCTTGCCCTCGCGAATCTTGGCCGCGATCTCCGGATGACCGGCGATCGCCGCATCCACGGCGGCGGTGAGGGCGCCGTCGTCGCTGACGACGGCAAGGCCGCGGGCCGCCACGATCTCGTCCGGCTCGCCCTCGCCCGCCACGATCAGCTCGAGCACCTGCCGGGCGAGCTTGTCGTTAAGCGTTCCGGCGGTCACAAGCTCCGTGACACGCGCCACCTGAGTGGGCGTCACCGGCAGCGCGGCGAGCTCGGTTCCGGTCTCGTTGGCGCGCCGGGCCAGCTCGCCGAGCCACCACTTGCGCGCGTCGGCGGCGCAGGCCCCGGCGGCCACGGTCTGTTCCACCAGCTCCAGCGCGTCGGCGTTGCTCAGCTGGGTCATATCCAGGTCGGACAGGCCCCAGTCGGCCTGCAGCCGCGCGCGGCGGGCCGCCGGCAGCTCCGGCAGGGCGGCCCGCAGCTCCTCGACCCAGTCGCGGGACGGGGCGACCGGCACCAGGTCCGGCTCGGGGAAGTAGCGGTAGTCCTGCGCCTCTTCCTTGCTCCGGCCGGCCGTGGTGGTCCCGGCCGCCTCCTGGAAATGCCGGGTCTCCTGCACGATCTTGCCGCCCGTGTCCAGCACGGCGGCCTGCCGCTGGATCTCGAAACGCACGGCGCGCTCCACCGAGCGCAGCGAGTTGACGTTCTTGGTCTCGGTCCGCGTTCCCCAGCGGTCCGATCCAGCCGGCGCGATCGAGGTGTTCACGTCGCAGCGCAGCGAGCCTTCCTCCATCCGGACGTCGGAAACGCCCAGCGCCCGGAGCAGCTCGCGCAGCTCGGTGACGTAGGCGCGGGCGACCTCGGGGGCCAGCGCGCCCGTCCCCGGCACCGGCTTGGTGACCACTTCGACTAGCGGGATCCCCGCCCGGTTGTAGTCGACCAGCGAATGGTCGGCGCCGTGGATCCGGCCGGTGGCGCCCCCCACATGGAGGGACTTGCCGGTGTCCTCCTCGAGGTGGACGCGCTCGATGCCGATCCGGAACCGCTGGTCCTCGACCGCGATGTCGAGCCAGCCGTCGGTGCACAGCGGCTCGTCGTACTGCGAGATCTGGAAGTCCTTCGGCATATCGGGGTAGAAGTAGTTCTTCCGCGCGAACCGGCACCAGGTCGCGATGGAGCAGTTCAGGGCCAGGCCGATCCTGATCGTGTACTCGATCGCCGCCCGGCTGGCCACCGGCAGCGAGCCTGGCAGGCCCAGGCACACCGGGCAGACGGCCGAGTTGGGCTGCGCCCCGAAGACGGTGGGGCAGCCGCAGAACATCTTGGTGACGGTGCCGAGCTCCACGTGCGTCTCGAGTCCGATCACCGGTTCGTACCTGATCAGCGCCTCGTCGTAGGACACCAGCGTGGCAGCCTCCGTCATCGCCCGATCCCTCCGGCTTCGCCCATGCCCGTCGCCTCGCGGCGGCCCGGCGGTGCGGCCAGGCCCTTCGCCTGCGCCAGCAGCGGGCCGCCCCAGCGCTGCTCCAGCGCCGCCTCGACGGCGGCCGCGACCCGGTACAGCCGGTCATCGCCGAGCGCCGGCGCCATCACCTGCAGCCCGACCGGCAGCCCGTCCTCCGGCGCCAGGCCGCACGGCACCGACAGGGCCGCGTTACCGGCCAGGTCCGACGGGATCGTGCACAGGTCGGCCAGGTACATCGCCATCGGATCGTCGGCGCGCTCGCCGATGGCGAAGGCGGTCGTCGGGGTCGTCGGCGAGACCAGCACGTCGACCTGCTCGAACGCCGCGTCGAAGTCACGGCAGATCAACGTGCGGACCTGCTGCGCCTTGCCGTAGTAGGCCTCGTAGTAACCGCTGGACAGCGCGTACGTGCCGAGGATGATCCGGCGCTTGACCTCCGGCCCGAAGCCCGCCGCCCGGGTCAGCGACATGACCTCATCCGCGCTGGCGGAACCGTCGTCGCCAACCCGCAGGCCGTAGCGCATCGCGTCGAACCGGGCCAGGTTGGACGAGGCCTCGCTGGGCGCGATGAGGTAATAGGCGGGCAGCGCGTAGGTGAAGTGCGGGCATGAGACCTCCACGACCTTGGCGCCCAGCGACTCCAGTAGCTCGACCGCCTCGCCGAACCTGGCCAGCACGCCCGCCTGGTAGCCGTCCCCGCCGAACTGGGTCACCACGCCCACGCGCAGCCCGGCCACGTCGGCCTGCCGGGCGGCGGCGACCACCGGGGGGACCGGCGCATCCACCGAAGTCGAGTCGCAGGGGTCATGCCCGGAGATGGCCTCGTGCAGCAGCGCCGCGTCCAGCACATTGCGCGCCAGCGGGCCGGGCGTGTCCAGCGACGAGGCGAACGCGATCAGCCCGTAGCGGGACGACCCGCCGTAGGTCGGCTTGACGCCGACTATGCCGCAGACCGCCGCGGGCTGCCGGATTGAGCCGCCCGTATCGGTGCCCATCGCCAGCGGCGCCTCGTAGGCGGTCACGGCGGCGGCCGAGCCGCCGGACGAGCCGCCGGGCACCCTGGCCAGGTCCCACGGGTTATGCGACGGGCCGAAGGCGGAGTTCTCCGTGGAGGACCCCATCGCGAACTCGTCCATGTTCGTCTTGCCGAGCAGCACCACGCCCGCCCGCCGTAGCCGCGCGGTGACCGTGGCGTCGTACGGCGGCCGCCAGCCACCGAGGATCGCCGACCCGGCCGTGGTGGGCATGTCCGTGGTGGTGAAGACATCCTTGAGCGCCAGCGGCACCCCGGCCAGCGGCCCCAGCGGCTCGCCGGCGGCCCGCCGGTCGTCTACGGCGCGGGCGGCGGCCAGTGCCTGGTCGGCGGCCACGTGCAGGAAGGCGTGCACCTGTGGGTCCACGGCCGCGATCCGGTTCAGGTGGGCGGCGGTGACCTCCACGGCCGAGACCTCGCCGGCCGCCACCGCGGCGGCCACCTGCGCGGCGGTCAGCCCGGTCAGCTCAGTGCTGGTCTCTGTGCTCATTTCAGGGCCCGTGCTCATCTCAGTCCTCCGTCAGGATCCGGGGGACCCGGAAGCGGCCCTGCTCGGCGGCCGGAGCCTGGGAGAGCACAATCTCCTGCGGCAGTGCGGGCACCAGCACGTCGTCCCGGAATACATTCACCACCGGGACCGCATGGGTCATCGGCGGTATCCCGTCGGCGGCGACCTCCTGAACCCGGGCGACGGCGGTGAGGATAACGTCCAGCTGTCCGGCGAAGTGGTCGAGCTCAGCCTCGGACAGGGCCAGCCGGGACAGCCGGGCCAGGTGCGCGACCTCGTCACGGGTAATGGGCATGTGGGCCATCCTAGAGGCCATGGCACTGGGAGCCGACCGCATGAACCGGCGGCGGCTCGGTCCGGTCTACGCGGCCCGATCTAGGCGGTCGGGGGGACCGCGCCGGTCACCTGCTGGCCCGCAGCCGCCGGGGCGATCGGCGCCCGCTCCCGCCCCAGCCCGTCGGCGGGCGCCTCCCGCTCAGCCAGCCAGGCGGTCGCCGAGGCTGCGTTGAGCGGCTTGCTGAAGTACCAGCCCTGGGCGGCGGCGCAGCCCATCGCCACGAGTTCCGCCGCGACCTCGGCGGACTCCACGCCCTCCGCGACCGACCGGATGCCGAGCGCCCCGACCAGATCGACAATGGACTGCACGATCACCTGGTCGTCCGCGGAGTGCAGGAGCCGCCCGACGAAGGAGGAGTCGATCTTCACCTCGCTGACCGGCAGGCGTTTCAGCCGGACCAGCGAGGAGTACCCCGTGCCGAAATCATCCAGGCTGAGCGACACGCCAAGCGCCGCGAGGGCCTCGGCGGTCGCCACCGCGTGCGCGGGCTCGCTGGTGAGGACGCGCTCGTCGATCTCCAGCAGCAGCGCATCGGCGGGCAGGCCGTGCCGCTTGAGCCCGCGCCCGACAATGTCGGCCAGGCCGTTGTCGAGCAGATCGCGGGCGGCCAGGTTCAGCGAGACCTGGACGCTCATGCCACCCTGCCACCACAGCGCCGCCTGGCCGAGCGCCATGTCGATGACGCGCGCGGTGAGCTCGCGCATCAGGTAGGACTGCTCGATGAGGGGGATGAACTCCTCGGGCGCCATCAGGCCGCGAGCCGGATGCTGCCAGCGGACCAGTGCCTCCATGCCGGCCGTGCTCCGGTCGGCCAGATAGACCTTGGGCTGGAAGTGCAGTTCTAGCTCGCCGCGGTCCAGGCCCCGGCGCAGGTCGCCCAGCAGCGCCAGCCTGGCCGGCGAGTTGCGGTCGGAGTCGGCGACGTACCGCTCCACACCACTGCGGCGCTCCTTCGCCAGGTACATCGCCACGTCGGCGTGCTGCAGAAGCACCTCGAACCCGCTCGCGTCGTCCGGATACAGCGCGATCCCGACGCTGGCCTCGATGTCGAAGGACATCCCGTCCATGCGGATCGGCTCGGCCACCGCCGCGCGCAGCCGCGCGGCGACCTCGCGGGCGGCCGCGGCCTCCTTCACTGACGGGAGCAGCACGGCGAACTCGTCGCCGCCGAGCCGCGCCACCATGTCGCCCGGCCGCACGCTATGGGTGAGCCGGTGGGCCACATGGCGCAGCAGCCGGTCCCCCACCGGGTGCCCGAGCGTGTCGTTGACCTCCTTGAACCGGTCGAGGTCCAGCAGCAGGAACCCGACCATGGTCTGCGAACGGGCGGCCTGCGCGAGCGCGTCGTTAGTGCGGCGGATGAGCAGCTTGCGGTTGGACAAGCCGGTCAGCTCGTCGTGGTGGGCCTGGTGCTCGCGCTGTACCGACATGGCGGCATTGACGTAGATAGCGGCCAGCGGGAACGCGAACAGCAGCAGCAGCAACGCGGACCGGGTGTTCATCACCACGGCCACCAACGGCGCCGTGGCGAGCAGCACCAGGTTGACGAACGCCTGGTAGGGCAGGTTATTGCGGAGCGTCTTCAGCAGCGAGGCCCGGGAGTGCAGCGCGATCGCGATGCCGACCAGGACGAAGTTGACCACGAAGAAGGCGGCGGCGGCCGGCAGCACCACGAACAGCTCGCGCCCATTCGGATCCCAGGCGTTCGTCGGCGTGGGGTGCAGCCCGAAGGCCAGCATCACGAGCCACGCGGCGCACATGCTCAGGGTGACCTGCGCCGCGTTGAAGGCCGAGCGCTTTACTGCCTTGCGCTCGGCCAGGCCCACCGCCAGCGTCGAGGCCGCCTTCAGCAGCACGGCGACCGGCAGGCCCCAGTAGAGAAGGGCCGCGAAGCTGAACGTGAGCGAGGCGACTGGAGATTCCGGGCCGGAGCGGCCAGGCGTGATGATCGGCCAGATATCGCCGACGAGGACGAGGGCCGCCAGCAGCCAGAACAAGGGATGCCAGACCAGTCCGTTCGGCCGGGCCACCAGGCCATGCAGGTTCAGCATGGCGAGGATGAAGGCAACCCCGCCCGCCGCGGTCACCGTCATCAGGTGAATCCACAGCGGGGAGCCCGCCCGGGGACCCATGTCCCTCGTGTCGTTCGGATCCTTCATAGGCGAACCTCATCGCTGCAACCGATTGCGCCGCGAATGCACATGCCTGACGACAACCCTACGGCCGACAGCGAACCTCTCGAAGCCAATTGCATACTATCCGTTACTAGATGTCTTTCCGTAGTCGTCTGGCTACAATACGGCCTGCGGACGCCTCCTTCCGGCAATCTGGCCGGCCGGCGGCAGCGTCGCCGGCTCAGCCGTCCTCTTTCGGGGCCGCGCTGGCGGCAGCCGCCTCCGCTCCCTCCGAGAGCAACACGTCCAGGCCACTCTCGTCTAGTACCGGGACGCCCAGCGCGACTGCCTTGTCTAGCTTTGACCCGGCATTCTCGCCCGCCACCAGGAACCGGGTCTTCTTCGACACCGACCCGGACACCTTGCCGCCGAGCGCCTGCACGGCCTCGGCGGCCTCATCCCTGGTGCGATCAGCCAGGGTGCCAGTCAGCACGACCGTGACGCCCGCCAGCGGCCCGGCCGCCTTGCCGTCGTCGCCGGCGACGACGACGACGGGAGGCGCGGTCCAGCCCTCCTGGGCCAGCTGGACGCCGGCCGCCCGCCACTTGTCCACGATGGCGGCGTGCCAGTCCACTCCGAACCAGTCCCGGACCGAGCTGGCGATAGTCGGGCCGACATCGGCCACGGCCGTCAGCGCCTCGTCCGGCGCACCGGCGATCGCGTCGACCGACCCGAATGCGGCGGCCAGCGCCCGCGCGGCCGTCGGCCCCACGTGCCGGATCGACAGCGCGACGAGGATCCGCCAGAGCGGCCGACGGCGCGCCTCCTCCAGGTTGCGCAGCAGCTTGACGGCGTTCACCGTCAGGGCGCCCTGCTTGCTGACGAAGAACGGGATGCTGGCCAGGGAGTCCTCGGTCAGCCCGAACAGGTCGCCCTCATCGGCGACCAGCCCCGAGTCCAGCAGCGCCACCGCCGCCTCATAGCCGAGGACCTCGATGTCCAGCGCGCCGCGGCCGGCCAGATGAAACAGCCGCTCGCGCAGCTGCGCCGGGCAGGACCTGGCGTTCGGGCAGCGCCAGTCGACCTCGGCCTCCTCGCGCGCCAACTGCGTCCCGCAGGCCGGGCAGTCCGTCGGGAAGTCAAAGGCCCGTTCCGAGCCGGTGCGCAGGTCGGCAACCGGCCCCACGACCTCCGGGATCACGTCGCCCGCCTTGCGCAGCACGACCATGTCCCCGATCAGCACGCCCTTGCGGGTCAGCTCGTCGGAGTTGTGCAAGGTGGCGCGGTCGACCGTCGACCCGCTGACCTTGACCGGCTCCATCACGGCGAACGGCGTCACCCGCCCGGTCCGGCCGACGTTGACGCGGATGTCCAGCAACCGGGTCGTGACCTCCTCCGGCGGGTACTTGTAGGCGATCGCCCAGCGCGGCGCCCGGCTGGTGGCACCCAGCTGCCGCTGCAGATTCAGCCGGTCGACCTTGACGACCACACCATCGATCTCATACGGCGGGTCGTGCCGGTGCTCCGCATAGTGGGCGATGTACTTGCGGACGCCGTCCAGGTCGTCCACCACGCGGCACAGGTCGCTGACCGGCAGCCCCCACTCGCCGAGCCGCTCGTACCAGCCCGACTGGGAGGCAGGCATGTCCGCGCCGACAACTGCCGCAGCGCCGGCATCATCGGGCGCGGGCATGCCGCTGTCCGGAGAGCCGCCCGGCACGAACAGCCCGTGCACCAGCATGCTGAGCGCCCGGGTGGCGGTGACGCGGGGATCCTTCTGCCGCAGCGAGCCGGCCGCCGAGTTGCGGGGGTTGGCGAACGGCGGCTTCCCCTCGCTCGTCAGCCGCTCGTTGAGCTCGTTGAACCCCGCTACCGGGAGGAAAACCTCGCCGCGCACCTCAAGTGTCTCCGGCCAGCCCGAACCGGCCAGGCGAGCAGGCACGGCGGCGATCGTCTTGATGTTAGGCGTCACGTCCTCGCCCGTCACGCCGTCGCCGCGGGTCGCCGCCCGGACCAGGCGGCCGCCCCGGTAGACCAGGGCGATCGCCAGACCGTCGATCTTGAGCTCGCACAGGTAAGGCCCGGACGCGCCAAGCTTCAGCGCTCGCGCGGCCCATGCGTCGAGTTCCTCCGCCGAGAACGCGTTGTCGAGGCTGAGCAGCCGCTGCAGGTGCTCCACGGCGGTGAAGTCGGTGGAGATCGCGCCGCCGACGCGCTGGGTGGGCGAGTCCGGCGTGCGCAGTTGCGGATAGCGCTCCTCCAGCTCGCGCAGTTCGCGCATCGCAGCGTCGTACTCGGCGTCGGAGACCAGCGGCGAGTCGAGCACGTGGTAGCGGTAATTGTGCTCGGTCAGCTCCTCCGAAAGCTCAGCATGCCGGTGCCGGGCCTCCGGGCTGGCTTCCGCCTCGGGGTCGGCCCGCGCCTCGGTCACCGGGCCCCATCCTCGATCAGCTCCGGCGCGATGCGCGCCGCCTCCCGGCAGCCCTTGAGCGCCGCGCGGGCGGCATCGGGCGACAGTCCGGCCAGCCCGCACGCCGGGGTGATCACGACCTGCTCCGCCAGGAGCCGCGTGTCCAGCGAGGTGTGCCGCCACATGGTGACCACCGCCGATGCCGTCTCCCGCGGCGACCTTGGCGCCGCCGTGCGCCCGACGTCCGTCGGCACGGCACCGACCAGCAGCCCGAGCCCGGCGTCCGCGATCTCGGCGACCGCATCGATGCCGGCCCGCCCCACCAGGGCAAGATCGAAGCTGGCCGCCCCCGCCCCCACCTCCTTCGCCAGCAGGAACGGATAGTCCGGCGCGCAGCAATGCAGCACCGTGAATGCGGTCGTCGCGGCCAGCACGGACCGGAGCGTGGCGCTGGCCACGATCTGGTCGAGAGCGGCCACGGTACCCAGCCCGCTGGCCGTCGGCACCCGCCCGGCCAGCACCGCGGGCAGAGCCGGCTCGTCGAGCTGCACGACCACCGTCGCGCCGGGGATGCGCTCGCGGATGCCCCGCACGTGCGCCGCGATGCCCTCGGCCAGCGAGTTCGTCAGGTCAGCCAGGGCGCCGGGGTCAGCCAGCGCAGGATTCATGCTCCGGCTGAGCTCAATCCGCGCCGCCAGCGTCAGCGGCCCGCAGACCGACACCTTGTAGGGCCCGCTATAGCCCTCCGCAGCCTCCTGCGCGGCGTCCAGGTCGAACGACAGGAAACTGGCCGCGGCGCGCTGGTCGCGGCCCGGATGCGCGGCGAACCTCCAGCCGCGCGTCGTGGTCTCCACCGGAAGATCCAGGAGCAGCGACGCGGTCCGGCCGATCATGTCGGCGCCCACGCCGCGAGCGGGCAACTCTGGCAGGTAAGGGAACTCGGGAAGCTCATCCATGATCACGGCGCACGCCCGCGCCGGCTCATCGCCCGGCATCGAGCCCACCCCGGTGGCGCTAGCGTCTGGCCAGGGAAGGGATCGGGTCGGGGCGTCCTGCGCTGCGATGTCGTACACGGTGCTGAGCTTAATGTCCTGCACAGACACTGCGCGGGAGCAGCGGAGCCAACCATCGAAGAGCCGTGCCGCACCGCGCTCCCCCAGCGACGGTGCGGCACGGCGTCAGTGGCCCCCCTAGCGGGCGCGCGGACCGACCGGGCGCTCAAACCAGGGCGGCTCCTCGTCGGATGCTTCCTGCTCAGGCTGCTCTTCCGGGATCAGGTAGCAGTGGGCGCCCAGGACGCGGCGGGCCAGCAGCGCGCAGACCGTCGGCGGCCGGCGCCCCCGGATGATGGTCCGCTGCCGCTCTTCCTGATGGATTCCGATGATGACCAAGATGGTCGCGACGACGATGACCGCAAATCCTGCGGCGGTGACGAACAAGAGCACGTAGATGGCTGCCATGGCGGATCCCCCTTTCTCATCCGGCCGGCACCTAGCTGTGGTGTCGATCGACTCCTCTAGGCGTGCGACGCCGTGGTGGGGAGCAGCAGCGACGGAAGAGTCCGCAAGCTGATCTGGCGAGTCTTGCTAACCCAAGGGCCAGGACTGCTAGGATCAGCCCTACAAACCCATCCGTTGGAGCCATCCCAACGTTTGGTATGGATTTAGAGTGACACTGCGCAAGATCCAAAGCAAGGGCTTATTCCAGCAATCTGAACTATTCCGACGGTCCTACCTAACCCATCTAGACCAGCCGTTGGTGCGGTTGGGACTTCTGTGGAGACTGAGGTCAGATGCCCGATCCCCTGTGGCGGCAGATCGCCGAAGACCTACGCCTAAAGATCGAGTCCGGCGAACTGGGCAGTAACGACAGACCGGTGCCCTCTGAACTTGAGCTTCGGGATCAATATGACGCGTCACGGAACACAGTCCGCGACGCAGTCAAGTGGCTCGTTACCCGCGGCCTAGTCGTGACCAGGCCGGGCCAGGGAACCTTCGTCGTGAAGAAGATCAACCCATTCGTGACTCAACTGTCCACGGACATCGGCGCTGGCCCAGGCGCTGAGGCCGCCGCCTATATTTCCGAAGTCGGGACTCGGCGCAGGGTAGCTAACGTGTCTCCCCCCCGGGTCGAGATCCAGCAGGCCAAGGGCCTGGTTGCTTACGAACTCGGACTGCCCGAGGGCTTCACCGTCGTCAGCCGTCACCAACAGCGGTTCATCGACCGTACGCCCTGGTCACTGCAGACCTCGTTCTATCCGATGCGCCTCGTCGAGCTTGGGGCAACTCAGATCATGCGGGCCGAAGACATGCCGCGCGGGGTAGTTGCCTACATCGAAGACACCCTCGGCATCGGCCAGGCCGGGTGGCGCGACAGATTTACTGTTCGTGGGCCAAACGGGGTCGAGACGGACTTCTTCAACCTCCCAGATGACGGGCGCATCGCCGTTTTCGAGATCGTCCGGACAGGCTACGCCGACTCTGGCGAGCCACTCCGAGTCACGATCAGCACTTTTCCGGCCGACCGGAACCAGTTCGTCATGACTGTCGGCCAGGTACCCGACGATCAGCCGGTCGAGGCCCCCGAGTCGGATCACTGAGACGCCTGCCGCCGACGAGGCGACCGAGAGGGCGCGGCACTCCCGCCGCAATCGCCGGTAGCCGGTAATAGATGTCACGGCTGAGATCTTCCGTGACGGTAAGCCGATGAGCGAAGGGAGGTGCCATGGGCAAGCGTTATGGGCGGCCATCGCCACATTACCGATATGAGCATTATGATCCAGAATATCGTTTTTTTCAGAATTAGAGGCGCAGGAGATCGCATGCTGACGCCCCCGCCGTCGGCGACTGAAATTGATAGCTGATCCGAGGGCGCCCGGCTGGCCTGAGCACAACATGGGCCAGCCGGGCGCTCGCCCTCCCGCGTAGATGGCCCGCAGGCCCTAGTCAGGACCGCAGCGCGGCCAGGAGACAGGACTGCCAGGATCGGCCCTTGGAGCCCACCTATTGGGCTCATCCCAATGTTTGGTCTACAGTCGGTGTGACAGTTGCATGATCCAACACAGGAGCGGGCCACACTGCTGGCCGGAGGCACCGTTCGAGCCGACCCGCTCGACCCTCTCACTGGAATGACGGGTCCTGGGAGGTTGAGAATGCGTGAGTCGATGTGGCGGCAGATCGCCGAGGACCTGCGCCTCAAGATCGAATCCGGTGAACTGGGAGCGGGCGGGATGCCGCTGCCCTCGGAGCTGGAACTGCGGGACAGCTACCGGGCGTCGCGGAACACGGTCCGCGACGCGATCAAGTGGCTAGTGACCCGTGGCCTGGTGGTCACCAGACCGGGCCAGGGAACCTTCGTCGTTCAGAAAATCGACCCGTTCGTCACGACGCTGTCCACGGATATAAATGCACCGAGGGAGAGCACTGCGTACGCCTCCGAGGTCATGGCGTCGAGCCGAATACCGAAGGTGTCCGATCCGCGGATCGAGATCCAGCAGGCTAGTGGCCTGACTGCGGCCGAGCTCCATCTCCAGCACGGCACGTCCGTCGTCAGCCGCCACCAGGACCGATTCATTGACGGCGTGCCTTGGTCATTTCAGACGACGTTCTACCCGATGCGCCTCGTCGAACAGGGCGCCGAATGGATTATCCGGGCCCAAGACCTCCCTACTGGAATAGTGGGTTACATCGAAAATGTACTCGGCATCAAAGAGGTGGGTTGCCGTGACAGATTTCTGGTACGGCCGCCGGATGGGGCCGAGACGAATTTCTTCAAGCTTCCCGACGACGGGCGCATCTCGGTCATCGAGACCATCCGCACCGGTTATGACCAGGTCGGCGAACCCCTTCGTGTCACCGTAACCACCTATCCAGCCGACCGAAACCAGTTCGTTATGACCGCTGGAAAGGTGCCGGCGGAGCAGACTCGGGCGTTACCCAGAGGCTAATCACACACGCCTTAGCGTTATTGCCTAGTGCATCCGACCTGGCTTGCGCATGCTGATGTTATATGGCTGAATATGGGCTATGGCGAACTGGCCGTTAGCTCTGGCTCGGGCCAGAGACGACGATGCTGACCTAGAGGTGATCCTCTTGCTCATAGAGGACGCCGCCAACTGGCTACGGACCAAGAACACCGACCAGTGGGCGACACCGTGGCCGAATCGCGCTGGTCGCAACATCAGGATCCGGGCGGCCCTGCGCCAGGGCAAGAGCTGGATCTGCTGGGATAACGGCAGCCCTGTCGCCACGATCACAGCCGATCCTGATGAGGACCCGTACTGGCCCGAGGAGAACCGAACCGAGCCGTCCATCTATGTCCATCGCCTGGTTGTCAGCCGACAGTATGCAGGGACGGGGCTGGGTGCCGCGCTGCTTGACTGGGTGGGCCGAACCGCGAGGCTAGAGCACGGCGCCCGATGGATCCGGCTAAGCGCGTGGACCACTAACTATCGCCTGCACGCATACTACCGACGACAAGGATTTGCTTTGAGCGCGTTCCGCCCCGACGATAGCTATCCGTCCGGAGCCTTCTTCCAGAAGCCGACTGTCGACATCCCGCCTGCTGCGCCTGCGCTGTTCAGGCAGATCTAGCGGCTAACAGACGGCCCGAACCTGGAGGGCGCCGGTAATCGTCGCCGAGCCCAGGACCGTCTCCCCCTCGTAGAGAACCGCCGCCTGGCCCCTGGCGACCCCGCGGGCGGGCCTATCCAGGCGGATCCGCAGGACATCGCCACCCGAATCGCCGGTGACCGGCTCGCAGGTGGCCGGCTGCGGCTCGCCGTGCGCCCGCAACTGGACCAGGCACTCCACCGGGCCGGAGGGCGGCGCGCAGCCCGACCAGACCGGCCGGGCAGCCTCGATCTCCAGCACGTCCAGGCCCTCGGCGGGACCAACGGTGACGGTGTTGGACACCGGCTCGATGTCCAGCACATAGCGGGGCCGGCCATCTGGCGCCGGCCTGCTCAGGCCCAGGCCCCTGCGCTGGCCGACGGTGAAGCCGTAGCTGCCGTCATGGTCGCCGACGACGGTCCCGTCGGG
>Ga0066790_10000090_pt1 | contig 25740 bp, 23 predicted proteins | sample OrgsoiDNA2013050_FD_70963 | JGI IMG/M metagenome (GOLD analysis project Ga0066790, IMG submission 70963) | Permafrost soil microbial communities from the Arctic, to analyse light accelerated degradation of dissolved organic matter (DOM) -... | ecosystem: Environmental > Terrestrial > Soil >...
CCGGGCAGGCGGGGACCGAGACTTTCCTGGGCGCCCAGGAGCACGCCATCGCGGCGGCGATCGACGGCCTGGTCGCCGTCGCCGTGCGCAGCGGGCCGCGCGATATCAGTCTGACCGCCGCCTCGACTCTCGCCACGCTGGACCGGGGCGGCCCGTGCCGACTCACCGATCTGGCCGAGATCGAGGGGGTGGCGCAGCCGTCGATGACGACGCTCGTCACAGGGCTGGAGCGATCCGGACTGGCCGAGCGCCGGCCGAGCAGGGCCGACGGCAGGGTGGTGCTCGTTGCCCTGACCCCTGCCGGTGCCGACTACCTGAGAACCAGGCGGCGGGCGCGGGCAGCGAAGCTCGCCGGTCTGATCAGCCAGCTTCCGGCCGCGCAGGCGGCCGCCCTCGCGGACGCCGTGCCCGCCATGGTCGGACTGCGAGACCTCGATACCCAGCGCCGGCGCGCAGTCAGGGACAGCAAGGCAGTCAGGGAGAGCGAAGGAGCCACGCTGTGACGAGCGGCCACGGTGTCAGCAAGCACGGGACCAGCCAGCACGGGACCAGCCACCACGGGCGCCCGCCGAGCCCATTCCGCTAGCCCAAGGCGGTGTGGGCGGTGGCCTTCGCCTGCGTGGTCTCGTTTATGGGCCTCGGACTGGTGGACCCGATCCTGCCGGCTCTGTCCAAGCAGTTGCACGCCACACCGAGTTCGGTCGAGCTGCTGTTTACCAGCTACCTCGTCGTGACCGCGGTCGCCATGCTGATCACCGGCTGGGTGTCCAGCCGGATCGGCGGCAAGCGGACCCTGGTCGCCGGCCTGGTGCTGATTGTCGCCTTCAGCGCCCTCGCCGGCTCGTCGCACTCGATCAGCGAGATCATCAGCTTCCGGGCCGGCTGGGGCCTGGGCAACGCGCTGTTCATCGCCACCTCCCTGGCCGTCATCGTCGGCGCGGCCTCCGGCGGGTTCAGCGGCGCGATCATCCTCTACGAGGCGGCGCTCGGCCTGGGGATCTCGCTCGGCCCGCTGATCGGCGGCGAGCTTGGCGGCATTAGCTGGCGAGGGCCGTTCTTCGGGGTCACCGTCCTGATGGCGATCGCCCTGGCCGCCACGATCGCGTTCGTCGACCGGACGCCACCGCCGACCCGGCGCACCTCGATCATCGAGCCGCTGCGGGCCCTGCGGCACCGCAGCCTGGCCACCATGAGCATCACGGCGCTCTGCTACAACTGGGGCTTTTTCACCCTGCTGGCCTACACGCCGTTTCCCATGCACCTGGCCATCCATGAGCTGGGATACGTCTTTACCTGCTGGGGGATAATCCTGGCGATCTTCGCCGTCTTCGTGGCGCCGCGGATTCAGCGCAAGTTCGGCACGCCGAAGACGCTGTACGTGAACCTGATGCTGCTCGCCGCCGACCTGGTCGCCATCGCGGCCTTCACAACCTCGAAAACGACGCTCATCGTCGCGGTCATCGTCTCGGGCGCCTTCATCGGCCTCAACAACACCCTGACCACCCAGGCCGTGATGCTCGTCGCACCGGTCGAGCGCCCGATCGCGTCGGCCGCCTACGGGTTCGTCCGGTTCATCGGCGGGGGCATGGCCCCCTACTTCGCCGCGCGGATGGCCGCCACCTGGAACGTGCACGTGCCGTTCTACGTCGGCGCTGCCGCCGTCGTGCTGGGCGTGGGCGTCCTCGCTAGCGGTCACGCTCCCTTGACCCGCGCCGAGCGGGAGGCCGAGGCCGCGGAAGAGGCGGCCGGGCTGCCCGACGACGGACCGGAACCGCAGATCCTCGCACCAGGCGGTGCCGAGATCCCCGGCTAGCCGCCCGGTGGTCCGCGCGCCCCGCCCCTGGGCTCCCGCACCTGCGCGGAACGAACCCCTAGGTCCCACACGCCTCTATGACCCCACCCACCCCGTTCACCCCTGATCAGCCCGCGGCAGCTATGACGCCGACGTCATGGTTGGGCACCTCCTGTCGTTAGGACGACAGGAGGTGCCCAACCACGTCGTTGACGGGGACGGGGACTGACGGGGATGGGCGGGGGGCGGGCCCCCTGGGCACGCGGCGAGCGGAGTGTGACAAAAGTGATGGCCGGTGCCCCTGATTCCTCAGGGGCACCGGCCATCGGCGCAAGCGGTGTGTGGGCGGGGCCGCGGTCTTAGCGGTCGACCTCACCGCGGATGAACTGATCGACGGCGTCGCGGGCGTCGTCGTCGCTGTACTGCTCCGGCGGTGACTTCATGAAGTAGGACGAGGCCGAGAGCAGCGGCCCGCCGATGCCGCGATCCTGGGCTATCTTCGCCGCGCGGACGGCGTCGATAATGACGCCTGCGGAGTTGGGCGAGTCCCAGACCTCGAGCTTGTACTCCAGGTTCAGCGGGGTGTCGCCGAAGGACTTGCCCTCGAGGCGGACGTAGGCCCACTTGCGGTCGTCCAGCCACGGCACGTGGTCCGACGGGCCGATGTGCACGTCGGCCCTGGCCATCTCGTGCGGGATCTGGGAGGTGACCGACTGGGTCTTGGAGATCTTCTTCGACTGCAGGCGCTTGCGCTCCAGCATGTTCATGAAGTCCATGTTGCCGCCGAAGTTCAGCTGATAGGTGCGCAGCAGCTCGACGCCACGGTCCTCGAACAGCTTGGCCATGACCCGGTGGGTGATGGTGGCGCCCACCTGGGACTTGATGTCGTCTCCCACGATCGGGACGCCAGCATCGGTGAACTTCTTGGCCCAGACCGGGTCGGACGCGATGAACACCGGCAGGGCGTTCACGAAGGCCACCTTCGCGTCGATCGCGCACTGCGCGTAGAAGCGGTCGGCCTGCTCCGAGCCGACCGGCAGGTAGGACACCAGCACGTCAACCCGCGCGGCCTTGAGTGCCTCGATGACGTCAACCGGCTGCTCGTCCGACTCAGTGATGATCTCCTGGTAATACTCGCCCAGGCCGTCCATGGTGGGACCGCGCTGCACGGTCACGCCCGTCGGTGCCACGTCGCAGAACTTGATGGTGTTGTTCTCACTGGCGCCGATGGCATGCGCGAGATCCTGGCCGACCTTCTTGGCATCCACGTCGAACGCGGCGACGAACTCGACGTCGCGGACGTGATAGGGGCCGAACTGGACATGCATGAGACCCGGCACCCGGCTGCCCGGATCGGCGTCCTTGTAGAAATGCACGCCCTGGACCAGGGAACTCGCACAGTTCCCGACGCCCACGATGGCTACCCGAACCGAACCCATGTGGATTGCTCCTTATCTGTGCCGCGTTGCGACATCGTCTTGACCGGCCCTAGCCGGCCGTGCTCGCCCCGCCGCCATCTGTGTGGTCCCCGGTGTTGCTGCCTTGCGAGGGTGCAGCGCCCGACTGCCGTTCCGAGGCGATTAGCTCATTCAGCCAGCGGACCTCGCGCTCCACCGACTCCAGTCCGTGCCGTTGCAGCTCGAGGGTGTAGCTGTCTACGCGCTCGCGAGTCCTGGTCGCCGCCGCCCGGAATGCCTCCAGCCGCTCCTCAAGCCGGCTGCGGCGCCCCTCAAGGATCCGCAGCCTGATGTCGGCCTGCGTCAGGCCGAAGAACGCGAAATGGACGCCGAAGCCGTCGTCCTCCCAGGAAGCGGGACCCGACTGGCTTAGCAGGTCTTCTAGGCGTTCCTTGCCGTCGGCGGTCATCCGGTAGACGATTTTTGACCGGCGCCCGGCGAGCGGCTTGGCCGGACCGCCCACGGCATCGTCGGCGATCAGGCCCTTGGCCAGCAGGTCCTTGAGGCAGGGGTACAGCGACCCGTACCCGAACGCACGGAACGCACCCAGCAGCGAGTTAAGTCGCTTGCGCAGTTCGTATCCGTGCAGCGGAGTCTCATGCAGCAGCCCGAGAATTGCGAGCTCGAGCACTCCCGAGCGCTGGCTGCTCATGCCCGCTTGCACCTCCCGTCACCGCGCGTATTACTCTGACCGTACGACTCGATGTATCGGCTCGATACATCGCAAAGATATGCGCAGCGTCGTCGTGATGCAACCCCGCGCACTCCGGCCACTGCGGGCGATCGCGGCAATCACCAGGTCAGGGCGATGGAAACTGGGTCAGGTATCGGCCTGGGCGCCGTTCCGTCGTAACCTGTCGGGCATGAGGCGATCGGTGGTGGACTACGGGCTGGCCCGGCGGGCGACGCTCGCGTCGGTGTTCGCCGGCCGCACGACCGTCACTGACGTCTGCGATGCACATCCGTACTTGCTGCGGGCCGCGAAATTCCACGGCGAGCCGACCGACGTCAAGTGCCCCATCTGCCGAAAGGCCAAGCTCACGCACGTCACCTACGTGTACGGCGACGAGCTCGGCCGGTACGAAGGGCGGGTCAAGCAAGGGCCAGAACTGGACGAAATGGCAGCGGAATACGCAGAGTTTCAGGTCTATGTGGTCGAGGTCTGTCAGAGTTGTGCCTGGAACCACCTCGCGTCGTCCTACGTTCTCGGCACGGGCGAACCGTCCACCCGGCGGGGTCGGCGAGCCCGAGCCGGCGAGTAAGCGGACAGGTCGGCTGGTTCAGCAGGCCAATGGCGGCCGCTGCGGCAACGCGAGCGTGACTCACGATTTATGCCGAGATGGTTTGGTACCGCCGGATAACGTATTCCCGGACAGCAGCTCGCTTGCGACCGCATACCCCCCGACCAGCGAGGACGCGTGAGTAACCCAGACGTGCCCGGCCCGTACTGGCAAGATCCGGCGGGCGGCGACAACGGCAGTGCCGGCTACGGCGGCACTGGACGCGGCGGCGCTAGCTACGGCGGTGCCAGCTACAGCGGTGGTCGCCGTGGCAACCCGAGCGGCCGTGCTAGCCAGAGCAACGGGCGCGATAACGGATGGGATTCGGCGGCGGCCCGGTCATCAGGCGACGCGCGTGGCGCGGCGGATCCCTGGGACCTTCAGCGTGGCCGCGGTGGCGCCCGGCGCTCGCGGCCCGAGTCGGGGGCTGACGGGGCTGACGGGGCCGGCGGCCGCGGCGACCGGGGTCGCGGCGGATCCGGGCTTGGCGGTGGCCGCCCGCCCGGCCCGGCAGGTGCGCCTGGCGGCCGGTCGCCGCAGGGCTCGCGCGGTGATCGCGGTTACCAGCCAGAGCAGGGGTCAGGCTCCGGACAGGTCGCGCAAGACCTGCGAGACCGGCTCGGAGTGCGGGGGTCGCGCAACGGACGCGGCTCGGCCAACCCAGCCGCTCCGGGCCCGGCGGCCCGGACGGGCCGGGCCCGTCCGGGCCGCCGGGCCGGGCGCAACGGCGCCGCCTCCGACGGCGCCGCCTACAAGGGGGCCGACTTCAACGACGCGGGCCGGGACGGCGCCGCCGCCCTCAGCGGCGCTGGCCTGAGCAGCGCCGCCATGACTGGCGCGGGGCGGGGCGGCGCGGCGCGGGGCGGCGCGGGTGCTCGGAACGGTCAGGGATACGGCCCTCGAGGCGGGCACCGCGAGGCGGCCGGATATGCCGATGAGGGCTACGGCAGGACCCTGCAGCGCGGTCGCCCGGGGGCAGCCGGAGACCCGGACTGGCGCGGCGGCGACGATGACCCGCGGACGGCGGGCCGGGGACGGCGAGCTGGCCACGGAAACAGGGGCCGCGGTGGCGGTCCCGGCGGCGGCTCTGGCGGTCCCGGGCGCCCCGGCGGCGGACGCCGGGGCTTCAAGGAATGGTTTTTGTCCGGCACCTGGTGGCGGCGCTGGACCTGGAAGAAGGCACTGGGAGTCTTCGCCGCGATCTGCGTGGCCATACCTGTCGTGCTCCTGGTGGCCTTCTTCGTGGACTACGAGAAGACTCCGCTTCCGACCGATACGACGGCGGCCGCGACCGCCGCGCCGTCGCAGGTGTACTACAGCGATCACCGCCTGCTCGCCTCGTTCACCGACGGCGGGCTGAACCGGCAGATCCTGACGGCACAGCAGATCCCGGTCGTCATGACCAACGCGATCGTCGCGGCCGAGGACCGGCACTTCTTCACCGAGGGCGGCATCTCGGTGACCGGCATCCTGCGGGCCGCCTACGAGGACATCAAGGGCGGCGCCGTCAGCCAGGGCGGGTCTACGCTGACCGAGCAGTTCGTCAAGAACTACTATGCGGGCTTCGCGGCCGCCAACAACACGGACAAGAACGCCAACGACAAGCTCAAGCAGGTCCTGGTCGCGATCAAGCTGGCGCACACCAAGTCCAAGTCCTGGATCCTGACGCAGTATCTCAACACGGTGTACTTCGGCCAGAACGCCTACGGCGTGGGCGCCGCCGCGCAGACCTACTTCAACAGGCCGGCCAACGGCCTCAACGTCAGTCAGGCCGCCATGCTGGCCGCGATGGTCAATCAGCCAGGCTATTTCAGCCCTGACCGGCACGCTGGGACGGCCTATACCGCCCTGGTTCAGCGGTGGCAGTACGTCCTGACGAACATGGTGCGGGACGGCGCGCTGACTCAGGCCCAGGCCGCCAACGAGAAGTTTCCCAAGGTTCACTACCACCTGAGCAGCTCGCTGAACGGCTACAAGGGCTACCTGATGCAGATGGTGGATCAGGAGCTGACGAGCACCTATCACCTGAGCCAGACCCAGATCAACACCGGCGGCCTGAAGATCACCACCACCTTCAGCCAGTCGATGATGAACGGGCTCTACAAGGCGGTGGCCGCGAACAAGGCACTAATGAAGGCAGACGGCCAGCCGCTGCCTTCCTACGCCTACGTCGGCGCCGTGCTGGAGCGGCCGGCCGACGGCTCGATCCTGGCGGTGTACGGCGGACCCGGCTATACCTCGAACGCCCATGCATGCCAGAAGGTCGACTGCTACCTCAACATGGCCGAGGACCCCAAGCAGGTCGGGTCCTCCTTCAAGCCCTATGTTCTGGCGACCGCGGTGTCCGAGAACATGAACACGCAGACCAGCAAGCTCAACGGGTACTCGCCGCTGTGGATCCCCGAGGGCCAGTCGATGGCCGACCGGAGCACGCTGTCCAGCCGGACCGCGCCGACGAGCCTGGAGCTGAATCTGCAGTCCTATCTGCCGTTCAACGAGCCCAGCGAGAACAGCAAGATGCCGCTCACGCCCGCCAATGCCGCGGCCATCTCCTCCGACCCGGCGTTCGAGGACCTCGCCCACCGCGACGGGGTGCAGAACGTGATCAACATGGCGAGGACGTTCGGGGTCGGCCAGACTCCCTTTACCCAGAGCAGCACCAACGACTGGACCGCGATGAACGCCCAGTTCGGGCAGAGCAGCAAGATGAGCACGGGCGGCTCGGTGGCCATCGCGCTCGGCGAGAGCAACCTGACCGCCGTCGAGCAGGCCAGCATGTTCGCCACGCTGGCCAATGGTGGCACCTACCACACGCCGCACGTGGTCGCCAAGATCGTCCAGGGCGGCGGCTTCGTCCCCCTCCAGGTCGAGTCGCGCACGGTGCTCACGCCCGACCAGGCGGCCGACGTGGACTACGCCCTGTCCTTCGACAACGTCCCCGGCGGCACCGCCTACCCCAATGCGGCCTGGCCGGGCCAGCCGGTGATCGGCAAGACCGGCACCACGCAGACCGCCCAGGACGCTTGGTTCATCGGCGCGATCCCAGGGTATTCGCTGGGCGTCACGTTGTTCACCAACCAGCAGAACAGCAGCCTCAGCCCCGGTTCGCAGACCCTGGACATCCTCCCGGTCCTGCCGGGCGGGAACCCCCTTGGCGGCTACGGCGGGGAATGGCCGGCGGCGATCTGGCACACGTTCATGTCGAACGAGTTCGCCGGCCTGGCGCCCCAGCAGTTGCCGACGCCGAACTTCAACGGTTTCGCCCCGTGGGACGAGGTCGGGGGGGCCGCATCGACGCCCTCGCCCTCGCCGTCGGTGTCCACGACCCCGAGCAGTGGGCCGTCGCCTACCTGTACCCCGAGGCGGGGCCGCGCCTGCGTTCCCGGCGGCGGCTCCACCCCGTCGCCGCCCGTGTCCCCGTCGCCGCCCGTGTCCCCGTCGCCGTCGTGCACGCCCCAGCAGCTCGGCCAGCCCTGCGTGACCCCGTCGACCCCGATCCAGCAGGGCAACACCACGACCGCCTACCTCCAGCCCGCCGACGAGGCGAGTCCGGCGGCCCGGCTGCTGAGTGCCGCGGCGGTCACCTAGGCGCCCAGCCCACTTCAGGGGCTACAGAGAAAGATCATGGGAGGCGATCCGGACCGCCTTCTGGTGAGAGACGTAGATGCGCTGCAACTGGAGGAGCTCCGGGCGTGGGAGCGTGCGGACAAACTCGGCGAGCGCGCCAGCCAGCCGCATCCGCAGACCGGACCGTGCGTCACAGACCGCGTCCGCGCCGGCCGCCCGGGCCTGGCGAGTGCTCAGCTCCGTCGGGCTGGTTCCCGTCTTCGCGGCCAGGGCCTCGATGCCCTGGATGGCGGCCTGCGGGCTGGCGAGGTGCCATCCGGCCGCCGCCATGCAGCGCTGCCAGGCGCGGAGGGCAGACAGGTACGCCTGGCTGCTGGCCAGGAAGGCGACGAAGCCGCGGTTGACGGCCTGGGGGAACAGGGCATCCAGAGCCTGCATCCGCACGGTTCCGAACACGGCCCGGCGGGCAGCCCCGACGCAGCCGCCGGTCTCGTACCCGGCGATGAGGCGGCCGGGAAGAGTAAGCGTGCCGACGGCGCGGGGCGAGCCGCTGAGCGCCTCGGTGTAGCTAGTGCGCCGAGCAGGGGGCAGCCCGGCTACGTACCGGTCCTCGGCTGGCTCGCCGTCCCGCTGCGCCCCGGCCAGGCTGACGCCGTAGGTGGCGGGACGACTGCTGCCCGCCACTACGGCCGTCGTGGCTTGCGCCGGCGGCTCCGGTCCTGCGCTGGCGGTGATGTACCGGAGGCCGAGATCCTTCATGCAGCCTGCTACCAGCCGCTGCTGGATGCGGAAGAGATACCAGCCCTGGCGAAGCGAGGCCGCGCTCGTGGTGAGCGCGCTCCGCGCCGCTGCCTGGGCAACTGAGGCATCGTAGCCCGCGGACGCCACCCTGGCGTGGCCCGCTGACCCCGGTACCGGCTGCTGGGTGCAGCCGGATACCGTGGCAGCGCTCGCCAGCATCAGGATCAGGATGAAGCGAGACGGGGCTGTGATCAACCCCCGCCGCACTCGTCGCCGGCCCAGTTATTGCTGCTGATGGAGTCATTTATGGTGTTGCCGTCGGTCCATGTCCAGTCCGCCCCCGCGAGATTCGAGATATACTCATCGTCGGACATGCAGAATTGACCGCCCCCGTAGTTGATGCTCTGGAACTCCTGGGCGCCGAGTCCTGATGTTCCGGCATTGACAATGGATGACGCACAGTCATTCCATGTCTTGGTGGCGCACTGGGATTCCGAGAGGTTAACCCAGTCGGAGTTATTGCCCGAAAGCTGATGCTCAGCGCCGCCCTCGTTCTTGTTGACCCAGAAGCAGAGGAAGGTCGAGGCACACCCGTCGAACGCTGCAACAGCTGCCGCGTGAGCTGTCGCTTGAGCTGTCGCGTGATCCGCCGATCCTTGGGTGGCTGCCTGTACCGGTACCGCGGATAGCGACACGAGCGCGCCGGCCGAGATAACGGAGAGCAAGGCCAGCAGTCGCATCATGCGCCTTTTTCCAGGTCGGCGAATGAGTATGCTCATAGGTCACTCCATTCTGTCCGCGGTAATAGAAATAGCCCCGGCTCGGGGCTACCATGATCATTCTTCATCCGGACGACCGGGGCGGCCAGACGCCAATAGCGAGCGTACCGACTGCATAGGCCCGGGCCACCAGTTCACATCGGCTGCGTGCACCGAATCGGCGCAGCATCTCTGCGACGTGCTGGGCCACAGTGTGATGGCTGATACTCAGTTCCTTGGCGATCTGCCTGTTCGTGAGCCCGGCCGCGAGCAGGCATGTTATGTCACCTTGACGATCGGTCAGCTCAGCGCTGCCGCCCCGCTCTAGATCTAAGAAAATCTCCGAATTCAAGGTCACAGCTGCCTCCGGGCCGAACCTATTCCCCGAGTCATATTCTAATCCTCTAAATGGTGTTAAGTCAACCATTGTCCTGTGTCCGGTCCGCCGGGGCTTTCGGGCACACCGCCCCCCGAAGAGCTTTACGGACGCAGGTGCAGAATTCCGGTGATGAGAAGGACGATAATCACGGCGAGCGGTATCAGTATGAAGCGCGCCGCCTTGGTCTGCTTCGTGCGAACTTCCTTTCGACTTCCGCGATAGGCCCTGATCGCGAATCCGATGAATGCGACGCTCGAGAAGATGAGGAGGCCTATGTCGAAGGGCCGTTCGCTCTCGCTGTAGGTAAGGACCGCCAGGGGCGGGTTAGCGGGGCGCGACAGGGCGGCGGAGAGCAACTCCGGAAGGGGATCTAGCACTTCGTGCTCGCACCGCCGAAGAGAGATACTTCCTTCGGCTGGGCGGCGCTGTACAGGCCGTATATGCCGGCGATCACCGCACTGATGTCAACACCCCTGCCCCAGTTCTTCAGTACCGCCGCCATAGCATCCTCGGCGACATGCGCGCCTTCGCCGCCTTCCCTGAGTGCTGCGGCGAAGTCAGTCCCGATGCCGCCCGCGCCGACAAGCATCGCCCCTCCGTCAATCAGCGCCGCGGTCCAGTCACCCTTACGGGCATCCTCGACAGTCTGGTATGCGCTCAGGCCGTCGGAAGCGACACCAATCCCCACGGCGATCAGGTCGCAGAGCGGACAGCCAACGGCAACGACGATCAGTCCGACGACGGCCGCCCCGGTGGAAAACGCTGCCGCGTGATGGCCCACGTATCCCGCGACCGCGCAGGCCCAGCCGAAGCCAGCCAGGCACAGGCCGGTCAGGTCGGTGTAGTTAAGCGGGTTGTCGTCGGTGTAGGCGTACGCGGTGCCGGTCGCGCCGATCTGGGGGTCGACGGTCAGGAACAGCGCGGTGGCCGGATCGTAGTAGCGGGCGCGCAGGTAGACCAGGCCGGACTCGGCGTCGGTGTACTGGCCGGTGTATTGCAGTGGGGTAGTCGCCGTACCGCCGTGGGCGGGCAGGCCATATGCCGCGTAGGAGTAGGAGCCTGCGATCGCGCCCGCGCTGCTGAGCAGCGCAAGCGTCGAGCCGAGCTGGTTGTGGACGAACCAGTAGGAAGTCGATGATGCGATCTGCTCGACGGGCAGGCCGTCAGGGCCGTACAGGTAGCTGGTCGTGCCATCGGTCAAGATGTTGGGCGTCTGCTCGTTATCCCAGGTGAACGTCGATGTCGTACCGCCGACGGTCTTGGATATCCGCAGGCCGTCGCCGTCATAGGCGTAGCTGGCCGAGCCGCCGGAACCGCTGAACGAGGTGAGCTGGCCGGCCTGGTTATAGCCGTAAGCCGACGCGGTGCCGCTGGCGGGCGTGGCTTTGGTGCGCTGGCCTTCGCTGTTGTAGGTGTAGGCGGTCGCACCGGACGGCACGGTGGCGCAGGCAGGCGTGCTCACGGTGCCGCTGGGTAGCGTCCAGCACGCCTGGCCGGCCGCATCGAATGCCTGGGTCGACGGTCCAACAGTGGTGGGGTTGCTGGCGCCATCGGCGGCATAGGGCGTGACCGTGGTGCCCGACGTGTCGGAAGCGAGCTGCTCGTCGGTCGTGTAGCCGTAGCTGTCCGCTGTCGATCCGATCGTCTGAGTGGATACCTGGCCGGCCGCGTCCCTGGTGTAGGACTGCGCCAGGACGGTCGTTGAGCCGGACATAGCCTTAATGGATGTCAGCGAGCCGCGGTTGTCATAGCCGTTGGTCACCGTCACGCCATCCGGATAGGAAGTGGTCAGCACCTGGCCGTCGCTACTGTAGCCGAAAGTGGTCTTATTGCCCGCCGGGTCGGTAATGCTGCTGAGCCGGTTCGCGGCGTTGAAGACCTGGGCCACCGCGGTGGTCTGGCCGGGATAGATGATCGAGGTCTCGTGGCCGTCATTGTCGTAACCGTACGACACGGTCGCCCCGGAGCCCTGGGTCTGAGTGGTGAGCTCGCCAAAGGTGTCGTAGGTCCACGTCGTCGTGCCGGTACCGTCGGTCATTGAGGTCTTGTTGCCGTCAAGGTCGTAGCTGTAGGTGTCGTTGGGCGTGACGCCGTCGGAGTAGGACGCCGAGGTCAGCTGCGCGGCCGCGTCGTAGCCGTCCGTCGTCACCCGCCCGGACGGATCGGTCGCGGAGGTGACCAGGCCCGCCGGGTCGATCTTCCAGCTAGTCGTCCTGTTGTCGGGGTCGGTGCGGCTGATCTGGCGGCCCTGGCCGTCGTAGGTGTAGGTGGTTTTGTTGTTCAGGCCGTTGGTCGTGTACGCGATGGTGCCGTCGGGGTTGTAGCTCGTGATCTGCATGGTCCCGTCGGGCCGCGTGGTCTTGGTGAGCTCATCGGCGGCGTCGTAGGTGTAGGTCGTGGTGTTGTTGTCCGCGTCGGTGGCAGAGGTCTTGTTGCCGTCCGCGTCGTAGGTCGACTTCGTGACGTCACCGAGCGGGTCGGTCGTCTTGACAAGGTCCCCCCACGCGTCGTAGGCGATGGTCGAGCAGCCGACCGCAGGCGGGGTGCAGCCCGGGCTGACCCCGGCGGCGGAACCATTGGGATCAACCTGCGACGTGCGCCAGCCGGTTCCCGTGTTGTATCCGTAGGCGGTCTTGTCGCCTGCTGCGTCGCTGGTAGAGGTCAGGTCGCCGGCTGCGTCATAGGCCAGGGTCGTGGTGTTGCCGTTGGGGTCGACCGTGCGGGTGCGGTCGCCGGGGTGCGCAGCCGTGTCGTAGTAGTAATTGGCCGTCCGGGTCGGGGCCGGCCCGAAGTTCAGCGTCGGCGACTCGACGAGGTTGTCGCCCTGAGTGACCGTCGTGGAGGTCAGGTCAAGGGCTCCGGCGGCCCCTGACGGAATATGGCCGGACTGGTCATACTGGCTGACCGTCGCCACGCCGGTCGGGTCAATCGTCTCGATCAGGTCATCGCTGGAGTCGTAGACGTAATCGGTGGTACGGCCGAGGCCGTCGGACTTCGAGATCATGTTGCCATGATCGTCATAGCTGAAGGTCTGCAGGTTCCCGTCGGGATCGGTCTCCGTGCTGATGCCCAGGGTGACCGGGTCGTAGGTGTACGTCCAGGTCCCCGCGTTTGAGGTGCCGTAGCCCTTGGTCTCCGAGGCGAGCAGCCCGTTGGTGTAGGTATCGAGGGTCTTATGGCCACTGGGGCCTTGCACCTCGGTCTGGCCGCCCGACAGGCCGCCGCTGGGCCCGTAGGTGAACGTCGTCGTGTGACCGTTCGCGTCGGCCTGGGTGGCGACGCGCTCGGAACTGTCATAGGTCATCGAGGTGACCGCCGACGATGCGCCGCCGTAGTTATCGGGGCTGCGGACTGAGGTCATCAGGTGGGTCGTCGTGTTGTAGCCGTACTGCATGCGGTCGTTATTCGCGGTCGATGGTGACCGCACGGTGCCGACGCCATACACGTCGGTCAGGTCGTCTGCTGAGTCGTAGGCGAAGGTGATTTCCCGGCCGGCCGAATCCAGCAGCTCGGTGATATGACTGCCGGTCCAGGTCAGCGTGTACGTGCGGCCGGCCGGGTCGGTGATGGTCGACAGCTTCCCGCTGCTGTTGTAAGCCAGGGTTGTCTGATATGCCGGACTCGCCTTGCTACCCGCGAGATCTGTTTCCGACACCAGCCGGCCGGTCGCCTGGGCGAAGGTGAAGATATCCCGGCCGCGCCGGGTGAACACGTAGTTAGAGCCGCTTGCCGTCAGCGTCGCGTCGTAACGCGGCACGGCAGGCGTGTAAGTACCCGACGAGTCGTTGAAGGTAACCTGCGACCCGTCTTCCTGGGTGATCGTGACATCACCGGTGCTGGCGGCGGTGGTGGCGTGAAGGTTGTAGGAGAACGTCCATCCCCACCCGAACGGCCCGTCGACGGCGTCGGTCCCGTTGGGACCACTCGGGTCGGCGGTGGCCTCGGCGTAGGTCCGGGTGAAGCCGAGTGGCTCGCCGCGGCCGGGGGTCGAAAGATCGGTATAGCTTTCGCCGAAGTAGCCGGTCGCCGTATCCACCGGGTCGCCCGCGGTGCGCTGGCCGCATCCGCACTGCACCCAGGCCGGGTTGCTGCCAGCGGGCTCGTCCACGATCCCTGGCGGTCCGCCGATTGGCTTGCCCGGAGTGCCTCCCTCCGGAATGAAGGCGATCGCATCGAAGGCCACGTCGAAGTTGTAATAAGCGGCTCCCGTGGTGTTGATGTCATTGGACTGGTTACTCAGCACCACATTTCCGCCATTCTGCATGGCGAACGTGCCGATTGTCACCCACGTCTCTTCATTCCACGCCTGATTTACTCGGATTTTCCACGGGCTGGCGCCACCGCCCGGATTAATCGTGTAGACGACATCGGTCGCGTCCGCGCCCAGGTGCGGAATGTGCAGCTTAATCTTGTAATACTGAAGAGACGGCAAGCTCGGTGTCCACGTGCCGGTATTAATCTCGTCCGGGATCGAGCCGTCCTCGGTGTGGGTGAAGAAGGTATGCCCGCCAAGCCCTGATCCCACCTGATGGGTATCGACCGCACCGATCGGATCCCCGGCCGAATCCGTGCCGTAACTGTAGGCGAAAGTGCCCTTGGACGACCAGTTCTCGCTCGAGCAGCCCTGCAGGTTCAACGGCGGCGAGGGCTGGGAATCCACGATGACCGCGCTGCTGGGGACGACCGAGGTGTCGACGTTGCAGGTCGGCGGATCGGGATCGGGGTTGGCGGGCTCGGTAGAGCCCGTCGTGTACGCATAGGAGCTCGTGGCGCAGGTCGTTGAGCAGGTCGAGATCCACGTGGCCGGCTGGTGCCACCAGCATTCGTAGTCGTTGAGCATGCAGTGACCGGCGCCCGGGTTTGCCGAGTTGGTGTTGTTCGGGTCGCAGTCGTTGGCCGACAAGTTGCAGAACGTGGCGAACGGCGCGATCTGCGGCCAGGTCTCGCCGCCGTGATACGTCGGCCCGGTGTAGGCGAAGCTGCTGTAGCGCTGCAGCGGGCTGGCCATCCAGCCCAGCACCCGCTCCTGGTACGGCCAGTTCCCTGGATGTGCGGCGTCAGCGTACGTGTCCTGCAGATAGGGGGCACGGCTGGGCAGGTAGACCGGGTTCTCGGGATTGTTCGCCCAGCCCAGGCCCCACGTCCCGTCCGGCCCCGTGCACGATGGACCCGGAGTGCAGCCGGTGGTGTTGTACGAGCCCGCCGGCTCGATCCCCGAGTTGTACGCCCAGATCGCGTAGTACCAGTTCTCCAGGTACTGGGGATCCCCGTTGTTGGCAATGATCCCGGCCGAGTACAGCTGATTCCACGTCGACTCCAGGATCTGCAGGCCGGCGGCGATATTCTCCTGATAGTCCACCGCGATCTTGATCTGCCCGTGCGCGGAAAAGATCGTGTCGCCTATATGCATTCCGTCGGTCACCTGCGCGATGCCGTACCCGCAGTCGGCCTGCGCGTAGTCAATCGACGAGATCCCCCCCGCCGAGCCGTAATAGTCCGCGATCAGCGGATCGCTGGCGATGCCGGGCGGCGCGTGCCAGGACGCCTGATCCCAGTTCGATTCCTGCGCCATGATCGCCTCGAAGACCGACCGGGGCACGGTAGCCCACGAGTCGCTCGACGGGTGATCCAGCGTAATCAGCGGGAAGTCACTATTCGGGGCGTACGCGGCCAGGCCGAGATTGTCGAACCCGGCGGGCCGGGTGTACTGGCTGCCGGTCAGCAGGCCCTGCTCGGCCAGCTGCGCTGCCCAGTCCACCTGCGCGTTAGGTGGCTGCATGACCTGCAGCGAGGTTTGTAGCCTGGGCACCGCGCACACGGGCGTCTGGGCGGCCGTCAGCCGGGCGGGCGGGCTGGCAGCCTGCGGCACTGACCGGCCCGTGCCCGCCGAGGGAGAGGACGATGCGGGTGCGGCGTCATTCCGCGGCTGCGGTCTTCCAATCGGCGGCTGAGGGGTGCTGCCCAGGACAGAAAGCGGAACGCGGAACGCCGGAAGCGCCGTCGTTGCTCTCGCCTTCGGCGTGGCCCGCGGATCCGCGAGCACGCTGTCCGACCGGGGTGCGAGGGCTACGGGGTCGGAAATTTTTCTGTTGGCGTTCGGGCCGAACAGCGCGTTCCCGTCCAGCGACGAAGCCGACGCGCCATATTTCAGCCCGGAATCTGACACGTTCACGATGCCGTCGCTCGCCAGCGGACCCGCGCTGACTTGCCGCGCCCCGGCCAGGGTCGCGTGCCCCAGGCTGCCCTGGAACAACTGCAGGCGAGTCAGGTCTCCCGAGCCCAGGCTGGTCACCCGCCCGGCGTGCTCATGCTCGACCGTGGCTGTCTGGGACCCGCTTCTCGCGTCAAGGAAATCGGCACCGCCATCGCCGGCGGGCCGGACGTCGTAAGGCTGGCCGCCGACTCGGGCGACGACGACCGGCTTCGCCTGCCCCGACTTACCCGAAGCCCGAACCCTCACCAGGTCACTGCCCAGGACTCCCAGCACTCCGCCGGAGACCGGCACGGCCGAGGTCACCTGGCCGGGGACGGTCAAGGACGACTCGACCTTCCCCGTGGCCAGGCTGGCCGTCAGCAACTCCGTTGTCTGCTCGTTCGGTCCCATGCTTAACGTGAACACGGCGGCGTCACCTGTGCCGCAGCCCGGCGAGTCGTACTGCAGGCTGACGCCTGCGGCGACCGGGTGCACGGCACCAGAAGCCAGATTGACCGAATACGCGAAGCCACCATGATCACGCGCCGCCTGAATGTTCACCGCCGACGTCGGCAAGATGGCCACTGCGGCAAAGCGTCCGTCGCCGGAGATGCACTGGTAACCCGTCCACGACGATGCGTCATAACCCGATGGTTCAAGCACGGCGATCTCCCGCCACGCAAACCCGGACGCCGCACGGCCGATCTCTAGGTGGTAACCGGCCGCGTCTCCCCACCCGTTGATGGCCAGGTCCTGGGATGTCGCGGCCCGTGGACCGAAGTCACCCGGCTTGACCTGGGCTGCATGCGGCTTATCGCGATGAACGGCCCGGGCAGAGGCCAGCGCGGTGGATGCGGGCGCCATCAATCCGATGGCCACCGTCAACGGGACGCATGCCGCAACCGCACGATGCCACCGGGACCAGGCCATCATCAAATACCTCCGGTGCGCCGAGTACCTGCCAGGCAGCAAACGGACCTGCCTGCCACAGCGCACGGAACGTCTGCCGGGCCTGAACGTCCCACCGGTGAGGACTGACGGCTATCCCCAGAACGACTACGTTTGCGGTGATTTGATATCCGGTACGGTCACGGGTTCATGCCGGGTCGGGCGGAGGCGGCTAGTCAGGGCAGCACCAGGCCGGAGGTGGCTGATCAGGCAGCGCCTGGCCGGCGGCGGTGACGCGCTCTTAGTCGCTCAGTCGAGCTGACCGCGGAGCCAGCGGATGTCGGTCGCCGGATCCGGGGTCTCGCAGATGGCTGGCGCGCCGGCGGCGCGGACGACGTCGACGATCAGTGCCGGGTCGATCTGGCCGGACTCCAGCCCGGCGTGCCGGTCCCGGCCCGAGCCGAACCCGTCCCGCGAGTTGTTGCAGTGCACCAGGTCAATCCGCCCGGTGATGGCCTTGAGCCGGTCCACGACGTCGGCCAGGTCCTCGCCGGCGGCGTGCGCATGACAGGTGTCCAGGCAGAAGCCGACCTCGCCGCCGCCGTCGGCAGCGTCCGACACGGCGTCCCACAGCCTGGCGATCGCGTCGAGGCTGCGGGCCATCGCGCCGTCGCCGCCGGCCGTGTTCTCGATCAGCATGGGCAGCGGCCGCTCGATCCGCTCGATCGCCTTGCGCCAGCTGTCGTAGCCCTCGGCCGGGTCGACGCCCGCGGTGATGTGGCCGCCGTGCACGATCAGGCCCCGCGCGCCGATCGACGCGGCGGCCTTCAGCTGCTGATCCAGCAGCTTGCGGCTCGGGATCCGGATCCGGTTGTTCGGGGACGCGACGTTGATCACGTACGGCGCGTGAATATAGGCACCGACCCCGGCGTCCTCGAAAGACGCGCGGATCTCGGCTGGCTCACCGGGGAAGGTGGGAGCCTTCCAGCCCTGCGGGTCGCCCAGGAAGAACTGCACGACATCGGCGCCCATGGCCAGCGCTTCCGCCAGCGGGTTGCCGTCATGCAGGTGCGCTCCGATCGCGGTCATGCGCCGAGCCTAGCGCCGGACGCCGACACTCCCGGAGTGATCCGCGGTCGCTAGCCGAAGCCGCCGTGCCCGATGCCCAGCGCCATGCCGACGAACGCCGCGATGATCCCGGTCACGATGAGGATCCGCTCTTCCCTGGTGGCGGAGTTCAGCTGTGCTCCCAGCCCGACGCCGAAGCCGACGATGCCGAGAATCGTGGCGGGCAAGTGCGCACGGACTATCAGGCCGCAGACAAAGGCCGCGACGCCGACGACGAGGGTGAATAGCGCGAGCATGTTCAGCACCGGGTGCGGCTGCCCGTCGCTGTTGAGGGTCAGCCGGGAAACCTGGCTGCGTGACGGGGCCCGGACGGCCTCGGGCATGACTGCCACCACCTTGACGAGTGCCTTGTCGTTCACGCGCAGTGTGCTGCCTGTGCCCAGTGTCTTCCCGCTGGCGCCCGAAGGGAATCATCGACCAGGCCGCGGGGTCGACCGGCGGAGCCGGCCCGGGAGCCGGCGGCGCCGGTCCGTTATGAGTAGGGAGTGGTTGAGTGGTTTCGCTCCGGCCGGAACTGTCCATCCCGGCTGGTAGGCTGGCCAAGCCGCAACCGGTCGCCGTCATTGAGCGAGATAACGGCTGGCGAGCGGCCCCTCCTGTCACGGAGAGACCGTGGCCGCGTTAGTCCAGAGGAGGCAGTAAGCGCATGCGCCGCTACGAGATGATGATCATCCTCGACCCCTCACTTGAGGAGCGCACCGTCCAGCCGTCGCTCGACCAGTTTCTCAAGGTCGTCACGACCGCCGGCGGCAGCGTGGACAAGGTCGATGTGTGGGGACGGCGTCGGCTGTCCTACGAGATCGACAAGAAGTCCGAGGGCATCTACACCGTCGTCGACCTGATGGCGGAGCCGGATGCCGTAAAGGAACTCGACCGCCAGCTCAACCTGAACGAGGCTGTCCTGCGGACCAAGATCCTGCGGCCGGACGTGCACTAAAGCGCCTTCCGGCACTACCCGAGCTGACTGAACCCGACCGACCGGGAGCACCCCGATGGCAGCAGGCGACACCCAGATCACCATCGTCGGCAACCTCGTTGACGACCCCCAGCTCCGCTATACCCCCACGGGCAACGCGGTGGCCAACTTCCGGGTGGCCTCCACGCCCCGGTTCCTGGACAAGGCCACTAACGAGTGGAAGGACGGCGACAGCCTCTTCCTGACGTGCAACGTCTGGCGGCAGCCGGCGGAGAACGTCGCCGAGAGCCTGCAGCGAGGCATGCGCGTCATCGTCTCGGGGCGGCTGCGGCAGCGGTCGTATGAGACCCGCGAGGGCGAGAAGCGCACCGTCTACGAGATCGAGGTCGACGAAGTCGGCCCCTCGCTGCGGAACGCCTCGGCCAAGGTCACCCGGTCCACCCGGTCCGGTGCTGGCGGCGGTGGTGGCGGCTTCGGCGGCGGCGGCTCGTCGTCGGGCGGCGGCCAGGGCGGCGGCGGCGGCGGACGCCCAGCCGACGATCCGTGGGCTTCGGACGCCGCCGGCGGTGGCGGTGGCGGTGGCGGCGGTGGCGGGGACAACACCTCGTTCGCCGACGAGCCGCCGTTCTAGCCCGGACTGTGCCGCACGGAACCACGATGGCAGCCGGGACCACGACCAGATATCCACTAACCGACCATCCCCGCCGGCGGCGGGGCTCTGCTAAGGAGCACCACGATGGCCAAGCCACCCATCCGCAAGCCTAAGAAGAAGGTTTGCCTGTTCTGCCAGGAGAAGATCACCCGCGTGGACTACAAGGACACCGGGCTGCTGCGGAAGTTCATCTCTGACCGCGGCAAGATCCGCGCCCGTCGGGTGTCCGGCAACTGCACGCAGCACCAGCGCGATGTCGCCACGGCGATCAAGAACGCGCGCGAGATGGCGCTGCTGCCCTACACGAGCACGGCTCGCTGAGACCGGGGAGGTAAAGACCGATGAGCGGTATGCCCATGAGGCTCATCCTGACCCAGGAGGTCTCCGGCCTGGGTGCCCCCGGCGACGTGGTGGAGGTGGCGGCGGGCTACGGCCGCAACTACCTCGTTCCGCGCGGCCTGGCGATGCAGTGGACCCGAGGCGCTGAGAAGCAGATCGAGCTGATCAGGCGGGCCCGCTCGGCCCGCGAGATCCGGAGCCTGGATGACGCCCGTGCAGCAGCCACCAAGCTCGCCTCGCTGACCGTCCACCTGCAGACGCGGGCGGGGAGCGGCGGGCGGTTGTTCGGCTCGGTGTCCACCTCGGACATTGTGGCCGCGGTCAAGGCCGCCGGCGGTCCGGCGCTGGACAAGCGCAAGATCGAGGTCAGGAACCCGATCAAGACCGTCGGGGCACACCAGGTCGCAGTCCGGCTGCATCCCGAGATCAGCACGACGCTCACCCTTGAGGTGTCCGGGGCCTAGTCGCCCTGGGCGTGGCCACGGCTGCGCTTGCTTGTGATCCCCCGGCGGGAGGTATCCGCCGGGGGATCAGCCGTCTGCGAGACGGCCTCGGCCCGGCTCTCAGATGTCGTATCCGGCCAGCCGCCGGGCGAGTTCGGGATCGAGGTCAGCCACCATCTCCCAGACCCTGGCTAGGCGCGCAGCGACGTCCTGGACCGTGGCGTCCCGGGCCTGGGCCGCAGCGGCCAGCTCATCGATGGCGCGGCCGAGCCGGTCCAGCTCGCCTGGCTGGCCGAGGTCGACCGGCTGGCTGGCCCCGCTAGCCGCTCTGAGCGTTGCGGGCCCCCCGCCAGGCATCGAACACATAGTCGAACCATAGGGAGCCGGGCTGGCGCGCGCCTCTCGTTTGGCCAGATCGGGCGTCCGGCGCGGCCGCGACTGCCGCCCTTGACATGTAACGTTCGACGTCAACTTCTCAATGTGGATAACTTTCGGCCATCGCGGGCGATCCGGAGCGGGGCAAGTATTTCTTTCACACAGGGGGTGGAGGGCATCTCCGCAGGCAGAAGCGCTGGGAAGCGAGTTATCTCGGCCATTTCCACAGCTCCGTCCCCACGCTGCGCACAGCACTAGCGGCGTGTCTGCACAGCCTATCCACAGGCCTGTGCACACAGCGATTAGCTGCTCGCCCCAACCAGCGGGAGACTGTCGGAGCCGTTCGATAGAACGGTTCAGGATCCCCCGCTACGGGTGGCGGCGGGGGAAACGGCGAATCGGACGCGGGGAGGTGCGCTGGGTGAGCGTTGCGGAGATCGCGCCACGCGGTAGCGAGGAGTTCGAGCGCACCCCGCCACACGACATCGCCGCGGAGCAGTGCGTGCTCGGCGGGATGCTGCTGTCCAAGGACGCCATCTCCGACGTTCTGGAAGTGATCAAGGGTTCCGATTACTACCGGCCCGCGCATCAGCTCGTCCATGAGGTCGTCCTCGACCTGTACGGGCGCGGTGAGCCGGCGGACGCGGTCACCGTCGCCGCCGAGCTGACCCGGCGCGGCGACATCGGCCGGATGGGCGGGGCGCCGTACCTGCACACGCTGATCGCCTCCGTGCCGACGGCCGCCAACGCTGGTTACTACGCCAAGATCGTCCGGGAGCGGGCCATCCTGCGTCGGCTGGTGGAGGTCGGGACGCGCATCGTCCAGCTCGGCTACTCCGGTGACGGCGACGCGGACGACCTCGTCGACCGCGCGGAGGCGGAGGTCTACGGCGTCACCGACCGGCGGGTCAGCGAGGACTACGCCCCGCTGTCGGAGATCATGCCCGGGGCGCTGGACGAGATCGAGGCCATCGGCAGCCGAGCCGGCGGCCTGACGGGCGTGCCGACCGGCTTCGCCGACCTGGACGCACTGACCAACGGCCTGCACCCCGGCCAGATGATCGTCATCGCGGCGAGGCCGGCCATCGGCAAGGCCCTCGCGCTAGACACGCCGCTGCCGACGCCTACCGGCTGGACCACGATGGGCAAGGTCCAGGTCGGCGACCAGCTCCTGGGCGCGGACGGCAAGCCCACCCGGGTGGTCGCCGCCACCGAGGTCATGAGCGGTCGGCCCTGCTTTGCGGTGGAGTTCGACGACGGCACCGTGATCGTGGCCGATGCCCAGCATCAGTGGCGCACCTCCGGCTGGGCCAGCGCTGATCGTCTCGGGGATGCGGCGGTCGCAGCCGGACACCGCGGCGTCGTGACGACCGCTGAGCTGGCCAGGACGCTGCGAGCGCCCGCCGGCGGCCAGTTGGCCCACGCAGTTACGGTCCCGCAGGCCGCTGACCTGCCGCCAAAGGATGTTCCTTTCCCTCCGTACGCCTTGGGCGCCTGGCTCGGCAACGGGGCGAGCCGTGCCGCGCTCCTCACCACGGCCGACCCGGAGGTCATCCTGCAGATGGAGGCCGAGGGCCTCCTGGTGACCGCAGCGCCGGGAGGACGGCCGCGCTATGGCATCCACCTGCCCGGGCGGAAAACGGCCCTGGAGGTTCTCGGCGGCCTGGGCGTGCTCGGGCGCAGGCACATCCCGGCCGACTACCTGAGGGCGTCCCCAGCGCAGCGCCGTGCGCTGCTGGCTGGTCTTCTCGACACCCGCGGACAGGTGGCCGGAAATGGTGCTGTCCGGTTCGCGGCCAGCGGCATGCGGCTTGCCGCCGACACCCTGGAGCTTGTCCTGAGCCTCGGGTACCCGGCCCGGATGATTACCGAGGGCAGCCACGGCGGTGCCCCAGGCAGCCCGGCTCGCCACCTCGTCACGTTCACGCCTGCGGACAAGGTGTTCCGGCTGACGCGCAAGCTGGCGCGGCAGAGCATCCCGGCTGACTCCGCGGCGCGCTGCCGGCTCATCACCGACGTCCGGCCCGTGCCGACCGTGCCGGTGCGGTGCGTGCAGGTCGGCAGCGCGGACCACATGTACCTGGCCGGCCCGTCATGGATACCGACGCACAACTCGACCCTGGCGCTGGACCTGGCCCGTGCCGCCGCAGTCCATGCGTCGCTCACTACGGTGATCTTCAGCCTGGAGATGAGCCGGAACGAGATCACCATGCGGCTGCTGTCGGCCGAGGCGCGAGTTGCCCTGCACGCCATGCGAACCGGCCAGCTCGGCGACGACGACTGGTCTCGCCTGGCGCGCCGGATGAGCGAGGTCGCGGACGCGCCGCTGTTCATCGACGACTCGCCGAACATGTCCATGATGGAGATCCGGGCCAAATGCCGTCGGCTGAAGCAGCGCAACGACCTCCGGCTGGTCATCATCGACTACCTGCAGCTGATGAGCTCGCCCAAGCGGGTGGAGAACCGGCAGCAGGAGGTCTCCGAGCTATCCAGGTCGCTCAAGCTGCTGGCCAAGGAACTGAACGTGCCGGTCATCGCCCTGTCGCAGCTCAACCGCGGGCCCGAGCAGCGCACCGACAAGCGGCCCATGCTGTCTGACCTGCGTGAAAGCGGTTCTATTGAACAGGACTCGGACATGGTCATCCTGCTGCACCGGGAGGACGCCTACGAGCGGGAGTCGCCCCGGGCGGGCGAGGCGGACTTCATCGTGGCCAAGCACCGGAACGGCCCGACCACCACGGTGACCGTCGCCTTCCAGGGCCACTACAGCCGCTTCGTGGACATGGCACCCATCTAGCCGTTTCGTTCGCGCTGCGTCTCAATGAGTGGAGAACCGTCATGTTTTCCTTGCGACCGGGACTGTCACGCGGCCCGACCAGATCGGGCTAGCCATCAGCTTCCATAGTGGTATCTGCATGCAGCGATTCGGATCTCACCCTCGCTGATTTTGTAGATGAGCCGGTGCTCATCAGTAATCCGGCGTGACCAGTAGCCGTGGAAGCCGTGCTTGAGGGGTTCGGGCTTACCTATCCCCTCATTGCCATCGCGGTCCACATCCTTGATGAGCGTGTTGATCCTCTTGAGAACCTTGCGGTCCTGAGTCTGCCACCACACGTAGTCGTCCCAGGCGCTCTCGTCCCAGACCAGTTTCATTCAGCGAGATCCCGCTGAGTCCCTCCGCCTTGTTCAAGGCGATCGATCGACGCCAGCAGTCGGCGGGCGTTCTCCGGGCTCTTGAGCAGATACGCGGTCTCCTTCAGAGACTCGTAGTCATCAAGGGCGACCATGACCACTGGATCGTGGCCCGCTCTAGTGATCACTACCTCCTCGCGGTCATCCACGACCGCGTTGAGGGTCTCGGCGTACTTCGCCCGTGATTCGGAATATGTCATGGTTCGCACGACTAGCCTCCTAGCTACGTACAAGAAATTGTACGTCAGGGGGACTGAGCTGGCAAGGTGAGCTCTCCAAGCATCTGGGCAATGCGCGGATGTCCGGTCTGCGGATCGGAAGGGCGGCCTGGTTATTGTCTAAAAGCTTGCTGTCGCGCCTGCTTGCATGATCGGTGTCTTGCCGGGAACTACCGGGATCATGTGGGTCGGCCTCATCGTCGTAACCGTGATCGGCACGGTCCTTCCGGGGGCCGCCTGGTGGCTTACGCGCAGGATGGCATCGGGTAAGCCGCCGTACTCGCGTACTCGGATGGACGCGTTCGGTGCTCCGATGGACGCCGTCGAGGCGTGGCTCGCAGACCACACCGCGCTTCCGGCGCTGCGCCGCTGGAGTATTCGTCAGGCTGTATTCGGTGGCAGAGTCGCTGACGAGCAGTCGCTGCGGCCCGTGGCTCAGCAGCTGGCTGTCGCGCTCCTGGCGGGAGAGATCAACTCCGATATCCAGGGCTGGTCCGGGTGGGCGCTCGCCGTGGTGGGCGGCTCTGAAGTGATCTTCGCCGTTGTGGCCTGCCTGGTGGCGGGTCGTGTCGTGCCCTGGCTTGTCGCACCTGCGGCTTATGGCGCCGTAGCGCTGACGGCGGGACTCATCCGGCCACGGCTTCTGCGGTCTCGGCTGGAACGAGCCGTGCGGTTGAACACCTAGGACGGAGGAGGCGCCCTGGTGATGTCGGCGCTGCACAGGGCACCCCCTCCCTGTCGTAGACTGGCTCAGCACACGCGCTCGTAGCTCAACGGATAGAGCATCTGACTACGGATCAGAAGGTTGGGGGTTCGAGTCCCTCCGAGCGCGCTCATATAAGCCCAGGTCATCGCCCTGAGTCCTCTGCGCCAGGGTCGCCGTCCGGCTCATCTGGCCGGATTTTGGCCGGATCAGCGGCCTCCGCAACGTCGCCGAGGCGGTCAGCGTAGCGGTCCATGTCGCCGGGGTAGAGATGCCCGTACAGGTCCAGCGTGGTCGTGATGCTGGCCGGCACGATGAACGCGAGGTTGTCGGGCTGCTTGCCGTCGAGGGCCGCCGCCAGCTCGCGGGCCAGGAACGGCGGGACCGGGACCGTGCGGGACTGGTGCGACTTCGGGGTGCCGAGGACGACATGACCGCCCACGTCGGAGAAGGCCCGCTGCACGTCAATCCGGTGGCGGCCGACGTCGATGTCGCACGCGCGCAGGGCGGTTGCCTCGCCCTAGCGGAGCCCGGTATAGCCGAGCAGCAGGACGAATACGCGCCACGGCCCGGCCTCGTCGGCCCGGCCGCGCAGCTCGCCGTGGGTCAGGAATACGTAGTCGCGGCGGTGCGGCTGGGGCAGCCCGAGGCCGCGCGCCGGGTTGGACCGGATGCGGTTGCTCCGCACGGCGTGATCGAGCACGGCCGACATGACGAAC